>JAAOEI010000324.1_pt1 | contig 18816 bp, 27 predicted proteins | sample 7059261 | NCBI WGS metagenome assembly JAAOEI01 (sample SAMN14008812, study PRJNA610033) | viral metagenome | isolation source: viral particles filtered from seawater | place: China: Hangzhou Bay, Yangshan Deep Water Harbour | collected 2017-10-31 | reverse complement strand
CTGTTGGACCTGTTGCTCCAGTAGCACCCGTATTACCAGCAGGACCTGTTGGACCAGTTGCTGCTTGTGGTCCTGTTGGGCCTGTTGCACCAATAGGACCTGTCGCACCTTTTTCCCCAAGTAAGCCTATTGTAATAGGAGTATAAACTCTAGAAGCGTTAATATTTCCGTCATGAACATGATAAACCGTAATAGAATTAGAATTACTAGTTTTTGCAAAAAACTTAATTACAATCCTATCAGAAGTATCAAAAGACGTACTAGAAGTTGTTGTATAATCAAATTCTTGTAAAGTAACTACTGTATCTAATATTTCACCAGTTGTTGTATTAAATATTTCTGTTTCAATTCCTAAAGATGATCTTTTATAAACTCTAATAATCATCTCTGTTCCAGTAGGAGCATCATCAACATAACGATAAATTTCAAATTGCCAAACTCCAGCAGGAAGATTTGTTATATTTGGATCTCCAATCGCAGTAGCAAAGGCTACAATTAAAACTTCTCCATCGCCATTATCAGCAGAAGCAGACATTGTATCTTCTGCTACAGGAGATGGATCAATAGTCATTTCTTCATATGTTGCTATATCACTATTTGTAGATCTAAAATAATATAATCTACCAGTTGCAGAAATGCCAGGAATACCTGTTGGTCCTGTTGGTCCAGTTATACCTGTTGGTCCAGTAGGACCCATTACAGCAGCAGTATTTTGAATTGTACCATCATAAAATTTAATACCATTATTATCTCTAACATAGAGATAATTATTACTATCAATAAAAACAGCTTTATCTGCTGGATAATTACAAAAAACAATAGATGTTCCAGATAATGATATTTTATTATTATTGTTTGAACTTTTTAAAATAGCATCTCTGGTAAGAGTATTTGTTGATAATATATATGTTCCTATACCAACTTCCCATTCATTATTACTTTCTATACTATAATAAGTTGTATTGCCATCACCAATTCCATCAGCAAAAGTTTGATATTTTGTAAATGCACCAGCTAAAACTACATCAGATAAACCTATGGTAGTTGTAGTTTCTTTTACTCTATCTGATATTATAAAAGCCATATTTAACCTATTTTAAGTACTTGAACCTTCAATTTTTAAATAATAATAATCATTACTAGCTGGAGTAGAAGCTGGTAAATCAAGTTTTAACCAAATCCCTTGATATGATTTAGATCCTAAATGGAAATTAGGTATTCCACTAGGCCCATTACCATAAGAAGTTACACCAGTTGGAGCAGTAGTTCTATCAAATACTTCTTCATTATATTTTTGTGATTTTTCTAAACCGAATGTTATATTAGAATATACTCCTGAATTAATTTCTGTAATTGTAGTTCCTAAAAAATCATATGATGAATTATTATTTTTTATAAAAATTTTCTCATATAAAACTTTATTATTACCGCAGCAAGCCTCAGATATACTATTATAAAATGGTCGTAAAAATCCACTTTCTTTTGGATATATATATCCAATTCCAGAATTACTATATCCTTCTCTTATTGTAATCAGTCCAGATGAAAAGTTATTAACTGAAGCCAATAATATTCTTTCAAAAATCTGAGAGCCAGAAACTGGCGTTGCTCCATTTAAAGATATAGTATCTGATACTATATTACCGTTTGCATTTCTACCAACTACAGTTAAGTTTTGAGTATCAGCAATATTATCACTAAACGCTTTTATAATTCCAGTAGTTTTAATATCATTAAAAACTACTCTAACTCCACTATTTATGACACCGCCAGATGGATAATCATCATCTTTTGGCATATATTGTGAAGCATAGAAAACAATATCTGATGATAGTATACCCATTTAATTTCTCTAGCATTTAGGTAATACCCATACTAAATGGGTATCTATTACTGAATCATTTAAATTTTGAAAAAAATAAAAAATTAAATTTCCATTTATCATAATACTTCTCTCCAACTAATTGACCCATAAGCTGTTGATGTATTGCTTAACGGAGTAACAGATAAAACTAACTGATCTCTAACACCATCAATAGTTGATCCTATTCTCAATCCAACTGGAAGATTTATATCTAAATTTGTTTTTTCAAAAGCATAACCCTGTAGCAATACAGTTCCATAATTTGAAATTGTACCTTGTCCTACTGCTGTTTCTACAGAAGAATTATTAAGTCCTGAATATGATAAAGTAGCTGTCATTGTTGGATTAAGACATAATTTCCAATTATAATTGTCACTAGTCGTACTTAAAATCTGCACATCAAAAGGAATTACAGTAGTTTCTAATTGATCTGACTTTAATCTTATAGCGACCAATGGATATCCGCTTCCTTGCGCATTAGCAGAAATTCCATTAGAATCATTAGAAAATGATCTAGTAATTCCAATATTATCTTCTGCTCTTCCTCCTTCAGACATTATAGAACAACATATATGATCTAAATCAGATGATCCGCTAGTGCTAGATATTTCATATCTTAATGGTAAATTTGGAGTTTTTATATAAACAGAATCGTTTACATTTGCATTTAAAAATTGATGACAATAATAGATGATCCCATCAATCACAAAACCAAATCTAACTCTACCGACACCTAACCATTCAAAATCAATAATAATTATTTGACTTTTTGTTTCATTTAAATTTATTTCAGATTTTCCAGTACCATTTAGTTTATCTATATTCCACGAAGACTGATTTATAACAGTATCACTTCCATTTTTTCTTATTACAACTTTAAGATTAGAACCATCTTGTTCAAAAAATAATCCATTATTTGCATCAAAATATCCAACTCTTTTTGTAACTCCAGCAGTTTTAGAACCAAAAACAGTAGTCATAAAAATTAAACTGCTCTTGCCGTTTTGATAATTAAATCTTCTTTTTGTTTGTCTAATAATTGTATCATTGTTTCCTACATGCATTCTAACTCTGGCATGACTAGTACTATGAGTAGATGTTGCAGTACTAGAATTGTTTGTAATTTTTTCATCCCATATTAAAGGAGATTTATCATAAAGAAGCTTGCTATCCAATAAAGTTAATGGCTCTGAAAATCTTAATCTTCCAAAAGCATCGAATGTTGGACCGCCATCTACTTGAACTAATGTCATTGGAACAGGATTATTTTTTGATACTAATCCGTCATCTTCTCCAGCAGCGCCTAAAATCATTTTAGATACAGGGTATCCAGTAGTAGATATGCTATCTACTAATATTTTTGCATCTGCTCCTTGTGTAACACCTATATAAGATAATGTCACAATGTTTCTCCTAATAAAAAAGCCAGTGGCAGCTATGTGCCACCACCGGCTTTATGATAAACTAAATTATTATAAATAACTAGAACGAGCCTAAAAGAACTCTTCTATTATCTAAAACTGCAAAACCTTGTTCAGCCCAACCGTAAAGACCTGCTCTACGCTGACGGTGCAATGTATCGTCTTCAAAAATCTGAAGACCAGCGCGAACTGGCATAACAAAGCTGTCATTGTTGCTCATATCTAAACCAACAACAATTTCTGCATCGCCACTTGGCAATGTACCAGACAAATCTGTTTCATAGAATGTCTGATATTCTTGACCATCACCAAGCTCATCAAGATCGTGAAGATTAACACTGAAAATGCGATTCAATAAACCGCCTTCTGTATTAATTAAATCTCTTCTTGTAAGCTCATCAACCTCGTCAACGCCCCAGTTTCTAATATCTTCGATAGCTTCTGGGCTAACAAATAAATCTGTTAATGTACCACGACTAATCGAGCTAGAATTTCCGCCACCATTTCTTCGCATAGTAACCTTCATTAAGGATACTAATCTCTTAGAAAACTGACCAGCATCAGCATCTGGATCATAAACTAAGATATTGCGATCAACACCAGCAGAAATCAATGTGTGCCAACCGTCATCGTTCATCTTCTTTGTGAACTGACTTCTCATGACATCCATAGCTCTGCCAACGACATCCCATCTTGCATCTCTAGCATACTTCAATAGCCAGTCAATAGATGCACCAATGTCGTAGGTTGGAACCATAACATAGTCACCTTCGACATGTCTTTCAGGAATTCTACCATGGTTTGGAATGGTATATGCAACGAAATCCTTTTCAGTGCCAGGAGCAAGGAAATCCAATGGGAATTCACTTGTAGCACCTGGAGCAAGATTGATAACTTCAAATATACCATTAAGAATATCACCAGACATGACACCCTTACGCAATGGTAATTCAAGAGCCTTTGCTAATTCAGAAACGGCAGCTAAAGATTCCTCTCTGTTTGGCGAACCAGACTGACGAAGAATATTTTCCATTTCTGGATTAAAGTCAAAAAATTTATTTTTCATTATTGTTAACTCCCTATTTAGACTATATTGATTTCAACTTTGATGTAACCGTCAGCATCTTTAACGCTTAAGAATCTACCGACTTGTAAACTCTTTGTTGCAGTACCTCTAACTGCCAATCTACCATCGGCAACGAAGTGTGCTGCTGCTCCAATAGTTGGAGTACCAGAGACAGCATCTGTAACTACAACACCCTTGCGGAGTAATGTAACCTTGCCGCCTAACTGGACTTCATCTTTGTGCATATTGTAATGTTGACGAGTTAAATCAAGATTAACTACATCATTTAAAATTAAACCAGCAGGAATATTGCCAGTGTTAGCAACATTCTTAACCTTGGCAAGTGCATCATCCATAGCGGCACCAGAACCACCAGTGTCATGAACAACAATCTTGCCTCTTTCAATAACAGCATCTGTCTTATAATAAGAGATATCTGTTACCTGTTCAAATCTATCACCTTTTAAAGCCATATTATGTATCTCCTCAATTTAAAGTTAAAAACTATATTATAAAGTTATTTGGTTTTCATAATACATTCTTCTACCCACTTCTGTAAACCAGAACGTGCTGTAGAAGCTTGGGTGACTTCATCTGTTTCTGTAGAAACTACAGCATGATCACCTTGTTCAGTCTCATTCTCAACTATTTCAGCAGATGCCATTGTGTCATCTTCTTTCATTTTTTCTTCATCTTTCTTCTTCTTTTTCATATACATTTCAGCTTCTGAAGGTTGAGCTTCAGGAGTTGTTTGTACAGATGGCTTAAAAGATGTAATTAAATCAATGAAAGCATCAAACTGATCATCAGACATATTTGCAAATGACTCATACTTAACTTCGGCATCTTCTTCAGACATGCCAGCTTTGACCATTTTATCTTTACGACCTTTCTTCTTCTGGTCCTCTTTCATCTTGTGCATTTCTGCTTCGACCTTTTCAAGAGTCTCAGTTTTAGCACTTAATACCTGTTGTAAAGATTCGGCCTTTGCATTTGCATCATTCAATTGAACAGTAAGATTATTGATCTTTGCTTCAGACTCTGCGATAGCCGATTCAAGTTCTTTAATCTTTAATTCATATTGAGATACATTAGCTTGAGAAAGCTTCTCGTTTAATTGCTTATTTTCGCTGTTAGCAGCTACAAGAGCTTCCTTAAGCTCCTTAATTTGATCATTTAAAATTTCGTTTGACATTTGATTCTCCGTTATTGAGATATTCTCAGAATAAAGTTGCTTCTCTTTAATACTAGTTACACCATTTTTATTTAAAAATAAACTTTTATCAGATTCTGAAGCATTAGCGAATGAAAAAATATGTTTTTTATCAAAGATAATACTATCTGGATTTGCTGGACGATCAACAAAACCTTTGCCGCTAAAAGTTATATTTCTTAATACTCTTCCTATTTTATGCTCTTGATAACTACCTTTTCCACCGTATGCTCTCAAATGTTGAGTTAAAAATGCAGTAGTTTCATTTCTAGCTACAACATGATTTGCTCCATCTGGTGATACTACCCCATAATCAAAACCTCTAAAAATACACTCCATTGAAACAAATTTTGTTCCATTTTCTATTTCAGCAATAAGCTTTTCTGCCCTGGCTCTTAATTCAGGATTTTGCCATTGTCTAAAAATAACAGAAGATACTAATAAATGATATTCGTCTGGTAAATTATTTAATTCAATATCTTTATTAATTAAATTAAATTCTAAATCTACAGGCCAGCAATCAATTATGCTGCCAACAACTTCTTGTTCATTATGTTCTAGATTAGTCGGCTTAAATTTTGGAGTTTCTCTAGCAGTCCATACTTCATCTTTATTAAAGATATCATCATTTCTATTCCATACAGTTGAAACTAATATAGAATATACATGATATAAATCTGGATCTTTTATTCCTCCTATTGAATAAAAGTTATCATTTAATTTACTTAGATTGAGAAGTTATTTTATCTTCTAAGCCTAAATCTTTTTCTATATCAAAAACTTTAATTGTCATTGGTTATTTCCATATTTATAATGTACATAATAAGAAGCACGTATATCTCTAACTTGTTCTATTGTTAGTTTACCTAAACTAGATTGGGCATCTGCCAACCATTCATTAAACTCTTTATGTATTTGTTTATTTGTATTTTTAGATGCATTGGCTATATTCAAATCATTAATTTCTTGTCCCATCTCTAAATTACACAAAATTTCAAATTTTATATTTTCTAGCTCATTATTCTCTTCTAATGTTAATTTCCTTAATGAATCTTTAGAAAAACTAGCCAAGACAACAGGATTAATTATTTGGGATATTTGATCTTGAGCTTTTTTAGCCCATATCTCAATAGATGCTTTAGTTTTAGGTTGGAATGTTTTTGGTTTTCTTTTTGTAACATCGTTAGAGTTTTGTGGTCTTCCAGGTTGACCTGGAGCAGGAACATTATTAGTAGGAGCAGCAGGGGCGGCTTTTTCTTTCATTTTCTGCTGCTGTTTCATTTGCTGAGTCTTAATATCAACTAAAGATTTATCTCCATCTTTCCTTTCTTCTAATTTTAATCCTACTTCAGAAGGAGAAGTTAATCCAGTTTGTAATGCTATCTTCTTTAAGCTTAACTGCTGGTCAACTTGATGATATGGGCTAACCTTTTCCATTTCTTTAGTTTCTCTAGTTCTAGCTTCATTTTGTATTCTTCTACTCTCAATATCTGGATTAGCTTTGATATTTCTTTGTAAGAATTCATCACTAATAATATTTCTATCTGCCATATTTAATAATAAAGTATTAATAGAGGCAGGATCTTCTAGATACATAATATCAAATTCTACAGATGCAGGGAGTTTAAATCCCATAGCTTTTTGTATTGTCTTTATTTGATCTTTCCAAAAATCTATTAGAATATTTCTAACATAATTAAGTCTCTCAACTAAAGTCTTTAAAGCTATAAAATTATTTGTAGTTCCTCCAGTACCAAAAGTACCAGTAAGAGTTGGAGGTATTCCAAGACTTGCATAAATAGCCATTAAAGTTGGTCTGTATTTTTCTTCTCCAAGATATGATTGTATATCACTACTTGTTTCTAATAATTCAATGTCTGGCCCCCAAACAATATCTATTGTTCCACCACCAACATTAGCTCCTAACATACTTGCTAAAGTTGAAGAAGCAGTTGGAGTTGGAGCTAATTTATGTTCTAAACTTCCTAATTTCCATACTCTAATTTTATTCATAGCTCCATCTAAAGCTGCCTTATCTGTTAATTGTAATCTTTGATATAAATTTAAAGGCTCAAAGGCAGAATATGTCATAGGGTCTGCCCAAACCTGCCAGTCATCTTTTTTATAGTAGAAGATGTTGGTCTTATCTGGTGGAAGGATTAGTGCTTGATTATTAGAATTAGCAGCTTGCAATATATCTGGAGCGATAGTCTCTAATACTTGTTTAGCAGATGGATCTGGAGACTGCTGTAATCTCATTATTTCATTTTTTAATGATAACGGAATTTTAAGTACTAATGTTTTCTTTTTAGATAAATTAGATAATGCTCCACCAATTGGTTCTACTAATAATGGATCTATAAATGTATATCTCCATGGTATTTCATTTTTTTGATAAAGAACATCATCCATATCAAAATCAAGATCTATCTCTGCGATAGTCTTTTGCATTTCAAGTTTTTTCTTTTTATTTACCTTTACTGTGTAATGTCGAATGGGTACATTCGCTTCTCTGAAAAGTAGATGTGCAAGACGCTCTGATACTCTTCGACCTTGAACTTGTTCAAACCAATCATTATAGAATCTTTCTATTCTTTTATTAGGATGAGTAAGTCTTACACCTTGGCAAGCAAAGTCTCCCATTAAATCTATAGCATTATGAATTAAACCTATTCTTCGATATACATATCTAGCATAAGAAATAATTTCTTTAGGGTGTACTGGAGCAGCCTGCCCTGGCCTAAACCAATCAAAATCTGTAGATCTTAGTCCAGGTTTACCATCAATACTTGTAGTAAGACCTCTAAAATCTCTCATTGTATTATTGGCTACTGTATAAGAAGATTCCTCAATAGCCTTACTATATGTCTTAAAGGCTTTATCTTTTTCTATAGAATCTTCTGTATCCCAACTTACAAAAGCTGGCCCATTGATTAATTCATCTGATTTTTTTCTTGACATATTTAATCCCTATTGAATATATGATAATACCTATTGATTATTACACCAATAGATATTAAAATTGTTTCTGTACTATAGTTACACAGTTTGGCATATATCCCCTAGCCCATTCCTGTCCACCGTACATATTATTATTATCAATTTTTTGTTGATTTATAGATGCAACTTTTCCTATAATTGAATATGCAGCATTCGGTATTACTCTATGCATAGATCTTCCTATCATATTTGCTATAACTAAAGCAGAATATCTATCTTTCCTCATTCTTCCCTTTTTCCCAGTTCCTAACTTTATTTCTGGAGTGTCAAATTTTTCACGACCAGCAGCAGTTCTAGTTAAAGTAATAGTACAAAGTTCTGATTTTAAATCCTCTACATCCATTACTACATCTTCTAAAGTGTCATATACTTTAAGAGCAGTATCTTCACCTATTTGCTGTTTAAGTTGTTTAAATTTAATCTCATCTTGACTATTTATAATAGCTAAACTTAATTGATCGAATCTTGGAAATAATAAGAATTTATCTTCCATATCTTTTCTAAGACCATGATTAGCTTGAGATACCCAATCAGAACTAGCAAAGTTAATAAACTCTAAAATATGTAGACCTTGCAATCTATCTGTATCTTTTTCTTTTCCTTCTTCTATAATAGGAAGTATTGGCTGTTCATTTAATTCTTTTCTCATTTTGTGAGGATCTCTTAAACCTTCAGCTATTTGATATCCACCTCCTTGTGAATCAATTCCAATTTTTAAACAAGGAAACGACTGCATTAAATCTCTAATTTTTCTAACACAAAAACTATAATAATCATCAACATCCGTTAATCCTAAAGACTTTCTAACTTGAAAATCCTTTTTATTGGTAGCCCAAGAATAAACAAGTCTTTGATGATCGTTATGTATTTCTATTACTACTATAGCAAAGTTATCTACTTCTGATGCAGGATCTATACCAAATACATATTTTAAATTTGGATTGCCTCTAGTAGTAGGATCAAATGGCTGAGAACAATACTTAGGCCAGTTATCTTTAAATACATTTTTATCATGGGCAGTACATGATTCTATTAATGTGCGTTTAAAAAAGCCTTGAGAGTCCTTTGCAAAACATGCTCCATACTCCATCATATATGTACCACTATGCATAGTAGCTCTTGATCTACTAACCTGTTGATCATCCATGAATCCTTCTGGTATTAATTCATAAGGCATTCTAATAATAGAAAATTCTTTCCAATTTAATTTCTTCATATAATCTGGAAGATCTGATGTTTCATCTATTAATTTGCTTAAATCTCCACCACTCATAATAGTTGATTTATATTTTTTCCAATAATCAGCATACGGTTCAAAATCATATCCAGCAGTGCCACATATAATAGATTGATTTTTATGTCTTCTTTGATATACTTCTTCTTTTATTTCAGTCCATTCTCCAGACTCTTTCATTCTTCTTCTTGTAGCCGCTTGTTTGGCATTATTAACTGGATCTTTAGAAACTGAAGCAAAACCAGCTACAACCGTTTCATAAATTTCTACAGGTATGCTATTAAACTCGTCAGCTATAATAGTGTGAGCGCGTAAGCCTCTAATTTTATTTCCATCTCCAAGAGGAACAGCAATAGTCCAACTATCATTTATTTTCATTGTACATCTATCTACGTCTCTACTTGGACCACTGCTATCACTACATAAACTTCTTAATATTGGAGCATTACGCCATATAACATCCATATATTCAAAAATGACTTTAGACTGTCTAAAAGCTGCACCAACCACAACAATTTTAGACTCTGGAATAATTAGACATCTTAACGTAGAGTATACCGCTAATAAAAATGACTTACCAAAACCACGACTGGCTATGTACATTGGAAAAGATTTATCCCATAGCTCTTGTAAGATAACTACTTGTTCTGGTAGCAATTCTATATTTAATAACTTCTTAACTGTCCAATGCATATATTTAGGATTTCTAAAAATCTTCAATATATGAAGATGCAAATTATCTTGCTCCCACTTACTAAGATCAGTAAGAGGGTTTTTCATTCCTTTTAAATCTGATTTTTTTAAATTCAACCAAGCATAGTTGGAATTTTCAACATCGTAATGATAATTCATGTGCTTTCTTTAAAATCATATAGGCTATCTTCTCTGCTTTAATTTTATTATTACATGCAAGTACATGTATTCCATAATCATATCTAGCAGTATTAATTACTCTTCTAATATATTTAGCTGGTATCTTTAATTTATTTCTAACTTTAGGAGGAACCTTTGCAGATAATGGATAGTTATCTACATCATTCCAACTAAATTCAAATAATATATATTTATGACGATACATTGACATTCTTTGCATACAATCTTGCCATCTACGTTCGATGCAATTATGTGCAAATTCATCTATAGATTCTTTACGCTCTATGCATAAAATATCTTCTAGTCCTTGTATCGTATAGTCTCCAGTACTTAATGTTCCTATAATAGTTCCATTACAATATGCATCTTCATTATAGAACCATCCATGAGAGCTTTTTTCTCTACTATCCCTAATTATCGTAAACTTATTCATCTTCTTTTTTAAAATCTTTAATCTTATTTATCATTTGTATTTCTAATACCTTGAGAAAAAAAGCTTCATAATCATGCTCTCTTCCTTGGATTTTATCATGACATTGTTTGCATAATGTAATTCCATTGGCTATAACAAAACGCATTGCAGGATATTTTGCCCATGTCTTAATATGATGCACTTGTATTCTTTTCCTAGAATTGCATCCAGGCCATTGGCAAGTAAAATTATCTCTTTTTTTTACATCATATCTCCATTTAGTATATTCTGGACTATAGCAGTTCCGTGGATTTTTGTTAAAATATTTATATACTCTTTTACTAAAATACTTTCTGCCTGGACGTTTTTTGCTCATTTATGTCGCTCCGTACCATTCGTTTTACTAATTCACAAAAAGAAATTTTTGGACTCCAGTTTAGATTTTGTCGGGCTTTATTGGAATGTCCCAACAAATACTCAACTTCTGCTGGACGATAAAACTTTGGATCTTGAACGATGTAATCTTGGTAATTATCAATTTCGATAATATTAAAAGCTTCTTTTAAAAAGTCTCTAACAGTATGTGTTTCTCCGGTAGATATGACATAATCATCTGGATTATCTTTCTGAAGCATAAGCCACATAGCTTCTACATAATCTTCGGCATGACCCCAATCTCTACATGCATCTAGATTTCCTAATCGCAATTTTGGGAATAAACTATCATTAGACAATGATCTTAAATAATCATCGTCTACTATATATTCTGGATTTTCATATTCCCAATGACAGAAAGCACCTATCCATTTTGTTATCTTTCGAGTAACAAAATTTTCTCCTCTACGTTCACTTTCGTGATTAAATAGTATTCCGCTAGAGGCATGTATATTATATCCAGATCTATAAATTTTAATTAAATTATGAGCAGCTAATTTTGCACATGCATATGGCGACTGTGGAGACATTTTTGTATTTTCGTCTTGATAATATTGCCCATCTAATACATCATAATTAGAACCAAACATCTCGCTCGTCGAAGCTTGATAGAATCTAGTCTTTGGAGAATATCTTCTAATTGCTTCTAATAGATTAATTACACCTAAACAATCAACATTAAATGTATAATTTGGTTGCTCGAACGATGTAGCTACATGTGACTGGGCTGCTAAATTGTAAATTTCATCAAAATTATTATTCTGAATAATATTATATACAGAATGCATATCTGATAAATCGCCTTCTGTAATAGTTAAGTTGCTATTTGGTAATAAATTAGAGATTCTATCTAGAGTAAAAGTGCTAGTACGTCTAACCATACCAGTTACTTCATACTTTTTAGAAAGTAATAATTCTGCTAAATAAGAACCATCTTGGCCGCTTATACCTGTTATTAAAGCTTTCTTCATTGAGTCTTTCCTGCTTGATGTTGAGTCAAAAGATGTAAAGTATATAGAAAGATTCTTCTTGCTAAATAAGTTGTTAAGTATTTATTGGCAAAAGTTGTAGCATTACTAGATAACTCCATTTGATATTCTGGTTCATTCTTTATATAGTTATATATACTGATTAAGTTATCTAATTCTACTTCTATATAGTGTTTTCCTGATTTAAGTAAATAATAGAACCATTCAACAAAATCGTTTTGAGGATTTCTTAATTTAAAAACAACTGAATTAGATTTAAGCTGCCATGGCAATCTAGCCCATGCGCATGTATGACCATCAAAACAAATTTGATATTTATATTTAAGTTGTTGATCTAATGTAATAGGATTGACTTCTTTGGAAAAATAATCTGAAGTTATTAATCCTGGGAAAGTATCAGATATACTATCGCATACTTCACGCCATTCTTTATCATCAAATAATGGTGGTCTAACTATCTTTCCAAAAAACAAATCTGGATTATTATTGGCAAGATTAGCAATTTGTAATCTTTGATTATTTTGTATTCCTGTATTGTTCCACCTTATATTTGTTAAAGATGCAGCGAAGCACATTTTATTTTCTTTATTAAATAAAGGAGTATCGTTTTGATTAACAAAATCGCATTCGGCATATCCAACAATAGCATTTAAAGATGGAATTAAAATATTATTTGAATATCTTTCTTTGCTAAAAGACAAGCACGGAATCTTTTGCATTGGACTATCTGATTTATCACTAAAGCATATAGGTACAATTACATTTAAATTATTAATTAAAGATTGATACTCTGGTAAGCTATGTAAATATTGAAGTATCTGGTTGATTGATTCGGCTCTTACTTTTACTATATTTCTTTCTTCGTAAGCTCGTTCATTCTTGACAACTTTTATACTGTTGCCCTTTATATGTAGTATTACATCTGATGGGCCGAATTTATATTCATTTAATATATATCCGATACTAAATTTATTAAATCTAGAAGTTTCTTCTTTAACTATATCAGATACTTCTTTTGGTAAATTTAAAAAATCATTCATCTCTAATTATACTTTCCGAATTTAATAAAGGTTGATCAACATCACCATCTTCAAATTTATGGAACTCGCTTAGCTTAGTTCTAACTTTATTAGCAGCTATGGCTTGTACTTCCATATCGTATCCTTCTTTTTCGCGCGTTTGTATATCATCTAATTCTCTAAGCCACATAATAAAATTTGTTTTAGCATCGTCACTAATGCGCTTGCGTTGTTCTCTTGTGCCTTTAAGATCCTTTAAATATCTTTCCTTTTTAGTTAATAGTTTTTCATGCTCATTAATATAGCTAGACTTACTACCAATCATAGCACCTAATTGAGTCTGAAACATTGCTAAAGCCTGTGTATCTTGCATGTCTTTAGGCTTTGCCATCTCTTCATCTATAAGTCTATTAATTCTTTCAATATTGGTCATTATCTCTTGACGATCTTCCATTGATCTATTAATAAGCACTTCAGTACGTATAACTTCTAATATTTGCATTTCTTCTGTGTGAGTAACATCCTCATTAAACTGTTTAAAAAAATCAATCCACTGATGCTCAAAAAATATTAGTTCTGCATCGTTTAATTGTTTGCGTAATTCCATGAAATAGTAACGAGTTCGTAAAGTAGATAGCAAGTGTTCTTCATCGGTTAAATCTCTTGCTTTTAAATTTTGTTTGTCGATGTACTTTTTAATAGGCTCGATCTTACGATTTAATCTAGTGGCAATTTCTTCTAGTGACAAATCAAAGCAGTTTTGTCTAATAAATGCCATTTCTTCGTTAGAGAGTTTCCCAGGTTTGAGAGTCAATACCGTATTCCTTTAATATAATTATTATTAAATTAGTTAAATTAGTGCGTTTAGTCTTTGACAACTTTAATTTATGACTGTATCTAATCCAATCTTCACGCATTGATAGTGGAATATTTTTATCTATTAAATCTAATATTTCTTTATAATCTACTTGGTCGCTTTGGCTTTCTCGTATATCAATTACTTCTTGATGTTCTTTAGTTGACATCAAACTCTTCTTAATTTCATTTCTTTCATTCCATTTTGCATAATACTCGCAATCGTTTAAATCTTTATATAAAGTACATTGATTGTTTATATAAGCATTTAAAGGACAATTAAGACATGGTTTATCTAAGCGGGAAAAATTATTTCTTTTAAAGTTATAAAGACGATTGTGTACGTGTACCCATAGAAAGTTTTCTAGGGGTCTTACATTGTCATAATTTTCTAATCCTTCCCAAGCAAATAGAGCGGCCTGTTGTTTCATATCATCGACTTCATGATATCCAAACTTAAATTTATTAGCCAACCTTCTAGATATTTTTTCAATTATCTCAACTACTTGCTCTTCAGTATATCCTTTTGGAATTTTCATTTTTTAAGTATATCTGCTATAGACGGTTGATTTCCACTTGATGCAGTAGCATTATTTAATTCAATTGCTACTTGGGCTTTTAACTCTTCGCTTTCAACGGTGTTTAAACATGAGCTTATGGTATGAACAGGAACTTTCATAAAATTTTTCCTTTACGAAACAAAAGTTACGATACGATACTACAATATTATAGACTATTAATAACAACTTTTTCAGGAGACAACCAAAATGAATGTAAAATGGACCGAAAATGAAAAGAATTTTGTTAGAGAGAATGCTAATGTTATGAAGGATGTAGAGATTGCAAAGGTATTAAGCGAACAAACAGGACGCACTGTTAGTTTACACGCTGTAAGAAAAGTTAGACAAAGCTTTGGTATGAAGAAAAAGCAAGGTAGGGGCGTTTGCAAGGTTGTTGTGCCAGAATAAAGTTGCCATTTCATTTTTATGGTTCCTATTGTTTTTGAACCACCTGGGCTTTTTCCGGCGTTTATTTTTTTCTGAAAAAAAATTGAAAAAACCCCACCTCTCCGCAAATGCCATGCCAAAAAAGATTCTAAAAATATTTTCAATCCGTAACCCGTTGTAATATAACGGGTTATGGAATCTTAAAAATATATTTTCAACAAAATCAATTGCTACCCTGTTAATAGGATTTAGTTTCTGCGGTTATATATGTAACGCGAGACAACAATTCACACAAGGGAAACACAATGAACTATCAAGCACTAAAATTCATCGCAACCGCAATGGAGACTTTCTTGAAGAATGAAGAAAAAAAATATGGCAAGGAATTCCTTGCTGCTGTTCAGGATATGTTGACCGCTACAAAAAATTTGATGAAATTCTTCTAATGGTATTGACAACGGATGGCCGATAAGTATAATAGAAGCACACAAGCAACAAGGAATAAAAGATGAAATTCAATGTGGGTGATCGAGTGGTGGTGGGTGGTGCATTCGATTCTTTGGAATTCTCTGGCGTGATCGAATCGGTTGTAGCCGATGGCCGATACGCTGTACGCGATGACGATTTCGCAAACAAATTGGTTGAATGGCCGGAACGTGATCTTATGTTGGAATCGGAATATTTCTCTGAATAGGTATTGACAACGGTTTGCCGATAGGTATAATAAGAGCATCATCAACACAAGGGGAAAGCAATGAACATTGACAGTCGAGAAGGTTTCAGCGGTGAGGAATTCGAGGCTTATATGTACAATCTTGAATCGCGTGCTGAATCGTGGGGCGATGCTGAATACGAGGCTTGGCTTGATGCCACCGATGGATTCGATGCATGGCGTGATGATGTCGATGCCGATGCCGACACCTTGGCCTCTGCTGGTTGGGGTACTGATGAAGATTATAATTACGATGGAGAATGTTATGATTGGGAATAAACCTGATATCTTTGATGTGGTATCTAACTGGATCATAGTGCTAGTGGTGCTAGTACCACTATCTACTATGGGTGTACTGGGATTTGCCGCTGCCCTACGATTAATCAATGACGTAACTCGTTGATACGTAAGGGGTTACGTCAAGCGGGGCGGGGCCGCGAAGTTGTAAGTCCTTATGTGGTAAGCACTTATGCAAATGTACTACCTAAGATAGCGCCTTACGGAATACCCCCCCCTTCTGAGGACACAGTTCTAGCAAAAGTGTCGCAGTGCAAATGGTGTGCCGTAAATATTTGCAAAGTTTTTCCGTGTTGTAAATCATTGTGATATATAGACTTACATCAATCGAGAAAACTATTTTGTGAAAAATGAATTGCTACCCTGTTAATAGCTTTTGTTTTTTGCGGTTAGGTATGTAGAGACAAGAGAACATTACGAAAGGGAAAAAGATGGATTACAAGTTTGACAGTCGTGAAGGTTTCAGCAACGAGGAACACGAAGCATACGATATGCTACGTGATACGTGGGAATTGGGCGATGAACCAATCACCAAGCGTCAGCGTCAAGAAAATGACGATTGGGAACGTGAGTGCCGTCAAAATAATTGGTAATTTTTGTTCAAGGGGCTTGACTTCCCTTGCCGATATGGTATAATAGAGAGAATAACAGGAAAAAGAAAATGATTCAGAACACGTATCGAGCAGTAGACAACCAAACAAACTTTGTCAAGGTTCAATTCACAATCAATAGCAAAACTTGGAACGGGCCGATGGCATCAACGATCTATGATCGTGCCGATGAGATGCTGAGCCATTGCCGTGGATCGTTTCGTATTGAGCGATACAATGGTGCAAATTGGGATCATGCTGGCATTAGCATTAGCAAGTAGAAAAAGGGAAAAGAGTATGTGCGAAGTAAAAGCAAAAGTTGATTACGCGGATTGCATGTCGCTAGCTGAACGTGTGGTTAAATATCTAGATGATGAGAAGGTTCGTGAGGTCATGCTGATTGAATTACTTGCGAATCATTACAATGATCATCCAGAATACTACCAAAATGACATTCAAGAATTCGGAAAATTACCAAGCCAATAATAGGGGAAAAACATGAACGAAGTAAAAGACATCGGAACCATGAACGGATGGAGCCAGCACGGTAATCCGCCAGAGTATGATGCTCACTTGGCGAATTGTGGAAAGTCTCATCCAGAATATCCGCAATATCGTCATTTCAACATGGTCGAGAAAAAGCTTGGTAATTGTTACTATGCTTACCATTGTCAAGATTGTGGCATTCTGTATCGTGTCGATAGTAGTGATTAGTACGCAAACGATTGGGGTTGAATATGAATAAAGTCGGAAAGTATGGTGATAACTTTATTGTTTATGCTTACAATGTAAACGGCGACGTTTATATGTGGGAAGCGTATGGTGTGAATCACCTAGATGATTGCTACGTAATGGCAAAGGAATTAAATTTCTTGTGTGAAAAGATGGATTATCTGGAAAATAAATACAAACATAGAAAGGTAAATGCATGATCATTCTGGCTTTTCTTGTAACCTTTGTTGTTTTTATTGAAATTCTTTTTCTTATGCTTTTATTTGGTGGTACATGAATGATTTAATCTTCATGATAAATGCACATCGGCCATCTACAGATTCTAATATAGAGTTTATATATAAACTTTCTAGAAAATTACAAAACGGCAAGATCATGGATGATGATACTGTACATTACATGCTTGAATTAGCTAAAATGAATATACAGCAAATTTATCCAGATTGGAAAGTTGAACTAGTATCGTAAGTCTTTATGCCGTAACGACTTACAGCATCGCGGCCCCGCCCGCGATTTCGTAACCCCTTATGCCGCAACGACTTACGACAATTTAAAAAATGTTGTAAATTTTTGCTCAAGGGGGTTGACTTCTTTTGCCGATACTGTATAATAGAAACAACACAAGGGGAAATAAAAATGGTCAAGCACAACTTCCGCATCATCAACAATGACACCGAATCGCAAGTAAGAGAATTCACGATTGAAACGCGAGGATGGAACGGGCCGAAGACGGAGACGATTCGAGAGCGAGCAAACGAATTGGCACGATTCTTGCGTGGGTCGTATCGCGTGGAACGTCACAACGGATTGAATTGGAATCACAGCGGAATCGGATTTTTTAAGTAAGATCTTGACAACGGATTGCCGATAATATATAAATGAAAATATGGGGCGTGAACCGGACTCGGCCCACCCATATGGGTGACAAATACAACAATACCACATTGCATTTATAGCATTTGCTGCCACGGCATTGTACCATCAAATATAGACTGATATGATCTAGCAGTATTTAGCACGCGAGTTTATAAAGTTCAAAAATTTAATCAAGCCTATTGACTTTGTTTGCCGATACTGTATAATAAGTGAAAAGGAGAAAATCATGAGCGGTTACAATGGTTGGTCGAATCGTGAAACGTGGTTGGTGAATTTGTGGT
>JAAOEI010000323.1_pt1 | contig 18820 bp, 24 predicted proteins | sample 7059261 | NCBI WGS metagenome assembly JAAOEI01 (sample SAMN14008812, study PRJNA610033) | viral metagenome | isolation source: viral particles filtered from seawater | place: China: Hangzhou Bay, Yangshan Deep Water Harbour | collected 2017-10-31 | reverse complement strand
TCGGACACGATGAATTTCTTATCACTATTCTTAATGTATTCGATCACGTTTTTGTCGCCTACTTTTGACGACGCTATCTTATGCATTTTGACATGAGGTTCGATAGTCATTAACCCAGCCACCGAAAACCCTGAGCATAGGAAATCAATCCCTACGCGCGAACAGTGCTGGGCTAGTCGACTAAGATACTCAACTGGTAGAGCGTATTTATCAGTGCCGTTTTTACCGTACATTTCCATGTGGTTAAAAAATTGAAACTTGACCGCTTGGGCACCGCAAGCTTTAGCAATCTCAATTGATCCCAGACAATTATCATAATGGTTTTCACTTCCCGAATCATTTACCCAATTACTCCCGATTTCGGCGATTATGTAGGGTTCGGTTCTTCTAAAGATCTCATCCAGCCCTGAAAATCGTCGTTCCTCAAGCCATTCGTTTGGCATTTAATATCTCCACAAATATTCATACATTTTTTTAGGCATCTTTTTGACACGCACTTATCACGTAGCATGCTAGGTGTTATGCATGACGTTTGGATCATTGCTAAGACAAATAATTTTTTCAATTGATCACCTCTTTATTTCGATGGCTTTCCCGGCCATTGGCATTTCGATGACTATTGGTTCAACGGGTTTGTTCGTTTCGTCGGCTTTGTCCTTCCAGCCTAGTCTATTTTTGGTCAACCAAATCCACGCGCCGAGGTTAAAGTTTTTAACGTCGCCCATCATTGCCATGATTCCGACGTTCTCATAGAAGAACTGAAGTGCCATGTCGCCTTTTTTCCGTGCGTCCATAAAACGCGGATGTTTATCGAACCATGTATATATTGATTGTTTGCTTACTCTGAGTTTGCCAGCAAAGGCCTCGATTGAGTAACCATTGGCCATATGTTCGATAAGCATTTCGCAGAATTTGTCCTCGTATTTGGTGGGTCGTCCTGGTTGCCCCATTACAGCAGGCAGTTTTGTTTTTTTCTTTTTAGTCATGGCTCAACCAGCTTCATGTGGGACGCTAGAATACGTGTGCGAGCGATTTGATCAAACTGAATAAGGAATTCCTTAACTTCAAATACTGAATGTACAACCACGTAAGTGCCGCCCAAATTTTGAAGTCGTTCCATAAACTCAATTTGCGATTTCCTTAGTTTCCCACCGGGTTTTTTCACTTCGATATATGCTGTAAATAGAATATCACAAATCCGTTTATTTAGGATGATATCAGCTACGCCATTGCCTGAATGTCTCACCGTATTGCGTCGCGTGTGTGCTTTTTGACCTCGAGCAAATTTGAATGCCAGAGTGTCTGGTTGCTCATTTAACCATGTAATTATAGCGGTTTCTATCTCTTGCTCGGTCTGCATTCCGGGGCACCATTTACTAGTTTTAATAATTTTCAGGTGTTATACCGTTTCAAATTCAAAATGACTAGTGGGTGTCGCAAATTTGGTTAGATTTTTCTTTGAATCGGAGGAGTTATGTGTGTAAGAGAGGGGTTCGAAGCGAGCTATATTGGTTTTGCGGCCACCTTAGCTCGCTTCAGTATTTTCACGGCGCGGTTGAAACATCGTACCTCACAAGGAACCGAAACCACGCCATTTTTCGAAACCAAGGGCCGAAACCCTCAGAATCAAGGACATTGCCATGAGGCGTAAACCCCACAACAGAAAGGACTACCTACCTTGAACTGCTTCCAAATACAACACTTATATCAACGCTATGTTGGTCTTTTCCAACTTACTGTTTTGTATTTCTATAAATTTACTTTTTGCATTTTTACCAATTTATATGGCGTAGGTGATCTATGAAAGCTGAATGGGCCAAACTTGTCAATTATCGCAAACGATTTATCCCAATACCGCTATGGATGCTGGGGCTACAATCATTTGTATCCGGTGATTCCCTCAAACTCCTCGCTTATCTAGCAAGCCACACTCAGGGCTATGATCCCGGTTCCAAACAAATTACAGAGGAGACCGGAATTCAAAAGCGTCAAATTATGCGTCTTTTAGATGGATTGGTTAGATCCAATGCAATTTGCCGTACCCCCGGCGGAACCGACTTTAAACGAAAAACATATAGAACCAATATTCATATGTGGGCTTTATTGTCGCACGTAAGTCCTTATGGGCCATTCCCTATATGCCATCATTGCGGTTATCATCCTGGTCACATTGGAGGGGACAATTCGTCACCTGTAGATCAACAAAACCCGAAAAGTCACATTGGAGGGGACAATTCGTCACCTGTAACACCTCTAAGAGGGGACAATTCGTCACCTGTAGAGGGGACAAATCGTCACTACATACTAAAGAATACTAAAGAAGAAATTACAAAAGAAGGAGAGGGGGCCAAAGCCCCCCCACCTCCACCTCCTTCTAAGCCAAAAAAGACTAACTTCCAACTTGACGCACAAACACCTCAAGATCTTGAAGAAAAACCAGCTAAGAAGAAACCAAACCAGAAATCATCCCGTCAGCCCCCATTCAGCCCCGTAGTCGACGGAAACGACTATTCTGGTATCTTGGCATTAATTTACGAGTTAGAGCCTTTAGGATGGAAAATAAACCGTCAGAAACTATTGGACTTTTTGTCGCATGAGACGTGGTCTCATTACAGTCTCGAAGAAAAACACCTCATTGTTACGCATTATCGCGATACCTGGATCGATAAGTCCGACGATGATATCAAAGCCCTCAAAAAGAGAAAAAAGCCCTCAAGCCCATCGCAAGCTGGGTTACGTCCTTATTTAAAAAACCCGAAATATGGATTGAAAGACGAATTGGAGCGGTTAAAATTATCCAATTCCCAAGGTAGTAATTTATATGGGGACGAACTATTTCCCCTTTTAAAATCCAATCCAAATGATTTAAGTAAGCAGTCTAAAATTGAATAAAGTTTTTTTTGAAAGGAAAAGCTATGGAAACCACAAGCTTGGAAATTACCAAAGGCCTAGAAAAACAGATTGTTGGCAAAATCATCAATGAACCTGATTTCTTTTTTGAATGCTTCAATTATGGCATTAGACCCTACATGTTTAGGCACTATCAGGACATTTATAACGAAATCAGTAGGCGAGTGCAAAATGACGAGGGCTACGATTTGGTTTCGTTAGGTGTCAGATACCCGGATAAGTCCTTAGATTTATCTGATATGGTGACTGAAGCACCATTGACCCTTAATCTCAAGTCTGCGATGAAAAGCCTCAAATTCTTTGCGGAACAAAATCGATTAAGAAAATTAGTTTCTGATTTTTATACCCATATCGACCATATGTCAGTCGATCAAGCTGCCAGTATTGATAAAATAAAAGGCGATTTTATCCATCAAATGACTGCCAGTGTTGATGATTTAAAGTCAGTAAAAATGGATGTTCTCATTGATAGGGTGACTGATCATTTCCAAAAACGTATGGAGGGCGAGACCATTTATCCCCCATTGAATACCGGGAATCATATGCTCGATGAGGTTTTGGGTATGCACTGTCGAGGCAAATATATCACCCTCATGGCCGAGACAGGGGTAGGCAAATCGACCGTAGCTTTGGATATTGCTTGTAACATGGCTGAACGTGGCCGCAATGTTTTATACTTTACCCAAGAAATGACCAACGATGAACTAGCTGAGAAAGCTGTTTTAATGAGGTCAGCGACTGGCTGGAATAATTTTATTACTGGCAAAATGGACGATGCTCAAATCGATTCTTGGTTGGATGCTGCTAGGGCATTGAGGAAACTGCCTATTTATCTCAACTATGCGAATGCTGATATTGACGAGATTATTCTGGAATCTCTCACGATGATCAAACGAGCCAATATAGAGGCTATATTTATCGACTATATTCAACAATTAGAGTGCGCGGCTATTAACAGCAATGACCCAAGGGAAGTAATGATTGTTGTGTCAAAAAAGATTATGAGGTTTGCACTACAACAAGATATACCTGTTTTTGTAGCCGCTCAACTCAATCGAGCGGCGGCTAATGCGAAACCCTCTACTCTGATCAACAACGTGGCTGATTCGTCGTCGATTTCCAAGGACACGACGTATGGGCTAGCGGTAGTGACTGAATCTGATCTTAGTGGGAAGGAAACCACTAGATACCTCTACAAAACGAAGGGGAGGCATGGTCCACGCGGTCGCTTGACCCATTTGTTTTTTGATAAGAAATCTCACCGATATTCCACGGATTACTAGGAAAAGATGTCGAAGTCTGATAATGAATCTAAGTCCGTAGATGCACTGGTTTTCGTATTTTTTTTGAACCATTATTAAACATAGTTTTGCCAAGGCTGAGTGTTATTTGCATCTACGGGCAACTTCCTTAAGATTCCGACACCTTGCCATTTTGACCTAAAGTTCTTGCACTATATGCCGATATGACTTATAGTGGTGTTGATGGCAATTACGCCTCACCATTCGCAACAAAAGGATTCGCAAATGACAAAACGTATCGACCCCTTTAAAGTCCGAAAATCAGCACGTAAGCCCAAAAAAAGAAAAGCCCCGACCGAATCGTTGCAAGAACGCAAACTACGTCTACAGCTGGAATTAGACAAAATTGAAGCCCTCGAAAAGCATGGAAACCTCGGTGCTTCAGTTGATCGAATTGTAGACTTGATGTTTGTGATCGAGCAAGCAAAGGCCGCTTATTCAGAAATGGACGATTTGGTCGAGACCTTGTTAGAAACCGGTGAAACCACGTTTGAATCATCGACCGGCCAGACTATCGAATTGGTTGATAATTTTGACGGCAAAAATAAAACGTGGAAATCTGTTTGTTTCCAGCGGTTCAGTGCGAAGTTAGTTTGAGAGGTGCTTACGTGAGTAATTGTTTAGACGGTCCCGGACGTAGTTCCGGTGACGGTTATGGTGACGGTTACGGTGACGGTGACGGTGACGGTGAAGGTTGCGGTTACGGTTACGGTTGCGGTGACGGTTATGGTGACGGTTTAGGTTCCGGTAGCGGTGACGGTGAAGGTTGCGGTTACGGTTACGGTTGCGGTGACGGTTCCGGTGCCGGTGCCGGTGACGGTTCCGGTGCCGGTGACGGTTAAATAAAACAATATAAAGAGGAGATTCAAACAAATGATTGATGAAAAATGTATTTTTAGGACGTATTCCGCTGGTGTTCATTTTGGAACATTGGTTTATCGGGACAATAAAGAATGCATGGTTAAAAATGCGATTAGAATTTGGTATTGGGACGGTGCCGCGTCTCTGTCTCAATTAGCGATGGAAGGTGTCAAAAAACCCGATCAATGTAAATTTGCTATGCCAGTGAGCGAAATTCTTTTAACTGAAGTTATCGAAATAATTCCTTGTACCGACGCTGCAATTGAGAACATTGAAAGCGTGCCGTCGTGGAAAGTTTGAAAATATTCGGTTACGGTTCCGGTTATGGTTCCGGTGACGGTTTAGGTTCCGGTAGCGGTGCCGGTGACGGTGACGGTAAAGGTTGGGGTCACGGTGACGGTAACGGGAACGGTTACGGTGACGGTGACGGTTACGGTGACGGTGACGGTTACGGTGAAGGTTACGGTTCCGGAAAAGACTAAAAAAAGGGCCAATTCTGCTTTAGAATCGGCCCTTTGTAATATCTACTCTCTATTTTTGTCGGCCCCACTGAAAGGAAAAGGACTGTCCTTCATTAACTCATCAATCTCATCAAATGTCAGCAAGTAAATCGGAATATTTCGGCGGTCGTGATACCTCATTCGGCGAATCATCGTCTTCATTTTTATGACCTGCCGATTGATTTCTTGATTGGTTTTCCTCGCAACTTCGCGGCCCCTGGCTTTCAATTGATCGATATCGACGAGATTATTTTTTCGGCTAAATTTTGATTTCAATTTAGAAAGCCAAGACATAACTATCCTTTCCTGTCGGCGAGCACCGTGCTTATGATGTCGATGGAAGTATTGACTTCCTTAAGATTACCATCTTTTATTTTTTCTTGCAAAATTGCGAATTCGTCGGGGGGCAAGATTTCCTGCGCGGAGGACGATAGGTCAATCAGTTTGCCAAGGGCGGTTTCGTAGGCTTCCTGTTCCTCGGTTTTTTCCTCGGGCATAGCTGCTAGTAGTGATTCTGGGATAATGTCAATTTGTTGGTCCCTGGACATAACACCCTCGGTGGTTTCCACGCGCTCTACAGCTTGCATTTCGATTGATTTGGGTAACATTTTATATAGTCGCCTAATCCCAGTTTTCAGGGCCATCGCTTCCCAGTTATCACGCCAAACGTTTTGAGATTTTGACCTAGTTCTCGTCTTTTCGATTTCGCTCACTGGTACAATCCGACTTACTGTACCACCGGTCACTAGGGTAGCTTGTGCTAGCACACAAAATGTATTTTCTGCCGTAGCCTCATCTAACGAGTTTTCAAAATTGGGCTCAAATGTTAGCTCCTCACCGCCTTGTGTAACTTTAAAACGGAAAAAATCAGATTTTCTTACAATGTAGGCACGAAGGTCTTTGATTTTGTTCGACCGATACGCTATATCGATCATCCCCTGGTAGCCAATGACTAAAGTGCATTCTTTTTTGAATGGGATTAAATAAGCCTGCCCTAATCCGCTACCGATTTCCAGGCCCAGCTGGCTAGCTTGGATAATACCAGCTATTACACTAGTGGGATTACATCTAGTCAGTCCTGGGTTCTTCCTTAATTCAGTAAGCGCAATTCTCATCATTCGTTCGGGTTTTAAATGACTTGGTAGTGCCGCCTTAATTTGGTCTTTTGATTTCTGCAAAATATCTAAAACTGGAACCTTTTGAAGTTGTGACATAATTACTTTCCTTTTGTTGCTGTAAATTGAATATATTCGGTTTCGGTCGCGGTAACATAGTCCTTAAAAGTCTCAGGTTCAACTGTATACGCGGTTTTCAGTGCCGAAACATTCCACTTATAAACCCTATCAATAACCTTTCTACCTTCACCGTGATTCAGTTTTAAATAATCGGTGGATGTTATCTCGATGTCCTTTGGTTTAATCAGCTTTCGGTTTCTTAGTTTAATGTCCCATACCTTGCCTTTTATCATCGGGGTTTCATTGACTTTGAGGGTATATACTAGGTACTCCCGGAACCGTTTAAGGGAGTTTTCCATGGTTCTTTTGCGATCTTGTAGAACCCTGATTTCCTCGGCTACCCTAGCTATTTCCGCTTTTAGTTTGCTTTCCCATAGCTGCACACCGTCGACTTTATCCTTGATATCCCCTAGTAGGGTTTTTAAATCATCGTTAGACAAGTCGACTAATTCGTCCTCTAATTCCCTTAGCTTGGAAAGCATTTGGTTAAATGATTCACTCATCGTCGTATCACCACCCCAGCATTATGATTGGCCTTGGCTTTCTCATAAGCTTCGTGGAATGTTTTTTCGACGTTGCCGTCACTGGTAGCCCATCTATAGGCTACCTTGTGATAAGGAATGCCATGATGTTCCGCAGCTTGTTTTAGGCTTGGGAAACGTTGGCCTAGAACCGTGCATTTTTTAGTAATACCCCGACCACTCCTAAGTTTTGGACCGTCCGGGGTGGTTTTCACTGGCTTTAGGTCAAACGATGTTTTTTTAACCGTTTTTTTTTCCTCTTCTTTTTTTGGTTCTCTAAATAATGGTGGGGATTTCTGCAAAATACCCCGAAGAAACTCAACTTGGTCCTCGGGGGATTTTGCTTCAAACCATTGGCGTACTTGGGTTTCGATATCAATTTGAATTTTCATAAATAAACCTCCACATTTAATTAAAAACGAATTGGTTTATTAGTATATTCAATTATGATTTTCTATCTAATTTTCTACTTTCTTCGAACGCCAATTGCTCGTCGGACTTACCAACGATGCGGTTTTTCGTGGGTTTTTCAATAAATTTCGGGTGATCGGTCTTAGTCGCAATGGTCTGATTGATACAGTCCAATGAAAGAACAATCTTATTTAGACTATTCTCCGTCGATCTGACTAGCTTTATCAAACTATAGATCAACCACATGATCAAAAATGTCATACTTAATGAGATTAAACTGCCTAAAATTATCATGCCGTATCCCAATCATCATCCCAATCATCACTTAAAATATCAATGATAGTGCTATCGATCCAAGAACCATCACTCCAATAGCTATCTCGCAGAATACCACACCGATGGAAACCCAATCGCTCAAAGATTTTCAGGGCGTGATTGCCCTCGAAAACCTCACCCCATATGCGATGAAAACCCCAATCGAAAAACCCATGGTTTAAAAGTAGGGTCAAACCCTCCTGACCGAAACCGCGCTTTTGATGTTCGGGGTTAATATAGAGTGAAAATTCTGCCGAGCGATTATGGCGGTCGATGGAGGTAAAGCCACAAACGCCAACCTGTCTGTCTTCAGAATCCCTGAGGCTATACATTTTAATAGTGGGATCGGTATTAATTTTTTCCCACCAACGCCTTTGGTCATAGTCGCTAATCGGTGTGTATTGGCGACACCACATCTTAATGCTTGGATGATTCCGGGCATCCTTCGCTATTTTCAGGTCGATCTCGCTCGATAGACTCAGGGCAATCTTGCAGGGGCTCACCATTCGTTTTACTCCTTGTTTGAGTTAACACGTCCGTTTTCGATTCCGCTACTATCAGACCGGCGCCGTCAGCAAATGTTATTATGCTACCGCCTTCAAGCCTTGGTTGAATCATTCTTATATGATCGACATTAAGTGCAATTTTGACTGGAATGTTTTTTGTTTTGCCATCGTCTACGGCTACCGGTTTGTTAATGGTCACTTCAATCATCATAATCTCCTTTTGAGAATGGTTTTTGATACGGGATTCCTTCCAGTTTTACGTCACCGGAAAGAATGCGCCTCATTACGATTTTTGCGTTCGATATCATATGCTCCAAATGACTTGGTAAATATTTGTTATAGAACCACGTCATTGGATGGAAAAACCAGTTTAATTTAACCATTTCCTGAAAAAACAAATTTTTAATAGTCTCGTTACCAACGAAGGCCCCCCTTGTCGGATAACCCAAAACTTCAATCGAGGGATTTAAAACTTCATTCAGTTCGTCGATAAACTTTTGACCATGACCCCACAAGTGCGATGGATCGAATTCACCGCCGACCAACTTCAAACAACAGATTGCAGCTTCCAACGCGACCCGGTCACCTGCGAATGTCGATGAAACAAAATAGTCAGATTCCATGACCCCATCCTTACCAGCCACACAACTGATTGGCAGACCATTTGCCAAGGCCTTACCCATAATCGTTAGATCCGGCTCAATGCCCCAATAATTCGCCACAGAAAGGTTTTTAAATCTAAGCCCAGTTATGGTCTCATCGAAAATAAGAACGATACCGTGCTGATTACAGGCTTCCCTGAGCCTATGAACAAACTCCCTACGATTGGCACCATAATCTAGTACCACTGGTTCGATAATGACCGCCGCTACATCCTTGCTCAGTAGACCCCAATCAAAATTTCGCATTTGATAGGATGTCTTTTTTGGCACTCCATTGCCCGGTGGGGTTAGGCTGACAAATTCATCCGACCACCCATGATAGCCCTCGGATAAAACCTTTTCTCGACGGGTATAGGTTCGCGCCATTCGAACGGCGGCCATACATCCCTCGGTTCCACTTTTTAAAACTCTTACCTTATCGACATAGGAAAATTTCTGTTTGAATAGTCGAGCAAATTCGACTTCCGAGTGACTACCTAGACTAAAAAGAACCCCGTCACTTATCGCTTTGGTGATCTGAACATTTATCGTCGGATTAGCATACCCAAAGAAATTGGTACCAAGGGCACCGAGATAATCAATATACTCCTCACCCTCATATGTAATGAATTTCTCATTCTCACCCTTTACCGCATAGGCTGGGTATACCCCTGCCACAAAACTAGATAATCTTTTGCTATTGGTTAATGCACCATGCGCGATTGATCTTAGGCCCTCATCTAGGCATTGGTATTCATACTTAAAATAGCGATCCGATTTTGAGGCATTCTTCATTCTTTTTTTTCCTTTCATCGAATTCTGCTAATGCTGCCAAATAATCATCAAATGTATCTATCGAGGTTTTGACGGACGAAAAATCAAAATGGTCGGTAGCGGTCGCTATCCTGAATAGATCGCGCGGAAATGTACCATTCTGAATCGTTTTTTTAATATAGGTCGTAACATGCTCCCGATCATCGGCATCAACTGCATTATCGGACAGCCAACGCAGTAGCTCATGAGACATCACCTCGCAGTCCCATCCCTCTGGCTGGCAACGAAAAAGAACATTGTTCACATAATCTGCCGGTCGCCTTAATATCCGTTTGACGTGCCGACTTATGGTGTGGCTAGGTATATAGAAACAATCCCCTGTAATCCGAACAATATAATCGGCTCGGTAAAGTTTAGCTGCATCGGCATATCGACCTAATACGTCGTCCTCGTCACCCTCGAAAATCATAACCTGGTTTTTCATATGATCGATTAATTGATGATCGCCATGAGGTACCAACAAAACTGGTCGGCAATACACGTCATACTTGGGCAGTCCATTTAGGTATTTTGATGTTTGATGGCAGGTATCAACCACCTTTTTGATAATGGAGGTGCCCCCAATCTCAAGGAAACATTTACCCGGTAAACGCTGGCTAGTTGATCGACATTGGATACCAATGATTATCTGCTTCACTTCAAAATCTCACTTATTATCGGTTCGATTATTTCCATAAACTCGTCCGAAGTGTATCGGGTATATTCGTTCGAATGACAGTCAAATCCGGTGTCGATTCCGGTGAAATACGACGGTGATAGGGTATGTCCAATGAGAACAGGGGAAACGTTTTTATCTGTATAGTTCGACAGACATTCGTGCAATTTTTCACCCGGTCGAAAACCGATCACTTCATAATCGGATAGTGACCCCTTACCCATACATCTTGATACGGCGTCGGCTACTTCCAACATTTTCATCGATTTACTGTAAACAATTTTTAATTTGTTAGTTCTTACAAGGCACCTAGCTTCGTCAATGATCGCCCGACAAATATCTGTCGATCGGACCCAAAACCTAGTCATTTCGGTGCTTGTTATCGTTAACGCTAGTTTGTTATTTAATTGATGGACAAACTTTTGAAGGACGCTCCCTCGACTGCCGAGAATATTTCCATACCTAAAAACCGTGCATGGGCCCCTGTATTGCTGATATAGATATTCGGCGGTAGCTTTGGTTTTGCCGTATATATTGATTGGATAAACGGCCTTGTCGGTTGACGTGAATATGATCTTAGGACGACCCGTCATTTCTGCTACATCGATTAGATTCTGGCTACCGATCACATTGGTCTGAATTGCTTCCCATGGATTGGCTTCGAGAATATCAACGCATTTAAGCGCCGCTAAGTTAATGACGACATCAAAGCCACGGTGCATAATTTGGAATAGCCTGTCTTTATCACGAATATCGCCAACTCTATATGTCACATTTGAATAGCGTGGCATTCTTGCAATTTTTTGCTCGTCCCTACTCATCCCAACTATATTTTCGGAAAACTTCGCTAGCTCATGAACCACCAGCTTACCCATGGTTCCGCTAGCACCAATGACAAGATAATTCATTTTTACCGACCCCTATAGAAAACGTTATCGGGATCGATTCTCACAACACCATAGCCATGGGTTTTGATGTCAGAAAGAAACTCATCTAATTCACGGCTATTTTTTTGAGTGCGTTGTTTGGATAGCTCGGTTTCAAGCTCGCTGATTTTTGATTGTTTTTGAGTAATGAGTTTGGACTGGTTTTTCACATAAGCTTCAAAATGTTTGCTCGAGGCCTTCAATTTTTTCACGGTAGATAATAAAAGAAGCCAAGATGCCGTAGAGAATAGCACAAATGCAATACCCAAATAATAAACTAGCTGATTTTCCATTCGGAACCCTCGAATAATTGACACATGATATTTTTTGACAAGGTAGCAGGTAGGCAATTAACTTTCTATATTTTTTCGGTCGATCGAAAGCATGTCGAGCCCCGAGGAGATTCTAGCTATGTCTATTTTTACATTGGTATAGTCAATATTGGATTGCTCCAACCGCCGATTAATATCAATTTGCATTCTAGAAACCTCATGTACCAAGGCATCGAGCCGCTTATCAATATCACCCTTGTAATATTTGAGTAGGATAAAACACGTAGAAGCGATAAATGTAGCACTCCCACTTGACGCAATTAATATCTCGATGAATTCCATGACTACCCCCCAACAAATTCCTGATAGTTTATCACCATTGAGGGATAGCGTCGATTTAGGCTACTTTGGCTTCTAGTGCTTCAACTTTGGCTTCCAACGCATCTAATCGATCTAAGGTCTCAACAATGGCTTTGGAATTAATCCCAACCAATCTGGTGGCATTTAAACCCCACCGATCATTTTCTTTGTTATAAGTGGTTGCTATTGGATACACTTCGTTGACGGTCTGGGCAATGAACCCATACTGTATGGTGCCGGGATTACATTTTTTCTCAAATTGCAAAGGCTTTAAACGTCTCACTAGATCGGACCCGTTAAAGTCTTTAAAATTCATCTTAATGCGTCTGTCAGAAGTAGTATTAAAATCAACTTGGTTGTTTGTTGCATCAATCGTAATGTTATCACTACCGAATGCAGACAAAGCGGAATCACGGAATTGTACGGCTGCCACGTCCCCACTAGATGCGTCTGTTTGAATTTCTAACAGTGTTCCTGTGTACCCACCTTTGTATAAACGTAACAATTCGGTTCCCGAGGGTCCGCTCGTTCCGATTGCGACGCTTCCGGACGATTCAGCTTCTATTATAGTGTCAGCACCATTATTTTGAGTCACTCTAAGAACAGGTGCAGTACCACCAGTAGCTCCAGAATCAATCCAAACACCGCCAGCACCATTTGCTGTAGTATCAGTATTATCGAAAGTTGCAACAAAACCGTTATTATTAGAATCCTCTACATGGAGGGCTGTACTAGGACTAGGCGTTCCGATTGAGACTTTTCCATCACCTCGGACATAGAAAACATCTGTTGGAGTACCATCATAGTCACCAATAACCGATATAAAATTAAAAGATGATGATGAAGATGTAGCCGATTCGATGTTAACAACATCCCCAGTATAAGAAGCATTAAAGCTTCGAACCTCTAATACATTGGCGCTAGCACTAGATGCTTGTGGTTGCAGAGTGAAGGTATCGGCATTAAATTCTACCAGGTCATTGGTCCCGACCATTAGTTTACCTTTATCACCATCACTACCTTCGATACCAAGAAGGATAGAACTAGCGTCATTTTCCAGCTTAATATGGACATCAGAATTTGCGCTCGAATCCTCAATATGTAGATTTTCATCTATTGTAGTCGCACCAATCCCGAATTTTCCACCACCACTAAAGCTAGAATCATTTGCAGAAACCACATTAAAAGGAACGGTCGCGTCAATCGAGGTTCCATCAATCTCAAGAATCTCGGTACCACCTGCCGAGAAGTTGATAATGTTTGCAGCACTAGACCACATACCAGTGTCGGCGTCCCCATTGAATGAAAAGCTAGGTGTCCCAACCGCACCGAGGGAAGCAAAGAAGTCATAAGAATACATTGCTTTGTAAGCTAGTGCGGTAGCTCCAAAATCCCTCGCATTATCTGCACTGGGATCTAAATCAGCTGCTAGTCGACCCGTTGGTGTGATTGTGTCACCGGTAGCATTGCCTAGTGTCACGTTGCCGTTGAGGATGGCAGCACCAGCACACGTAAGCGCATTGATAGAGAAGTCCTTAGTGCCGTCGGACGTACCATTGATTATATCTGTGAAATTGGTATTAACCTCTGTTGCATCGGCGGTAGTACCGTTTACAAATGAATGGGTTACAGTGATATTTGCCATTGCTTTCCTCTATATGGTGATTAGGGAGGTCGTGACCTCAATTGAATGCTCGCACCGTTGCTTTTCTGGTGAAAAAGGACAGTTGGATTTCGTCCCAACCACAAGGCCTGGGGTTAGTGATACGCAACCTGAAAGTGTTAGTGATAATGCTAGGAATAGTAGTTTCATTATTAATCATCATCCTTTCTGCCTAATAGTTCATCAATTCTTTTCTGTAAATCATTGAATCGTTTGCCGCGTGGAGTGATATTTTGTTCTCGGAACAATTCATCTAATTCATCAATATCGGATCGACTTAATTTACGTTTTGATAGAGGGTATCGATCTTTGTATTTTTCTAATCCAAATTCATTTTTAATTTTCCCTGATTTAAGGTCATCATCAATTTGCGTTAACCAATCACTTGGCGTTTTCGGCGAGGAACCTTCAAAATATTCATTGCCGAGAATTTTTCGAATTTTCTTGCCCTTCTCGCCCGTCACATCAATAAAATTTCTTCTAGTCCGAATGCCTTTTATGTCGATGCCTTTGTCCTTGGCAAAATCTTTAACAAACGACATCCCTCGCCAAGCACCGGGAACGGTCTGTCCATTTTCTTGTGGAACATCGAAAACTATTTCTACCTTTTTTCCCTTTTTTCTTAACTTATCAATGGCCTTTAATCGACTAAGTAAGGAAGGTGCCCCTGGTTCCATTATCTTACCCATCCTATCATATGCGGCGGGAACATGGATTTTGACGACGGCATCCTTTGGTATTAATTCAGCGTAATCATCGTGGGCAATTAGGTCATTTCTTGTCGAAATAGATTTTATTTTATCACCATATTTTTTGAGATAATCCTTGGTCACATTATGTTTATCCTGACCCCAGCTAAACATATCACCCGTACCACTAGCAACATCCGGTCCCATTACACCATTTACAGGTGGTTTATCCCATGGCACGTCATGCGATTTTTTTGCATCACGCCATACAACTTGTGAAGGATCATTCGGTATTTCCTTGTTTTTAATTTTATCGATGAATGATTGTCCGGCTTTATTTTTACCTTTGCTAATCAAATCAAGGGCTTTTTTTGCCTTTAGTCGTACCCGATCAAATTTGCTTGTTTTTGACAAATAATTGAAAGTGGCTTCAACATCTCTCAATGTTATTACTTGGCCTGTTCGGTCAGCTTTCATGAATGAATTAATTTCACTTTCTGTCAAACCTTTTGTAAAATCTCGATATATTTCGCGCCAATTAGATTTTCTAATCCTAATTCCACCATCTTTTGCAACCTTTAACCGCCTTTGTATCTCAGCTTCGATCATTGCAAATTCACGGTCCTGTCTTGGTAAATTATCAAGCCTTGCCGTTAGCTCCTCTAATGTATCATCATAATAGCGTACTATAGGTGTTTCGATACTTCTAATACTACTCTCACCCTTACCCTCAATTCCTTCATTGATCCCATCAATCAACTTTTGCTTTCGTTCGGGCGACATTTCTGCCTTTTCAAGAATGCGTAGACGTTCCGCGTCAATACCACTAAGGTTCTTGCCTTTCTTTTCGAGTAGTTCTTTGCGCTTGGCCAAATCTAGCTTTGTAATCTTTTTAGTGATCCCACCGAACAATGGAAGTATTGCGACTAAGTCCTCGTCAAACGTGCTAGGCTGCCCACCCTTGGGTTTTTCACCCGGATCTAAGCCAATTTTATCCGCTCCTATTAGGCTATCCATAAAACTTTGAGCTCTACCGCTAGCCGTGCTTTTTTCGAGTGACCTAGGTATCGGGTGATTGAATAGGTCCGACCTTATTCTTTCTTCCAAATCATTTTTTTTTCGGTCGGGAATGATTGAACTAAGGCCTTTCTTCTCACCTTGAACCTGCCGAGCGAATTCCACGTCTTCATTGATTAAGTCGATATAGGCTGAAGCTAGACCGGCACCACCACTCCTCAAACCCCTCATTAGGCGGCCCGATTGTTCCGGTGGTAAATCGCCATTTTCCATTAACTTGATAGTCTTATTAAAACCTGCTTTCAGGGGACCGGGAACCGCCGCTCGCGCCGCACCCTTAATTGCTTTTGGAACACTCTGCGAAATAGCTCCCAAAACCCCGGCGGTAGCCTTGCCAGTCTTACCAATGACCAATTTGCCGAGGTTGAAACCACCTTGAGCCACACCACCAGTTAGGGCACCCGTTTTAACATGGTGTTTAAACTCCTCCGTTCCTATCCCCTGTTCCGCCTTGCCAGCACCAGCTAGGGCACCACCAGCCGCACCAGCACCAACACGGCCCAAAACTGTTCTTGGTATTGCCGATGCAGGGGCCAATGCCGTAGGCAAAACAGCACCAGCTACTTGACCAACACCGGTCGCTATTGGTCGCTCACGTTCAGACTTTCGAAAACCGCGCCTTGCAATTTCCGTTTCCTCAGAAATAGCTTTCTTTAAATCATCCCCTGATTCCCATGCCCGTAAAGCACCACGAACACCTCCCATCATTTCGTCAAGTGTATTGAACGTTAGACCTTGGCCAAAGCCTCGACCTACTGCTTCCATAACGCCGGTCTTTTCGGCGTTTTCTAATTCAGCAATGATTTTTCGTTTTTCGTCCAAAGGCTTGGCTCGAAATTCAGCCCTTTTGATGACGCTCTTTTTTTCCTCAACCGTTAAGCGACTAAATTCTTCCCTAGTAGGTAGTTCGCCCATGCCCTATTTTCCTTTTTTATCGAATTGATTGAGTATCCGGTCATACATGCTATCAAGAAGACTATGCTCATCATCGCCCGAAATATTGCCCTGATTCGGTTTCATTGGCCCACTCCCTGACACTGATTCGGTAAACATCGACCTTGGAGTTTTAGATAACGGTTTTACCTCCCGGCCAGTTCTGTTGACAAAATTGACAAATTCCTCCGTCGTTGGTGCTCCCACTCCTATTGCATATCGTTCCAGTAATATTTTCATTTGGTCGATTTTTGTTCTAGCAGTAGCAACATCATCGCCCATTGAAGGAACCAATTTTTCAAATTGTTGACGTTCGGCACCTGTTGTCACATCCAAAAAGGACATGATCCCGGCATTATCCGCAATTGCTGCCCCAGAAAATTCACGTCCGAAAAATTGAACGAATCTGGCTCTTGCCGCGGTTGCGAGGTTATCACCAATCGGTCTATTTAGAGGAATATCACCCTCTAAAGCTTTTCCAAGATCGTTGAGGGCCGAATAAGCATTAGCAGTTTTGGCCAAAGATCGTCGATCGCTACTATTTTTTATATTCCTCATAAGTGGATCTTGACTTTCAAAGAATTTACGCTCGTCCTCTTTGTTTTTAAGGGTTAATTTTTTCGTTGCCAAATCGGTTTCTTTTATTTGGTCATCCAAATTTCGCTTACCAACTGATAGAAACTGGGCCTGTTGCTCAGGGGACATCGCATTTAATTGTTTTAATAGATCTTGATGAATCATTCGTTGTGGTCTGGTTACATCACCACCACCTTCCCTAGTGGTAACATCCATGGACGTACCTAGCGGGAAAGTCTCACCGGCCCTTGAAAAACCTGTTTTTGGGTCGACGGCACCTTGACCAAATCTTGGCTCTAAACCCTCGGGAACCGGAACAAATCCTTTTTGTGCTAACGAGGACGGTGTCTGTCTACCGGCTTGGATATTTTGCATTTCGGCAAGCTTAGCTTTCTCTATTTGAGTTTGCGTTCCGAGTAGTTCATCTTGCTGTCGATTAGCATCCAACTTGGTATAGTCAACGTAGATATTAAAAGCACTTTCCGCCGCTTGTAGCCCCATAAGCAATTTTTCGAAATCCGATTTTTCTCGGGGCTTTTGCGGTTGAGAAGGTCTCGAAACCGGGTTTATCGGTACAATTGCCATTATGCCATCCTTTGTCGGTTGTTTGCTCCAATATCTTGCATGACTGCCAGGCCAAGCGGTTCGATATAATCACGGTATTGGGGATTTTGTTGAACCACCGCTAACCCTTCCAAGGCCATTCTACCGGCATCGGACATCTTGTATTTTTGTGCTAAGGATTGCACACCAAAACCACCGACGCCACCCATAGATTTAGGCCCAATGGTTTCGGTCGTTGTTCTTTGTGGATCGATGAGATTTCCCAACGTGTAGCCAGCACCAGCACCTTGAGCCGCGCCAAGGGTCGCACCTTTTGCTATACCTAGAGGACCGGCCGCTGCTCCAGCAAGTCCACCACCAACACCACCGACAAGCGCCCCCAATGCACCGAGCGGACGTCCTAATTTACCACCCTTAGACTTCTGTATTTGTTGAGCCGGTTGAACTGGGTTAATTCCTACCATTGCCATTTTGTTATCTCCTTTATTCCCAATAAACTCCGCGATACTTCTCTATGAGACCCTGGACGTCGTCAACTTCTTCCTGGACCCCACTACTCACTGGGCCTTCAATATAACCGAGGCCTAAACCAACCGTACTTAAAATATCTTTGATTTGATCATCATTGAGCCCCGCATTTTTTAAAGCAGTGAAAGCATTGATTTTCGTCGTTTTAATGCTTGCTCTTAGTTCTGCGTAAAATTGGTCCGCATTTTGTTGTAACAATTCCTTTTGATGAGCGAGCGTCCTATCGTATTGAGATATTCTCACGGCCCTATCTTGTTCCGCTTGATCAAACCCAGCCTCGGCCAATTCACGACGCAATTCCCTGTCGGCTTCACTTTCACCAGCCAAAAATGTCCGTTGTTCCTCGGCTTGGCTAGCCTGGAATTTCTCCGCCGCTGCCCTTTCCTCCGTAGTAAAGTCCTGCCTGCCTGCCTCCATTTTCTCTTGAAATCTTTGCAAAGCATTACGTTCCTCGGTAGTGAATGCCTGAGCCCCCAACCGCTCACTAGTTAAAAACTTCCGTTGCTCACCCGCTTGACTTGCGGTGAATTCCTGTGACCCTA
>JAAOEI010000322.1_pt1 | contig 18941 bp, 23 predicted proteins | sample 7059261 | NCBI WGS metagenome assembly JAAOEI01 (sample SAMN14008812, study PRJNA610033) | viral metagenome | isolation source: viral particles filtered from seawater | place: China: Hangzhou Bay, Yangshan Deep Water Harbour | collected 2017-10-31 | reverse complement strand
TTGAGGAAATGGCTTCACGCGAACGCATTGCCTACGCGCAGGAAGAAACCAAGCGCATGGGGCTGGCCGTCGATAGTCAGGTTGCGAACACAAAACATACTGAACTGCTATCACGCATCGACGCCAACAACGCCGAGAAAAGCCAAGCCGAAGCAGTAAAGGCCGGCGCGGACGCTCAAACGGCAGTTCATGAAAGTGTCAAGGCTGCTGTTTCAAGCCTTAAAGACGCGGTTGCCGGAATGAAGGATGAGCTAAAGCGCGTGAACAAACCGCGCGTTTTAGAGAAAGACCCGAAAACAGGGCGCAAGCGCGCCGTAGTGGAGGATTGATTTAATGGCTATTCAACTATCAACAACCGTTCGCAATGCGCGTCTCGATCAAATTGAAACAACGGTCGGAACAAGTGCAGTGCTGAAAATAAGAACCGGAGCGCAGCCAGCAGACTGCGGGACGGCGGATAGCGGCACGGTGCTGGCTACAATTAGTTGTCCATCAGATTGGATGGCGGCAGCGGCAAGCGGCTCAAAAGCGAAGTCTGGGACGTGGAACGATAGCAGCGCGGACGCTGCTGGTACCGCCGCACATTTCAGGCTTTACGCTTCTGACGGAACTACATGCCACATGCAGGGAAGCGTTACCGCGACAGGCGGCGGCGGAGACATGACTGTTGATAACACGTCATTTGCGGTTGGACAGAACTTCACTGTTACCGGATTTACACTGACGGACGGCAACGCGTGAGTACGCAAACTAACACATACGAGATGAGAGACGCCGGGAACGTACTTCTTCTCGCGATTACGGCGAGTCGAGAACAACGTGGCATTACCATTTCGACTCCGTTCCGCGCTCTCAACGAAGCGGAAACTGCTGTGCTGAAATCAATCCTTGATGAGGCTATCACGTGGGCCAACTCCAGCGACTGAGTGACATTAACTTTCGGCAAGGCGAAGCTCTCAGCAACAAGAAAGCGCGCTACGAGAGAATAGCTTCCACTAAAAGCCGCCGCCCGTTTACCGAATTGAGCGGCATCGGCCGCGGTCGCGGGCTGTTGATTTGCGGTTCAGGTCCATCGCTCCGGAAATCAGTAGACGAGATCAAGAGGCTTCAGCGGTGGTCAAACTGCATGGTTCTCGCTGTTAACACGGCGCATGACTATCTCGTAGATCAGGGGGTGAGGATTGATTTCGGGGCGATGCTCGACCCGAGACCCTGGGTGAAAAGCTACATGACGCCGCAGCGCGGAACCAAATACTTGCTGGCATCGCAAATTGACCCAGGAGTTTGGCCGCGATTTGACGGATTTGAAACGTATGTGTGGCACTGTTTGACCGAAGGCGACGACGAAGATGCCCTGTCGGCAAGAATGCGATTTACAAAGCGGCGCTGGATGAAGGGAGGCAACACAATTCTCCTCCGCTCGTTTATGTGGTCACGTCCAGAGTGGGCGGACTTCGAATACGTGAGATTATTCGGGTGCGACAGCTCGTTTGAGCACGAGGTTCACGTCGCGCCGAAAGGCGCCGACGTTATTGTCGATCGAACAAGAAATAAGCTGCGCTTGGCTGACCCAACCACTGGCCGGCCGTTAGGGCGCTCTTACACGACCAACGGCTCGATGATGGCGCAGGCGGAATGGTTTCAAAAGGAAACCACCGGAATTCTGGCGGCGCAGCATCGAAAAGACTTTGACCCGAGTTTCGGAATTATGGTGCACGGCGACGGCTTACTGCCCGACATCGCGGCGCTCATGTACATCCACTCCGGAGGCATCCCGCGTCGAAACGAAGTGATTAACGCTCCGTGGGAGGATTCAGTAGAAGCGAAAATAATCTACTTGCCTGAACACAACTGCCATCCGGTGTCGTCCGATATTAAAACTCTCACCCTTAACGTTGGTGAAATTGACTGGAGCGAAGTGAATGGCCATCAGCACGCTTGACGGATTGTTGGCCGGCTTTAATGCTCAAGGCAACCTACAGCCGTTTTTCATGAAACATATGATCTCGACCGAATTGCCTGAAGCGGTCGGGGTGATGCACAACTTGGCGTACACGCCCGGACAGCCCGGCATGTCAGTGATGCCGGCGACCAACATGGCGGGCACTACGCTCACGAGTCGAAGCGGACAAATTCCGTTCACTAATCCGGTATCTGGCAACACCTATTTGGCGCTGTTCTCGGCGGCGAACAGCGTCAACGGGGCGTCATTTATTCTGATTGATCGGTTGTGGCATAACCTCGTTACATCGACGACCACAACAACTGAGCAGTCGATTAACGGCATGAGCACGTTGCCGGCTCGCGACGTAAACGGGTCAATTGCGGGGCTCGGTCTTGGAATTGCGGTCGAGGTTTATTCGACTACCGGCAACAATGCCGCGATTACGAATATGTGGGTTCGCTACACTAACCATCTTGGTTCAACTGGAAAGATTGCATCGTGCTCAAGCTTCCCGGCGACGGCACAGAAGGGGAGCTTTGTGCCAATTCCGCTACAGGCCGGCGATCTCGGTGTGTCTGCGGTAAACGGAATTGCTCTCGGCGCGTCACTTTCAATCGGGAATGTCGGATTGGTCATCTATCGCCAAATCTCGCAACTCGACGCACAGGCCAGCGGAACCGCGGGCAGGCGTGACGCCGTTTCACTTGGATTGCCGCAGCTATTTAACAATACCGTTCCAGAAATCGTGATGGTCCCTGCTGCGACTTCGCAAGCGTTCATCGTAGGCCAAGTCGGCTACGCACAGGGCTGACATGGCAATCTCGACAATCGCCGCGCTCAATCAAAGTCTTAATATCCCGCAGGCATTCGGTAAGTTCCCACAGAACCCCGAGCAGGCGGGCATTTTGACTTCGTTGTTGCACATGACCGGATGGCCCGCTGCGGCGTCGCCGCCGTCCGGGGGGCTGCCGGGCACAACGCTAACCGCTCAGGTTGCCGGACAGATTCCGTTCTTCGATCCTGTCGGTAGCAACCTGAAATATCTCGCCATGATGCAGGCGACTTTCAGTGCCCAGGGCGGGACGGTTATATTGGTTGATCGTCTCTGGCACAACTCTGGCGTGGTGACTGCAACCGTCACCGAGCAATCGATTAACGGGATGAGCGTGCTCCCGGCGCGCGATGTTTTTGGGTCAACGGGCGGCACCGGCTTGATGCTCGGCGTTTATGTGTGGTCAACGACCGGCAATAACGCGGCCATAACCAATATGAAGATGCGCTTCACATCAGATACCGGCGCGACAAATCAAATCGCGTCGTGTTCTAGTTTTCCAGCGACATGCCTGACAGGAACCTTTGTCCCGTTCACCTATCCAGCGGGCGTCACTGGCGTCAGACAAGTCAACGGCATCACTCTTGGCACGTCACTTTCGATCGGGAATGTGTCTGCTTGCATTGTGAGACCGATCGCGATTGCGCCGTGTGGCGCAGAATTTACGCAAAGCCAAAACAGATGGTTCGACGCCATTTCTTTAGGTTTCCCGCGTATTTATCCTGGTTCTGTGTTGGAGCTCATGGACATGCGGGCGGTCATCGGGTCGGCGTATATTAATGGCAACGTCCAGTTTGCTGAGGGATAGCCGCCTGTGTCGGGAGAGGGCAGACATCCTTTCAATACGGCGTTGCTTGGTGGTGGAACTACTGCGCCGGCGTCAAGTCTTTTTAACTACGTCACTGGCAGTCCAAACGCTGCTGGTCCGGCCGCGTTTACGGATCATTTCTTCGTTCCCGCCCAAAGTGGTGTTTCTGGTGTCCTGTCCAAAACACTTGACGCGATCACGCTGTCGGGCAGCGCTACCGTAGACATCGCCGGCTCGGCGTCTCAAACGCTCGGCAGCGTGACGCTATCTTCGGCGTCAACGCTTGATATTTCAGGAACGCTATCAAAGTCGCTTTCGTCCATAGCACTGTCCGCGACTGGCGCTATCGATATTGTCGGGTCATCGACAAACGCGCTGGCGAACATAACGCTATCATCAACCGGCGTGCTTGATGTTTTTGGGACTCTATCAAGTTCATTCGCTGACTTAACGGCGGCGTCAACCGGAACTCTTGAGATACGCGGATCGCTGGCTTCATCGTTGGCTGATATTTCTGGGTCAGGGGCTGGCACAAACGATATTAACGGCATCTTGAACGCAACCCTTGGTGACGTGTTGTTGATGGCAACAGCAACGAACGAGGGTGGTGAGCAAGTTGTAACGCCGGTCGTTATTGAGACTGACGGCTACTGGCAGATCGGTCGCCGGATTATCTGGAAGCAACGCCCGAAGGCCGCCGAACCCGCCCGCGCCGAGGCCGCTATTGTTAAGCGGATCGCCAAGAAACTAACCGCAGTCGCCAAGGATGACAGGCCGAAAGCCGCTTCTTTGTACGTCAATCGCGCAATGCGGATGCTGGCCGGATTTATCGAAAGCAAGCGGGCGCACTCGGTCGCTCACGGCAATGCCGACCGGCTGACCAACGAGGAAATCGCACTAATCAAAGCCTACTGGAAATCCGTTGAGGCAACCGCCTTGGCGCTGATGGAGGAAGAAGATGATGACGACCTTCTGTTGCTGGCATGATTGACGCCGAGCGATTAAGGGCCACTGAAGAACTATTCAGTAACCCGGCATTTGAGGAAGCGTATCAAAAATGCCGCAGCGCACTGATTGAGGCGTCGCTTCAGTGCGAACCTAAAGACGACGCAGGCCGGTACAGATACGCCACGGCCATCAAGGGCCTCGATTGGGTCATGGGATTTCTCAAAGGAACCATGACAGCGGGCCTGGTCGATAAAGCCGAGGCTGAATCCTTGGCCTCATTGCCGACGCCCTGGTGGTCTTTGCCGGGTGCTGAGCGACCCCATCCAAAATTCTAGTTGACAGGATTCAAACATGAGCGATGTAGCAACACAGGCTGCCGATGTTACGCCCAAACCCCGTCTTTCTGTGGCGCAAGCCCTACAGATGGCGCGGTCTGGTCAGATCAACACATCGGGCCAGCCTAATGTAAGCGAAGCGGCCCGCACTTTGGGGCAGCAATCGGCAGCGGCCCGCGCACAACGCGCAGCAGCCGTACCGGCGCCCCAAGAAGCCACAGAGGCAGAACCGCAAACGGAAGCCGACCCGCAAGAGCCTGCGGACGCGACCGAAACGACCGACGCAGTAGCCGCAGAGGCCCAAGGCGAAGGTCAACCCGCTGAGAGTGGTGACGCGGCAAGTCCGCAGACCATCACCATCGACGGTGTTGAGCTATCAGCCGAGGAAATCAGGCGAGGCTACTTGAGGCGCGCAGATCATTCCCGAGCGATGAATAAACTCGGGGAAGAAAAGCGGGCCATCACCGCTGAACGGTCTGAAAAGCTGGCTCGCCTTTCCGATCTTGTAACGCAACTAGAGGCGTCTATTCCGCAACCGCCCCCATCGGAACTCCGCAAAACGGACCCGATTGGGTATCTCCAGGCCAAGGAAGAATACGCCGAACGAATGCAGGCGCTTGAACACGCCAAGGCCACACACAAGGCCGAAGCTGACAGGCAACTGGCGATGGCGAAACAGGCAATGTTTGCCGCAGTACAGGAAGCAATTCCTGATTGGGGCGATCAGGGCAAGTTGAGCCAAGGGCTACAGAAGGTCACCGAGTACATGATCCAGGCCGGAACACGCGATGACACGTTGGGGTCGATGACAGACCCGACCGTGTTGATTGCGTTCGAGAAGGCCCGGAAGTGGGACGACCTTCAGAAGTCCAAGCCGGATTTGACAAAGCGTGTCGCGGGTAAACCACAAGTGGTTCGCCCCGGTGCGCGAGTTGGTCAGCAATCGACGGTAGCGAAGCAAGCGGGTCAGGCAGAGACGGCGTTTAAGACACAGCCGAATCTCAAGAGTGCCATGGCCTTCCTTCAGGCGCGACGGGAAGTGTTGGCGAGGTCGGCGAACCGTTCATCGGTCGCGTAAGGGCGAAAGGCCCATAGACCATGACTATGCTTACTGCTGCTACCAATACCTTTTCGGCCATCGGTATCCGCGAAGATTTGCAGGATGTCGTATACCGGATTGACCCTGAGGACACCCCATTCACGGCGAACGTCTCGAACGCTGGCAAGGCGACCTCGACCAAGCACGAATGGCAGACCCAGGCGCTTGCCGTTGCTGGCACGAACTACCAGCTTGAAGGTGACGACACCGCATCATCGGCGGCTACGGGTCGTACCCGCATCTTCAACTACTGCAACATCTCCAAGAAGGCGTACACCGTCACCGGCACTCAGATCGCCGTTACGGTGGCCGGCGTTGCGAACGAACTTGATGAGCAACGATTGCTCAAAGGCATCGAGCTTCGGCGCGACATGGAAATCGTGCTCCTGGCCAACCAGGAATACGACGTTGGCAGCACGACTTCGGCCCGCAAGGCCGCTGGTCTGGCGTCCTACACGACCAATACCGAGGCCACTGGTTACTCGGGAGTCGCCGGCACGAACTGGTGCGTCGGCAGCGGCACCGGGGCTGATAACTGGTCCATCGGCACGGGCGCTTCTGCCCGAACCGTGACCTACAGCATCATCAACGGCTTGATGCAGACCGTTTACACGGCGGGCGGCAAGCCGACCATTCTGATGATGTCGCCGGCCAACAAGGCGAAAACCTCAAACGCCTTGCTGTCAAGCGGCTCTGGCGCTGTCCAGGTCCGTAGCAACCTTCAGAACGGCGGTGCTGGGGCTAACGTGGTTGGCGCGGTCGATAGCGTGCTGACCGATTTTGGTACGCTCCAGGTGGTCCCGAACGTGCAGATGGCGGCTGATACGACCTTCCTCAACAAGACGTTCTACGCCATCGACCCGAAGTTCATCGCCGTGTCATATCTGCGGCCGATGTTTAGCGAAAGGCTTGCGAAAACCGGCGACGGCGAGAAGGAGCACGTTCTTGCTGAGTATACGCTGGAGGTCGGTGCGCCGACTGCCAACGGTATCCTGGTCAACATGACGTAATGGGATGTTGACTAGCGCCACACAGACGGTTTCCGGGGGCTTTGCGCCCCCGGATTACCGCTTTCATGCGGCCACTGCCGAGGGCCGGGTCTACCTCAAGGAAAATCCGTATCTCGGTATCCGCACTTACATGATTTTTCAGCCCGATGGCGTCATCAAAATCAGAAAGACGCAGCGAGTTGACAAGATCATCGACCGGAACCTTGCCGCGCAGAGTGACTTTGCAGGGTTCAAGAAGCCACTGACCATGATTGCTTCAGTGCCGATCGTGGTGGATCAGGAATTCAAGAAGCGCGCCGGGTTTAACAACAAGACCGGCGAATACGATGTTGGCAAGTACAACTCGCTGCTTGATGACCGCGACAACTACAAGCTCAAGACCGTGCCTAAGAAGATCGGAACCCGCAAAGCGATGATCTGATATGAGCATCGACTCATACGCGAAGCTCCAGAGCGCCATTGCCGATACCGTAAACCGCGACGACCTGGCGGCGGACGTTACTGCCTTCTCGCCCGCACAGATTGACGGCGCAATCAAACGGTCAATCGAGTACGCAACCCATGCCTTGACCCGCAACATTATCTCGCGCGGCGGCATCAAGCACATGGAGACTGTTTCTAATGCGCTTGTGACCGGGGTTGGGTCTGAAACGCTGACGCTGCCGACCGACTTTGCCGGCGTGCGGGCGTTCTATCTCAACAATTCCGGTATCGTGATTCTTGAGTTCGTTGACCCGACAACGCTGTGGACGCAGTACCCGAGCTCGACCACGGGACAACCTCAGAAATACACCATCATCGGGACCAATACGGCGTACCTACGGCCAATTCCCGATACGACCTACACCACGCGTCTGGTTTACTACGCGAAAATCCCCGCGCTGTCGGACAGCAACACAAGCAATTGGGTTCTGGTTAACGCACCCGATGTCTACATCGGACAGTCGATGGTCGAGTTGTGCCTGTACCTCGAAAACGACGACCGGCTGCAATTCTGGAAGGGCTACACGGACGAGCGGTTGAACGACCTGATGGGCGATGACCGCAATGTCCGATGGGCTGCTGTGCCGTCAAAGCCAAACTTGCAAGTGAGCATCGCCTGATGAGAACGCTGCGCTCACAGATACCTGACCCGGCAATGAATGGCTTTGCCTTGGCCATCGAGAAATGGGTTCGCGACATTTTCCGGTCACCATTGCAGCTCGACGCCTATGCGGTCGCTGATCTGCCGCCTGCGGATGGTTGGACTAACTGCGTTGCGATCTGCACGAATGAAAGCGGCGGCAGAACGCTGGTGACAAGCGACGGCACGAATTGGCGCCGCGTTAAAGACGGAGCAATCGCGTCATGACATCGACGGCTTCATCTCGCTACAAGGCTGAGAAGCAGGGCCTTGGCGATAATACGAACACCTGGGGCGATACTCGGCTCAACGTGGTTGTCGAGACCCTTGACCGAGGCTCAAAGGGCTATGAAGCCATCGCCATCACAGGCGACACCACGCTTACGTGGTCGAACTACAGCGCATCAAACTCCGGGCAGGTGGCCGTTATCCGGCTGACCGGCTCGATGACGAGCGCGTGGAATTTGATTGTTCCGTCCGTTGAATGGCAATGGGACGCGATTATCAACGCAACTGGCGCAACGGTTACTGTCAAGACATCTGCAGGAACCGGGGTGACTATCCCAACCGGATATCAGGCATCTGTCTACAACAACGGGTCTGATTGCGTTGGCGCCTCGCCAACTCGGGTATTCGGTGACATTTACGCTGGCGGGCAGATTAAGAACGTCACGGCGGGAAGCGCCGGGACTGATGCCGTCAACAAGACGCAACTCGATGCGGCTGTTGCTGCTGCCGGTACTTCCGTTGGCGCTGGGACGCTGTTCGTATCGGCCACGGACACGACGGCAAAGTTCTTGACGATTGCCTTGACTACCCAGGTCAGCGGTCTGGTGTCTGTCGCTGTCTCGACAATCAACGGCGGCAGCAACGAACAGACCAAGATCGCGGTATCAAGCGATCCGATTGCCGGGGTTTTGTCCGGCACCATCACGAGCGGGACCACGGCGATGTCGGCGGGTGGTTTGTATCGCATCACAGGCGGAACCGGGACGCTGCCGACGCTATCGAGCGGGCAAGCCGTCATCGTGCAGATGGCGCCGTCGGCGGGGAACACCGTAACGATTGGTCGGAACTCGCAGACCATTGATGCCGCTGCGGAAGACGACACGTACAATCTTTCGACAGCGCCTTATCCGGTTGTGAAATACACCGGAAGTGGCGGCGCGGTGAAGTCTGAGCTGATTGGGAGTGTCGCGTCGTGACGAACATTGCGAGCAAATTTGCCTTTGGGAGCGGCGGCGTCAATTTCACCGAGCCGAAGAAATTTGACAGGAATTTGTGCCTTGCATCGGGATTGCGGACGTTCAATGCGTCGGTCTCTGGCACAGCATCGACCAGCGCCGGGTTTTTCACGAACGGCGCGTTAAGCGGCGCTGACGACGATACAAACTGGACTGCGGACACGTATAAGACGCTGCTCAACGTGTCGAGCGGATCGGGCCAGCTTGGCGCGCTCGTCGGTCCAACATCTTTGGCGGGAACGCCGACAACGACGTGGCGGATCACCGTTGATGGGACTGCCTATACCGTTGCAGTTGTGCATTCGACCACGGCAGAGCGGGCGGTTCTCGGCGCTGTGTTCGAGGACGGCGGCGCTGGTGGGTTCTACAATACGGCGCTCTTTCCATATCGCGCGCCGGACAGCGTATCGAGTGACAAGACGACGCAGCGGTTCGGAACAGCTCTTGGCCTCGTCATCGCGCCATGGGCGACAATCCGCGTCCTCAACATTCCCGTGCTCGAATACAAGACGAGCCTCCTGGTCGAGTGCAAGACCAGCGAGAACAACTCGACCACGACAAACCAAGAGCGGCGGGCGCTTGTCGTTTACAAGCCGTTCTCGTGAGGCAGTGACATGAGCACCATGCAAAAGATCGACGGGTGGAACGGCAACGTCATCGGCGGCGCTCCGAACGCTGGCGATCTGGTCCGCGTCACAACTGACGGCGGGCACGTCAGCGAATACCGCTACACCCCGCCGCCATCTGGGCAAACCTACCCGGTTCAATTCACGAAGCCGGACTTTCTCGCGTGGTTCGATGAGACGTTCGGCGCGAACGCAACGCCAACAAAAGCGCAGATTTCAGCCGCATGGCCGGAGGCGTAACGAATGGCGTACAACATCAAGCCGCCAGATCACCTGATCGCCACGGCGCAGGGCCGAAAATTCGCCGTTTGGGGTGACACGCCGAGCGGGCTCTTTGCTATCGGCGTCTTTGAATACAAGTCCGATGGATGGGCCGGCGTGTGGGTTGGCCCGTTGATGGATAACGCGGCGCTTGACGCCGAAATCAAGCGGGCGGGTGACATGAAGAAGTGGCTGGCCGCTGTGGCGCAGCACATCAACACGGTTATTCGCAACGCGCTCGGGTCTGCGGCCATCATTCCAGAAACATCCGGCAGCCCACTGTTCGCGGCGGTGCTCAACGAAATCAACGCCAACTGGAAAATGACCGTTGGCGCAGATGGTGTCCCGGTATTCGGCCCGAAGTGAATGATAGATGGCGCTTACAAAGCTGACCTTTGATGCCTCTGTCTACAAAGACGACAGCCCGTTGGCTGCCGAGGGGCATTATATTGACAGCGACAAAGTAAGGCCGCGCAACGGACGTATGGAGACTATCGGCGGGTGGGAAAGCGCATCAACCACGACGCTGAAAGGCATCACGCGCAACGCCATCGCGTATTCCGACCAATCGCTAAACAAATTCGCGGCATTCGGCACCCATCATCGGCTTTACGTGATGGACAAAGACGGCGCGGTAGCTGACATCACGCCGGTTGTTTCACGTGGAACACTGACCAACGCATTCGGCACGAGTGCGGGCAGCGCGACTATATCGGTGACCCACGGAACTCATGGTCTTGTCGATAGCCAAGCGGTTTCTTTCCCTGACGGCACCAGCGTAAACGGCGCGACAATCAGCGGCGGGCCGTTTGCGGTATCTGTGACCAGCGCCAACACATACACGTTCTCGGCGTCCACAGCGGCGACGGCAACGAGCGCATCGACGGGCGGAACGGTCGATTACCAATACCACCTTGCGCCTGGTCAGGCCGATGGATTGGGCGGACTCGGATACGGCACCGGAGGTTATGGAGTTGGCGGTTATGGCTCGCCATCGTCGGGCTTGGTCTATTACCCGCGCACATGGTCACTCGACACATGGGGCCAAAACCTATTGGCCTGCCCTCGCGGCGGCACAATCTACGAATTTGCGCCGAATACCAGTGCAAGCGAACTAATCACGAATGGCGATTTTTCGGTCGGCACCGGATGGTCTGTCGGGTCCGGGTGGTCGATTGGCGGCGGGCGGGCACAAGGGTCCGTTGCCAGCGGGTCTTTAGCCCGATCTGCAACACTGTCGCGCGGCGCGTGGCATCTGTTGGACTTCGACGCATCGGTGACCAGCGGGACGGTATACCCGTTTGCGGGGTCTACATCGGTCGGCGCTGGCGTTACGACAACCGCGACCTACAAGCGCACGTTCTTTGCCGCTGGCGGCGCCACAGACATCAGGTTCACCGGGTCTAGCTTTGTCGGCACCATCGACAACGTATCAGTGAAGGTTCTGACGACCGCCGAGGCTATCCCTAACGCGCCTTCTGTCTGTACCGGCATGTTCGTGACTGCCGAACGGATTGTCGTGGCCTACGGCGTGCCGGATACAAACGGCAACACAGACGCCATGCTGGTCAAATGGTCAGACCAGGAGAACAACAACGACTGGACGCCATCGGCGGCTAACTTTGCCGGCTCGTATCGGCTTGCCAAAGGCTCGCGCATTGTCGGGGCAATGGTTGTCAACGGCGACAACTTGATATGGACCGACGACGCTGTGTATCTTATGCGCTACACCGGGGAACCTTCATCGGTATATCGTTTCGATCAGGTCGGAAACATCGGCTTGCTTGGGCCTAATGCCGCCACGTTGCTTGGCGGCGTGGCTTATTGGGTGTCACCGCAAATGGCTTTGTATGCCTACAGCGGCGGCGTTCCGGTCCAGTTGGTTTCAAACGTGATCCGCGACATTAGAGACAACATATCACGCGTGCAGCAGGACAAGGCTTATTTGCGCGCTGACAAAGCCGCGAATGAAATCTGGCTGCATTACCCTGACGGGCGCGACGGCAACGAGGTCTCGCGCTACATGATCCACAACGTAGCAACCGGCAAGGAAGCGGTTGGAACGTTCGACCGTACCGCATGGATTGATGCAGGGGTTTACGCCAACCAGATCGCCGTATCCGACGATGGCGCGATTTACTTTCACGAGAAGGGCACCAGCGACAACGGCGCGGCAAGGGTTTCGTCCGCCACGTCAGCTTTCTTTGACCTCGGCGATGGCGACACGCATATGCTGATTGCAGGTATCGAGCCTGACCATGACGACCTGGAAGGCGGCTATTCCATCACGCTCAAGACACGCCACACAGATGTTCGCGGGCGGTTCGAGCGCACCTATGGACCTTTCAACGTGACAAATACAACCAAGCGCATTCCATGCCGCGCTGTCGGACAAGAGGCACAGGTCATTATCAGTTCGAATGACTCGCCATCATGGTGGCGCATGGGTGCGATGAAATTCGATGTAAAGCCCACAGGGCGCAGGAGATAACATGGGCCTTTTCAACAGCCTTACATTCGGCCTGACGGGCTCGAAGTCAAAGACCAAATACAGCGAAAATCAGGTTCAACAGAACCAGATTGATCCGTTCTTTGCACAACAAGGGCGGGATACGCTAAGTGCGTTCGACCGGCTGACCGGCGGCGTCATGGGCCGGTATGGCATGGCACAACCCGACCAAACAGGATTGCAGACCGGGGCACCTAACAGCTTTGTCTACGGCTTCGGTGACACCACTACCGGGGCTATGAACGACATCACCGGATGGCGCGGTTCTGGCGATCAACTCAGGGCCTTGGCCGCAGGCGTGATGCCTGACGCCATCACAGCCGGAACATTGGGCGCACCTCAGCAGATTGGACAGATCGCAGCGCCGGGAACCATTGGCAATATTTCAGCCGCGCAGATTGCCCCTGTGACGAATGCCGAGGCCAGCACCGCCAAACAGCACATGGACCAGTATTTTAATCCATACCTCAAGGACGTGGTTGATACCAGTTTGGCCGACTTCGACGTTGGCGCAGCGCGTCAATCGACTGAGCAACGGATGCGCCGTGATGCCGGGTCAGCGTTTGGTGACCGCGCGGCAATTGCTGATGCAGTACTTGGCGGCGAACTTGCTCGCGGTCGCGGTTCGTTGTCGGCCAATCTCAGAAGCAACGCCTTCAACACAGCGGCAGGATTGGGCGCCGGCGATGCGGGCCGATTCACGAGCGTTAGCATGGCAAACGCTGGCGCGGCAAATGCCCGCGCGCTTGCCCAATCTCAGCTTGAGATGCAGTCACGGCTCGCTAACACCGACATTGAGGGTCGAAACATTGATAACCGTTTCAGGACTGATGCGACCAATGCGGAGATTCAAGGCGGCAACATCGACCGCCAGATGCGGACGGATCAGTTCAACATCGACAACAAGCTGACGGCTGATCAGGCCAACATCGACAACGCATTGCGCGGAACTGGTATCAGCGCGGACTTAATCAGGAACGCTGATGCAACTGACTTGCTGGCGATCAAGAACCGTCTTGAGGTCGGCATAATGCAGGACGAAAACGCACAGGAGCGATTGTCTGAGCCTCTTAACTTGATCATGCGGAAACTCGCGCTGTTGTCAGGTCTGCCGTACGACACGACCACCACAACCAACAAATCTGGCAAGCGCAGCGACACGAGTATCGGTTTTGATATTGGCCCAGGGAAGTAACCATGGTTCTGCCATTATTCGCACTTGGCCTTTTGACTGCCGGCACCGGCATTGCAAAAGGCATGTACGACGAAACGCAAGAGCAAAAGCGTCTGCGCGAGGCCATGGCCGCACTACAAGGTGCGACCAGAGAAAACATCGGCGCAATTCTTAACCCGTCCGTCGCGAATGAATTGACGGTCGCACGCAATCCGTTGATGGGTCGCCCGACACCGGAACTCTCAGCCAATCCGCGCAGCGCACCGGACGCACAAACAGCCGCAAGGCTACGGCTGGCGAACGCCTACGCGCAGATCAATCCGGAAAAAGCTCTGGAGATAGCGCAGAGCATGGCGCCAAAGCCTAAATCTCCCATAGCGGTTCCCAAAGGCACTGTGTTGATTGATGAGAACAACAACGAAGTTTATGCCAATCGGGAAATTGAGCGTCCGGCAAATCCAAGCATGTTGCCGATTTACAATCGCAACGGCGATCAGGTTGCAACAATCAATCAGAATGACCCGGCCGCGCTGGCAAGGTACGAGCCTTTGCTCGCCAACGGCACATATACGACTGTCAAGCCTGAAAATACTGATGATAAGCAGCCGTTCCGCATCATGACGCGGGAAGAAAAGGAAGCGTCTGGTTTGCCAATTGAGGGTGTTTACAAAACGAACGGCAAAGATTTTCAGCAGTTGACGCCACCGCGTTACGAGACAAGCCCCGGAACGCAAAAACTAAAGACTATTGTTGCCGAGGGTGCGTCTCTGACTCGCGCGCTAGATCGGTTCAATGATGTTGTAAAACAGACCGACATGAGCGGCAGCATTAGCGCAATGACCGGAGGAAAAACAGAGGCCGGTCGTAAGCTAAACGCTGCTTGGACAAACGCGGCGTTGATGGCCAAAGGCGAAGGGTTGTTTAACCTGGGCGTATTGAATGGGCCAGACCTTGATATTATTCAAAAAACGCTTCCAGACCCATCAACGATGTCTGGCTTGACAACCAGCAAAGAAGCGTATGCAGCGGCAATTAACGAGGTTAAGTCGCTGATTAAAACCCGCATTGAAGAATTCCAAGCTCAATTCGGCAAAGGTGCCGAACAGGCCACAGCACAAGCGCCAGAAGGCGTTGACCAAGAATTATGGGCGATCATGACGCCGGACGAGCGTGCGTTATGGCAATGACGCCAGAACAAAAGCGGGCGCTCGCGTTGGCGTCAGCGCGGCTTAGGTTGCAACAACAGCAACAGCCGGAATCAGTCGATCCGCCGCAGAAGCAAATTAACGCTCCTGGTGTCATGGAGCGTTTTGGTCGTGGGTTGACCGATGTAGCTTCAGGGCTTGCCAAGCTGGCCGTTGAAAGCGGGTACGCACCGCCGCCGCAAGTGTCAATTGGCAGTAAGCAGTCACAGGCCGCGTATGCGGATATGGCCAAAGTGACGCCACAAGGCTTGGCTCAGACTTCCGCCGATATGGAACAAGAATACCAAGACCGGCGCGGCCAAAATGCTGGCTTTGATTGGGCGCGGCTTGCTGGCAATGTAACGACTGCATTGCCCACGGCGTTAATCCCAGGCGCTAACACTGTCGCCGGTTCTTCTGCTCTCGGAGCAGCCCAGGGATTATTGCAGCCGAGCACAAAGACCGGCGAAAGTTACTTCAAAGAACGCGCGATCAACACAGCAATCGGCGGCGTTGCTGCTGGCGCGACCACTGGCTTAATCAACAAGCTGACGCAGCCGATATCGCCGCAGACTGATGATGCCGTTAGGTTTTTCATGGAGCGCGGCGGGACTCCGACACCTGGCCGAATGCTCGGTCCGCGCATGGCCGCGATTGAAGAACGCTCGGCGGGTTTGCCGGTTGTCGGTGACATCATTCGTTCCGCACAGTCGCGGACAATGGATGATTTTAACCGCATTGCCCTGAATGAAACCATTGCGCCGATCAATGAAGTTCGCGCGGCGATGGGTGAGGCGGTCAGAACCATTGATGACGTTGGCCGCGATGGCGTGAACCAGACGCGAAAATTCATCACAGACTCACTTGATAGCGCAGTTGCAAAGATGCGGTTTGCGCCGGACGAGCAGTTCCTCGCGGATATGTCTCAAATCCGTGGTCTGACCGAGACAATGCCGGAAGCGTTTAAAAGTGAGTTCGACTCGGTTATCAAAAACGCGCTTGACGACCATATCAAAGACGGCGTTGTCGGCGGTAAGACAATCCAAACCGTTGAGCGCAGTCTTAACAACCTTGCCAAGCGGTACGCGCAGCATCAAGACCCGGCCAAGCAAGAGTTACTTGGTCGCGCATTCTCTCGCGTCTATGATATCTTCGATGGCGCGCTAGAACGCATGAACCCAGGCGCGTTGCCAGAATATCAAGCCGCGAAAGCTGCTTACGCGCGGTTTATCGGAATTCGGAATGCAGCAAACATGGCCGGCAGTGTGGAAGGCCGGTTTACTCCTGATGCGCTGGCGTCAGGTTTGCGCCGCGCTGATACGTCGGCCGGACGGTGGCGGTGGGCTGCTGGCGAAGGCGGCGCGATGCAGCGGCTTGTTGAAATCTCGCAAGGCATCGTGCCGAAAATACCAAACAGCGGTACAGCCGAACGCATGACCGGAAACATTGCCGGATATGGCGCGCTTGGGGCGGCGGCTGTCACAAATCCGGTCGGGACTGCGGCGGCGGCAGCGCCGTTTCTGGCTTATACGCGGCCCGGTCAGGAAGCGTTCGCGGCAATATTCGGCGGTTCACGTCCTCAGTGGATGATGGGCACGGGCGAGGCGTTGCGGCGTCTTGCTGGCCCTGGCGGTCTTGCGGCTTCGAACTTGGCGACCGGAGCCAATCGATGATTGCGGCGAAAACAGCGACAGCCAATCCGGTCAAAGCGGCGCGAGCCGTAGCGTCATCCATTCAGCACCATGGAGTTATCCCGTGTCTGGCGAGCTAGATCAAATATCAATGCAAATTGGTCGCATCCTCTCAACTCAGGAGGAAGCTAACCGCGTCCGGGAGGCTTTATTCCGCAAGATTGATAGTCTAGCGGACAACATGACCGAAGTTAAGGGCGTGATTAAAGCCGTTTCCGATGGTCATTCAGAACTCAAGGCCAAAATTGACGGCAAGGTTATGCCCGCAATTGAGGACATGAAGCTAGGCAAGGCCAAGATGACCGGATTTGCGGCGGCTGTTGGCCTATTGGCCGGTGCGGCGGGGACGAAAATAGCGGGGGCATTTACCAAGGTAGTAGGGCCGTAATATGCCATCGCCCCCAATGACTGATGATGAACTAAAGCGCACAGTTGAAACATATTGCCGTCTCAAGTCCACAATCAAAACAGCAAAGGCTCTTAAGCTTGGCAGATATACAACGGTTTACAGTCGATTGAAAGTCGCCAAAGAACGCGGCTTGTGGGACGGGAAAAACGCCACGTTCGAGCAATTCGACCCCGCAGAATTGCCAAGCGAAGATGCGCCGATTGATGAATTGATAGAATCGCGGCTTAAACAATTTGACCGCAAGCGCACAGCCAAGGAAGCGCGGCGGCTTATTCCGATCAGGATAAAAGTCGGCGGGCCTATTGCAATCACGCACTTTGGCGATCCGCATATAGACGATGACGGCTGTAATATTCGGCAGCTGAAGTCTGACATCGACACCATCAACGCCACCGATGGCATGTTTGCGGCAAACGTAGGTGACCTACACAACAATTGGGTTGGCAAGCTTGCGCGGCTTTATGGGCAACAGACGACATCAGCACGGCAAGCGTGGCAACTCGTTGAATGGATGATCAACGCCGTTCCGTGGTTGTATCTCATTGGCGGCAACCATGACGCATGGAGCGGGACGGGCGATCCGCTGAAATGGATCACGCAAGATCAGGTTGGCGTCTATGAAAATTGGGGCGTCAGGCTCAATCTGAATTTTCCGAACGGCAAGCAACTCCGCATCAACGCGCGGCATGATTTTTCCGGACATTCGATGTGGAACCCGAACCACGGTCCGGTTAAGGCGATCAAGGCCGGATGGCGCGACCACATTCTAACTTGCGGGCACAAGCACGAAACCGGCTTTGGACCGCCTCTCAAATGCCCTGCCACCGGCTTGATTTCCTGGCCGCTGCGTTGTGCCGGTTACAAGGTCTATGACTCATACGGCGATCAGCTTGGATTGCCTGATCAAAATATCAGCCCAAGCATTACCACTGTCATCGACCCGCAATACGACGACAACGATCCGCGACTGATAACGCCGTTCTTGGATTGCCAAGAGGCCGCCGAGTATTTGACCTGGAAGCGGTCGCGGTCGAAGGGGCATTGAATGACAATCCCATCATCGCTTCGGATTGGGTACAGGGTCTATCGCGTCAAGCCTATGCCGGTAGATATCTGCACGGATGCGGTCGGGCATTGCAACAACGAAAAGGGAATTATCAGGGTAAAGCCCACGCCCGACGATCCGCCCGAGGCAGCCAACACGCTGCTGCATGAAATGCTGCACGCCATTTTTGCGGTCTACTCGTTACAAGAAGAAGGGCTGACCGAGGAAAAGGCGGTAAGCGGTTTTACTAATGGCCTGTGCGCTTCAATTCAAGACAACAAAGCCGCGTGGGATTGGATTATCGATCAACTCAGAGTGAACGGAGGCCGCGATGGTAATGCCTGAACAACTTGTTTGGATGCTGCTGGTTTTGGCGTTTCTGACCGGCTTTCTCAGCGGACGGGCAAAATAGGAGACAGACATGCTTTCATTATTCAGCGCAATCCTTGGTTTTGTTGGCCCATTCTTGCCCGAGGTTCTGAAGTTCTTTACCCGCAAGCAGGACAACGCGCACGAATTGGCGTTGCTCGAGATGCGCCTGAAGGCCGGTGCTCAAGAACACCTCTGGAAGATGGAGGAAATCAACGCCACGGCTGACATTGCCGAGGCCAAGGAACTACACAAGCCACAGCAGTCGTTCGGGGTGCAGCTTCTCGACAAGGCGCATGACGCCAACATGGGGCCATGGTTGATCGGGC
>JAAOEI010000321.1_pt1 | contig 18995 bp, 24 predicted proteins | sample 7059261 | NCBI WGS metagenome assembly JAAOEI01 (sample SAMN14008812, study PRJNA610033) | viral metagenome | isolation source: viral particles filtered from seawater | place: China: Hangzhou Bay, Yangshan Deep Water Harbour | collected 2017-10-31 | reverse complement strand
ATCGGTTTGACACGGGCGTTTCGGCAAAAACCGACCAAACGTATGCCAAGCTAGATACTGGGATTTCTGCGGAGATTTCAGCGGTAGATACCGGGTTGCGTCAGCTTATTACCCGCTTCGATACCGGAGTTAATCAGACCATTGATGCGATAGAGGCCCACGACACAGGCTTGCGTCAACTGATTACTCGTTTTGATACAGGTGTAAACCAAACCATTGACGCTATCGAGGCACACGACACCGGGTTGAGGCAGCTTATTAACAGATTTGATACGGGCGTTCAGGAAACGATTGACCGTATCGAAGACTTTGACACTGGGTTGAGGGATTTGGTTGGCTCGTATGACACGGGTGCCCGTGCAATCCTTGACAAGATTCAGTTTGATACTGGTGCCAATGAAATCCACGTTGACATTCGCAAAGTCAACAATATCCAAGTCACCGGCACTGGCGACAGCGGGACTGAGTGGGGTCCGGTGTAGTGACCGATATTACAGAAAACTCCACAAAGAGAGTTGATGGTGGAGCGATAACAGAGAACCAGACCAAACGTGTAGACGGGACGATTACGGAAGTCTCTGCCAAGCGCGTCTCTGGGGTTGTCACTGAACTTAGCACCGAGCGAATACTCAAGCCTGTTAGCGGTATTCAGCGCGTCCATAAAAATTCATGGAAGGGCGGGGCCTGGGGGATTAACCTAAATTCGTCCCCTGTAAACGCTTGGGGGTTTTCTTGGTCTCCATCGACCCTTCAGCTTGTGCCGTCTACTGAAATTCGCCGCGTTCCTTCTGGCGCGGCGGGAGGAGCTACTAAGAGGGTAGGGTAGTGTACCTATTCAAATCGCTTAAAGCGGTTTACTTCCGGGCTCCCGGCACTGGCTCCACTACGTTTCTGAAACATGCGGGAGAGTATGGGCTGAGCGGGGACGACCATAGCAGGCTGGAAGATAATACGGTAGAAATTGCTGAGAAATTCCACGATTGGGAGAAGTTTACGATTATCCGCAACCCCTATAAGTGGGCGATAACCTTCCATACTATGTGCGCGCGAGCGTCTTCCCATTGGGAAGAGTGGTGTGAGGGGGCTCATGGCGGGCACAATGTCTCCCTAGAGGATTTCTTGGACGCCCTAGTTGTTACGCCGTTGTCGTGGGTTTCGTTAAACGGCGACGTGGTAGGCAATGCCTACAAGATAGAAGATTTGGTTGCTCTAAGGGAGAGGTTCGGTATCAAGGACACTCTTACGCACCAAAATAAGAAAGAAGAAGAGCATAAAGGCGTATGGACGCCAAAGGCCCTAAAAACAGCCAAGGTGAAACTTGGAAAAGAGTTGGCTTTTTACAGTGGAATTGAAGAGCCAGAAGCACAATAACCATTGACAGAATAGGAGAAGTTGATATGGCTATTAGTATTGGCCCTAAAGGTTGGGTAGATTTGTGGTCATCTGACGTTGGGCCAAAGCGCAAGGTTAGAATCATCTCGGTTCAAATTCCTGCCCTTGGCGGCGACGTTAAGCATCCCTTCGTTGACCCTGGGATGCAGCCTATCGCAATGATTAACGTGAAGGACGGCAAACTTGTAACGACCTATGTTAGCGATACGGGCACGTCAACCGGCAATGTCAAGATTACCGACACTGGCGCAGACGTTACTCGCGTAGGCGATACAGGCGAAACCGTCTGGGTTATCTACACCGATACCGGAGCTTAAATGTCAGAGAAGACTTATGAGGGGATTGCAATCCTTGGCTCAAATCCCGCAACTGTAGGGATGGCCCCGTTTGAAAACGAGCGTTGGATTATTTATGCGTGCTCCCCTCATAACTTTGAACACCGGAGACTCCCGCGTTTTGACGAGTGGTTTGAAGACCACATTCCAATAGCGGACAAGACGCGGGCCTATCCATACCTGAAATACCTTGAAACTCTGCCTTTTGTTTGGATGCGCGACAAGGAGGCGATTTCCTACTTTCCTGGCGCAAAATTGTTTCCAGACGACGAAATGAAGGAGAGGTTTGGGCCGTTTCATCACACTAGCTCGATTGCCTTGATGCAAATGCGAGCCATTTGCGAGTGCGAGCGGCTACATGCAGAAGGCAAGATGCCAGAGCCCAAGATGGCGTATTTCGGTATTATGCAGCGGGGGCAGACTGAGTATCTTTATCAGCGCCCGTCTATTCAGCAACTTGCTATGGACGCTCAAGACGAGAAACTTCGTGCGGCTTACGACCTTCCAGTAATCAAGCAATACGCCCCTGATATTAGTGAGCTTTGGCAGCCAATGCCGGAGAATTGGTAGTGATTTGCGTTCGCGGTGCCGACTCGGAGATTGCAAAAGCTCTCGACAGGCTTTACCCGATAATGGCGGTTAGCCGGGGCGAGCCCATGCCGAGCACGGCACGCCGGTATTTGTTTTGCGTGGGCAAGTTAGAGCAAAAGACTATACGCTATCAGACAGAGGAAGAGATAGCAGATACATTCTGGGTGAATACGGCCCAAGTTATTCGCGAGTGCGATTGGCTATTGGAGACTAACCCCAAGGCGCGCATTTGCGTTGTAGGCTCAGATAGTGGCTTTAAGGGTAGTTTTGATGCTGTTTACGCGGCAGCCAAGGCTGGGTTGCATAACTACGTTAATACGAAACGCCTGCATCATCCCTACCAACAATTAGTGTGTATAGCGCCGAGCATGGTGGCTGGCACGCAAATGAACAAGAATAGAAATGCGGATGGCAAGGCTGCACTGGATGAGAGGTTAAGGCGTCATCCGAAGGGTCGCATGGTTACGACGCGAGAAGTGGCCCTCCTTATCCATTTCCTCTTGTGCGTTGATGAGGGGTTTACAACAGGCGTCACCATTCGCATGAACGGTGGCGAGCATTGTCAGAATAGGCATTAAATGAAAATCGCTGTAGCTGAGATTCAAGCTGAACTCAAAGAGAAGCAAGTGGGTTGACTGCATACTACAACGAAATAGACCCTTACTGTGTGCAATGGCTACGCAATCTCATTGCGGCTGGGCTTATAGCCCCCGGTGACGTAGACGATAGGAGCATCGCAGATGTTCAGCCCGAAGACCTCAAAGGCTACGCCCAATGCCACTTCTTCGCCGGCCTCGGAGGATGGTCACACGCCCTCAGACTCGCGCTGTGGCCTGACGATAGACCTGTTTGGACAGGAAGCTGTCCCTGTCAGCCAATTTCGGGGGCGGGACACAGAAAAGGAGCTATCGACGAACGACACCTCTGGCCCACTTTTTACCAGCTCATCTCCGAGTGCAAACCTCCAGTGCTATTTGGAGAACAGGTTGCGGGACGTATTGGACTTGAGTGGTTCGCCGGAGTGCGCCTTGACTTGGAGGAGTGTGGATATGCCTGCGGGGGGGCCAACTTGCCAGCTTGTAGCGTCGGCGCGCCGCACTTTAGGCAAAGGCTCTTTTTTGTGGCCGACTCCGACAGCAACAAATGGTCATCCGGGCGGGTTCTCGAAAAAGACATGCGAAAGAAAGATGGCGGGAGAGAACCGACCTTCTGGTGCGAAGATAGGGTCGGACCTGAAATGGGAGCCAAGAATGTTGCCTCACCTAAAGCATGGCTACCCCGACCCAAGGATAAGCCGGAAGTTGATGGGGTACCCGAAATCATGGGCTCGTTGCGCGCCATCGGCAACGCCATCGTCCCGCAAGTCGCGGCAGAGTTCATAAAGGCCAGCCAATGAGATGCGAGACTTGCCAAGGTAAGGGCTTTAGAGAGGTTGCTAAGGCCGTCAGGACCGGCAAGGACAAATGAAAATCGCTGTAATCGGCGCTGGGATTTTCGGCTGCACAGCCGCAATCCACTTGGCTAGAAAAAATCACGATGTTACGCTTATTGACAAGTCAGATAGCATCTTGCGCGGCGCTACTACGGCAAACCAGTTACGGCTTCACAGGGGGTTTCACTATCCTAGAAGCCCAGAGACGATTCAATCGTGTCGCGATGGGGCGGGGTTGTTTCACGATGAGTATGGGGAGGCAGTTGATTTTAGTGGTTGTCAGTTTTATGCCGTTGGGCGTCATGGCAGCAAGACAAACCCAATGCAATATATCGCTGTGTGTAAGGAGCATGACCTTCCATTTACTCCCGGGCTCCCCCCGTTCACGGTAAATTATGACTTAATTGACGCAATTTTTGAGGTAAATGAGCCCCACATTAATCTACCCATGCTTAGGAATTTGGTGTGGTATAAGCTAAAATACTGGGGCGTTAAGTGTTGTTTTGATTGTCGCATTGATTCTGTTTCCAAAGAGGCGCTCGATGCGTATGACAAAGTTGTGGTCGCGTGCTACGCTGGAAACAATGATATTACCGGCGAAGAACAGACGTATCATTACGAACTTGTTGAGAAGCCTGTTTTTGATATACCTAGTCCTGCTTTTAATGGAGCTAGTCTTGTCGTAATGGACGGGCCGTTTTTCTCTATTGACCCTATGATTGGGGCAAAACCTACCTACCACTTGGTAGGCCACGTCAAGCACTGTATTCACGATGATGTGGATGGGGACCATACGGGAGAGTTAGAGGGGAGTTACGTTGGGGTTTTCTTAGACAAGGGCCTAATCCCATCCGACCAGCTAGAATTTTACACGGCAGCCCCCGACTTTGTTACGGATATTAAGCAGTATATCCCTGATTTTGAGCATGCAAAGCATATTGGCTCGTATTTTACCGTAAGGGCTGTCCCTCACAACGTAGACGATACGGACGAGCGACCGACAGAGGTTAAGGCCCTGGATGATAGGGTGGTTCGTATTTTCTCAGGCAAAATCGGAAATTGCGTAGAGGCCGCAGAAAAGGTAGTTAAGTTTTGCTCACAGTGACTACATGGTTGTGGCATGACCACACTAGGAGCAATCGAGGTTACAAATGTGACCACGACCACGTTAGAACGCTAAAGCGGATGGTGGAGAGGAACCTAACCGTCCCCCACCAGTTCAAATGTGTCCCAGACGACGATATAAAGGGCGTGGAGTGCGTTAATCTGGATTGGAGTAAGCATGTACCGGGCACGGTTTACATGCGTCTAGCGCAGCATAACGGCCCCTGGGCACGGGAGAATATCGGTGAGCGAATCCTCAATGTGGACGTGGACGTTTGCATTACCGGAAATTTGGACAAACTGGCATCTAGGCCCGAGGATTTCGTTATATGGCGGAACCCCAATTTCCCCAAGCCACTCAGGGCTTTTTACCAGAGTTCCATCCAGCTATTCACCCCAGGCGCTCGACAGTGCCTTTACGACGACTTTGACCCTAAAATAGACCCTCATTGGGTCAATTGGAGGTTTGGTGGCAGAGAGCAAGCCTGGATTTCAGAAAGACTCGATTGGGATGAAGCATATTTCTCAGAAGAAGATGGAGTCTATGGGGCAGGCCGTCTCGGCGGTAGCGGAGTCTACACTGAGTTACCAGACAATGCTGTTTTCGTGTCTTTCCCCGGAGCCAGAGCCCCGTGGCAAAGCGAAATCCAAGACAAGCACAAGTGGCTAAGGGAGCATTACAAATGAAAAAGTCTTACATGAGCAGAGGGATTAGCTCAAGAGCGAAGTCACCTGCGGTGCGGGTGCAGTATGGCGTGCGACGCGGTATTAGCGAACAGGCAAAGAGCCCTAAAAAGGACCAGTCGCGGCTGTCTAACAAGGACCAGTCTCGCCTAACTCCTACTGAGCGCGAACATAGAGACATCGGCAAGAAATAATGCTTCCCTTTAACGAGCCTAGTTTCTTTGAGGAAATGTCCAACTTCCTTCATCGTATGGGTCCAGTGCAGAAGGCGCTGACGTATTTCCTGTATGCTGTAACAGTCCTATCGGGGGTGTGGGCGCTTATGGGCATTAAGTTCTTGTTTTTTGGCTAGGAACAAATCGTGAACCTGAATATCATTAAGAATCTCTATTACATTAGAACACCCGAAGGCGACAAGATGCGGGCGATGCAGGCCCAAGAGGCCCAGACCAAGCGACAAGCCATGAAGCAAGCTCAAGCTCCCGGTGAAATTTGGGAGAAATACACAGGGGCCACGGCGGAGGGTTACGATGCCAAACGTCAAGAGACTGAGAAGCACAAGGTCGAGCAGCGTATTATCGAGGATATGCTAGACGACCTTCAGCCCGGCAGCTTTGTTCTGGACTGCCCTGTAGGCACAGGTCGCTTTTTTGAGTTTTACAAGAAAAAGGGGTTTATCGTTAAGGCCCGCGATGCAAGCCCGGACATGCTTGAGAAGGCTGGTCAGAAACTTAAGGCTATAGGCTTTGACGATGTAAAAATCTCCCTTTGTCGGGACGATATAAGAGAGCTAAAAACTCTTGTAGAAGACAATTGCGTAGATGCAAGTCTTATGATACGGTTGACCAGATGGTTGTCGAAAGACGACTGTCAAGTGGCGTTTAAGCAGCTACAGAGGGTGACACGGGACCGGATTATTATTACAGCGAGAGTTGAAAATCATCCCGAAGCACGACCCGTCGAGTTGTTTTTAGACGCACTTGAGGATAATTGGGAGTTGGCTGAAAATCGCGAAGGTTATGAGCCAGCATACCGTATCCTTATGTTTAAGCGGGGGAAGTAATGGATACTTTTGACGGCGGTTCATCGTTTTTAATTATGTCTAGCTCAGATGAAGACGCTCGCGAAATTGGTGAACTTGTCATCAACGAAGACCCCTTATCAGACGAAGACTTGATGTATCTTGCAGGCACGCTCTCTGCTATTTCAAAAATGATTTTGGTAGAGCTAGGCTTGGTCGAAGAAGAAGACTTGGACCCCGATTTTAAGATAGACAAGAAAAGTAGCAGCCTTCATTAAATGAATTGGCTTGACGTATGTGGCCCGCCCGGGAGCGGGAAATCTACTCTGTGTGACCCTTTATGGGGGCCGCACGAACTGACTATCCGAGACGAACTTCCGCCTGCTAGATGGCATGACTTCTTAAACGAGATAATAAGGCTTTTTCTTATCATCCGCCAGCACCCGACGTTCGACGCTGCTGTGCGGATGAATAACCGTTCTCTCCGCAAGATTGCCACGGTTGCTCGAACAGAGGCATCCGTTCCGTATGTCCAGACAGCGTTAGCTCAGCGGGGGCTCGGGTTTGGTTGGCGGATGAATGACATGGGAGTCCCCTTAGACGAATTGAGGCACTTCTTCAGGCTTATGCCTGTTTCTATTGGCGTGGTTGTGACCAAATGCCCCGAGGACGTTGTGGTTCAACGTAACCATAACAGGGAGAGGGTGAAAGAAACTTCTCACGAAAACCGGGACTTTATGGTTCCGCTAATGAAACCAGCAATAGAGATAGCGATAGATGAACTTCGTAAGCGTGGAGTCCCTGTTTGGGAAATCGACACCGCCAAGAGCCCAGATGAATCTCGAAGAGAACTTCAAGAATATGCCAGCCTGCCGCCTTGTGACCCCGAGGCGGGCAGACCTAGCAATCAAGTATCGGTTCTTTCAGCACCTCCTTTCTGGCGATGATAAGCATGCCAAGACGCTTTACGTCTGGCACATTATCGAGCGGGTAGGCCCCCGCATGCGTCAGGGGCTTACCACGGACGGCTGGAAGCGGACCTCAGATGATTACGTTAATACGTCTGAGTATATCTTAGAGAGCATCCGACGCCGGGGGTTCAGAAACGATGAACCAATTCCGGTTGACCGGAATGGCGAGTTGTTGGGTGGGGCACACCGCTTAGCCTGCGCGTGCGCGCTGGGGATTAAAGAGGTTCCTGTAGTCCAGCGGAATCAGGAAGTTTGGGCACCACCTTGGCCTAAAGAATGGTTTGTTGAGCATGGTATGTGGGCGGCAGACCTAAAGATTTTAGACGAAGACATGGCTAGGATGCAACGTGAGTAGCGTCCAAGACATGCTGCAATTGGAGCAGCTACTAAAAAAGCTAACAAACGACCAACTTCAAAGACTGGCAAATCTACCGGGGGTTAAGGACAAGTTAGGGACTTGGAAGCCAAACCCCGGCCCCCAGACATGGGCGTTCAAAACCGAAGCCGATGAGTTGTTCTACGGGGGTCAGGCAGGTGGCGGCAAGACTGACCTTATCGTAGGGCTTTCTTTAACACAGCATCAACGCTCGCTTGTGCTTCGACGTACTAATGCCGAGGCCAAAGACCTTATCGACCGATACATGCAAATTATCGGTTCCCGCGACGGCTGGAATGGTCAAGATAACAAGTGGCGTCTTGGCAACCGGATTATCGACATTAATGGCTGCCAACACGAAGATGATAAGCAGAAGTTTAAGGGAAATCCGCACGACCTTATCGGCTTTGATGAAATCTCGGATTTCACCGAGACGCAGTACCGTTTTATTATTGGCTGGAATAGAACTACAGAGAAGGGACAGAGAACCCGCGTAGTGTGCGCGGGGAACCCGCCCACCACACCCGAGGGGCTTTGGGTTATCAAATACTGGGCTCCGTGGCTGGATGACAATCACCCAGACCCGGCAGCACCAGGGGAGTTACGTTGGTTCACGACTATCAAGGGGGAGGACACCGAGGTTGACGGACAGGGGCCGCACAAAATCAAAGGCGAAGACGTTTACGCGAAATCGCGAACATTCATCCCATCAACCTTGGACGACAACCCGGACCTTGCAGAATCAGGCTACGGCGCAAATCTTGCGGCGCTCCCCGAAGAATTACGGATGGCGTATAAGGAAGGCCGTTTCAGTAACGCGATAAGGGACCACGAATATCAGACCATCCCGACGAAATGGATTATGGAGGCCCAAGACCGTTGGGACACCGAGGGATGGCAAAAGTACGAAATGACGGCGATGGCGCTGGACCCTGCGGGCGGGGGGCGTGACGCAGAATCGCTAGTTTGGAGACATGGTGGTTGGTACTCGGAGCCCGTCATTTGCAAGGGCGACGAGACAAGTGACGGTTCGCGTGCGGCGGCCAATGTCGTCAAGTATCGTCGCGCTATGGCTCCTGTTATTGTTGACGTAGGGGGAGGGTACGGCGGCGCTGTCTGCCAACGCCTCAAGGATAACCGGATAGAACATCACGATTTTAACGGGGCGTCCCAGTCTACTGCCAAAACCCAGGACGGGAAGCTCGGTTTCTATAATAAGCGCGCGGAAGCATGGTGGCGCTTCCGGGAGGCTCTGAACCCTGACCAAGAGGGGGGTTCAGTTATTGCATTGCCGCCGTCTGCCGAGATTAGGGCCGACCTAGCTACACCTAGGTGGAAACTAACGCAACGCGGCATCCAAATAGAATCCAAGACCGACATTAGAAAGCGCCTTGGGAGAAGCCCCGACAAAGGGGACTCAATCGTCATGTGCCTTTCCGAAGGCGAACAGGTAATAACTCGACAACTGAAGAGGGCATCAACAAGAACACCAAGGGTGGTCCTTGGTCATCAGAAAGCAAAACGAAGGAGAAGATGAAATGAGTTGGTTAACTTCAAAGCGGAATAAGAAGAGGAAGCGCATTATACTCGCCAGGCGGGCGGCTGCTGCCCAGAAGGCGGCTCAGCAACGCGCAGCGGCGGCTGCCCAGGCGCGCGCCCAACAACTAGCCGCTGCACAGCAGCAGGCAGCAGCACAGCGAGCAGCCGCAGCGAGAGCCGCAGCGGCACAGCAGGCAGCAGCGGCCCAAAGGCAGAAAGCCTATGAGGAAAGCCTCACCAAGGTAACAGACAAGGGGCAGGATGCGTTCAACAACTTAGCCAGTCAGCAAGCTAAGTCAGTTGTTCGACAGCCCACTGAGTTTGACCTGGGTACGACTAGGGCTATTGGCCGTATTCGTATGCGGCATCGTGGTCGCAGGGGCCGCGCGTCAACTATCTTGACTGGGTAATGCAGCATTAACGGGGCCTCGCGTAAGGCGGGGCCTCGTTAATAGAACAGGTAAGACCATGAAGCAACCAGCTAACGAGGTTCTGCTACAGGGCAATCGTCTCTTTAAGGCTAAAGAGAATCTGGATTCTTTGTGGCAAGAAATCGCTCTAAACTTCTATCCTGAACGGGCGGATTTTACCGACGTTCGCACGGATGGGGAGGAGTGGGCTGACCATCTATATTCGTCGTTTCCAAGTATGGCCCGGCGTGAGTTGGCAAATCTGGTTGCCACCTCTCTAAGGCCGAGGGCGCAAAAGTGGTTTTCAATCCACGCTCAAAACGACGTTATCGATGCAGGAGACGAAGAGCGCCGCTATCTGGAATACATATCCAATATCATGTGGCGGGCTATGTATAACCCGCAAGCGGGTTTGATTAGGGCGACAAAGCAGGCTGACCACGACTTTGTTTCTTTTGGCAACGCAGTTATCCAGATTACGCCGAACACTGAATTGACCGGGCTTTTGTACCGGAACTATCACTTGCGCGATTGCGCATGGGCGGAGAACGCTGACGGTCGTATTGATATTTTACACCGTAAGTGGAAGGCGTCAGCCAAGAAGATTTACGAGACATTCCCGAAGACTTGCAGCAATCACATTAAAAAGGCGTACACTCAAGACCCGTTTAAGGATTTTATGTGCCGCCATGTTATCCTTCCTTCAGCTATGTGGAAGGGCGGGAGCAAGAACAAGTTTCCCTTCGTCTCCATTATGATTGAGGAAGAAGGGGAGAATATTCTTGAGGAAGTGCCCTCGAAGTATTTCCCCTATGTTATCCCCCGCTGGCATACGCTTGATTGCTCCGCGTATGGTGTTTCGATGGCTACGGCTGTTTGCTTGCCAGATAGTAGAACGCAGCAAGTTATTGCCCGCACGATGCTTGAGGCGGGCGAGAAGTATGTAGACCCACCGATGATTGCCACCAGCGATGCTATTCGGGGTGACATTGCCCTGTACGCGGGCGGCATTACAACGGCTGATATTGAGTATGACGAGCGGACTGGGGAGGTTCTAAGGCCGATTTCCCAGGACCGTGGCGGATACCCCATTGCGGAGAACCTCTCGGCCATGTTGCGCGAGGATATTTCTAACGGCTTTTTCCTGAACAAAATCCAGTTGCCGGAAAGCAATGGCGATATGACGGCGTATGAAACCCGTCAGCGTATTCAAGAGTATATCCGCGCGGCGGCACCGATTTTCGAGCCTATCGAGCAAGAATACAACGACCCGATTTGCTCGGGGACATTTGAGCTATTGAGGGACTTTGGGGCCTTCCCGACTGAGGGGATGCCCGACAGCTTACAGGAGAGCGACATTACCTTCTCCTTCCGGTCCCCGATGGCTGATATGGCAGAACAGCAAGACGCGGAGATTTTCGTTGACGCGGTAGGCCGGATTCTAATGCCCGCATCCCAGATGGACCAAAGCCAGATGGAGCATGTTGATTGGGATTCCGCCGTTAGGGATGCCATGAAGGCGGCAGGGTTTAAGGCCAAGTGGTTTAAGCCAATGGAAATGGTTTTGCAGCGTAGGCAGCAAATGATGGAACAGGCACAGGCGCAGCAAGATGTTGCCCAAGCAACGTCCGAGGCTGATGCCATTATTGTGAATAAGGAAGCTGAAAAGGCAGAGAATGACAGCGCCGCGTAGAAAAACACCCTATCACGGGACACCTATAGTTTATGCGGCCCCCACTTTGCAGGAAGCCAGAGCTTTACAATCGCTAGAGAAGGGGCAAGCTACTAGCGAGCAACAAAAACTTGCTCTAAAATACATCTTTACAGGCGCTTGTGGCGCTGGTAGAGAAGACTTATCGCCGGGAAATCCAGATGTTACTGCGTATAACTCTGGTAGAAAATCGGTTATGTACCAAATCGGGTGGGTCTTGGGGCAACCCGCCGAGAACTTTCGCACCGGAGAAAAAGATTGAGCGACGAAGAGACAGTTGAAGATGAGGTTCTTGACGAGGCAGAAAATGAAGCCCCCGCCAAGGAACAAACCGAGAACCCAAAGCCTGTAGTTACGGACGAGAGCGAGGCCGCAGACGCCGCTGCCGACGCCCCGTATTGGGCTGACGATTGGCGTGAAAAGGTTGCGGAGCACGCAAGCGCAGGCGACGAGAAAGCGTACAAGCGGGAACTAAAGCGCCTTGGCCGCGTGAAAGACCCTGCCTCAATCTACGGCATGTACCGTGAGCTTGAGTCCAAGTTTACGAGCGGCAATCTAATTAAGATGCCCGGCGAGGATGCCTCTGAGGAGGAGTTGAAAAACTTCTATACACAGATAGGCATCCCTGAATCCAAGGATGAGTACTTGGCTGAGTTCAAGTATGACGACGGCGAGGAGCTTGGTAAAGAAGAGAGGGAAGAGGTTGAGGGCCTTCTGGAGTCTTTGCATGCAGCCGGGGCTCCCGTTGAGGCCGTTCATGCTGTCCTAAACCACATTCACGAAGCTAACCTTATTGAAGAGGAAGCGCAGGTTGAAGAGGACGAGGATTACCAGATTGAGAGCCAGCGCGCCCTGAAGGAAGAGTTAGGCCCCGCATACAAGCGGACCATCAATAACATTGCTCAAGTCTTCAGGTATGCCCCTGGTGGCACCGACTTAGAGAATGAGGAGTCCGTTCGCGCCCGTCTTTTAGGTGGCCGCACCGCTGACGGCATTAGGATTGGGGATGACCCAGATATTATCAGGTGGCTTGCCGCAATCTCTCAAGAGATTGACCCGGTTGCTACCGTTATGGATACCACGGCCCCGTCAGGTCGAGGCTTAGAGGAACGCATTAAAGAGATTGAGAAGTTTATTCGCACCGATAAGCGTGAATACTTCAAGGACCAAGCGATGCAGGATGAGTATCAGCAATTGCTCTCCGCTCGCGAAAAAGTTCGGGCTTCCGCCCGATAAACCGGCGCTTGGAGTGGGCAACCCGAAAGGCCCCACGAAAAGCCCCATTCACCCTACCGTTTGTGAAGCTCTCGGATGGTTAGCTAAGCGGCCCCACACTGGGCAACCCGCAAAACTAGCGGACTGGGATAACCGGAACGGACGGCATCCTATAAACGCAACTTAATAGGGGATGCCAAAATGGCTGAATCTGCACCGCAAATTCAGTACCGACAAGAGTTGGTAGCTGAGTTTGAAGAGGGCATGTCTTGGTTGCGTCGGACCACTGTAACGGAAGCCGTGATTAAAGGAAATCAGGCGACGTTTCTTGTTGGTGGTTCTGGCGGAGCTACGGCTGTCACTCGCGGTATCAACGGTATGATTCCGGCTCGCGCCGACAGTCTTACCCAAGCTACTGCAACCCTTACGGAATGGCACGACCTTGTTCGCAAGACGCGCTTTAATATCTTCCAGTCACAGGGCGACCAGCGTCGTCTTATGCAGGAAACCTGCCGTAAGGTTCTTAACCGTCGTATTGATGCTGACATCGTTGCTCAGCTTGATGCGGCTACCAATCAGGTCAACGGTGGCACGGCTACCACGATGTCTCTCGGCATTGTTGCTGAATCTCTTACCACGCTTGGTGAGAATGAAGTGGCAACGGAGGACGAGGACAAAATGTGGTTTGTCGCTACTCCTGCCGTTCGCGGGTATCTCATGCAGATTCCCGAGTTCAATTCGGCTGATTACGTCGAAATGAAGTACCTGAATGGCCCCGCTAAGCGTGTGAAGCGTTGGGCAGGTTTTAACTGGATTTTCCATCCAAACCTGACCGGCGTCGGCACCGCTGCCGAGAAGTGCTATGCGTACCATCAGGACGCGATTGGTAGTGCTTTCGATAACGGCGAGGGCATGAATACGGCTATCGGTTACGACGACGAGCAGGATTACTCCTACGCTCGTTGTTCTTCGTTTACCGGTGCCAAACTCCTGCAACAGTCTGGTATCGTGCAGTTTGTGCATGATGCAAGCTCAATCTAAGGAAGGAGGTAACTAATGGCTACTTTTAACAAAGACAAGTTGGTTCTCCTTTCCCAGGGTGTCGGCGGGACCGCAAAAACGTGGTCTTACACTGACACTGGATTGCTTGTAGCTGACGTGAACGAAGCAGCTTTCTTCACGACTGGCTATCATTGCGGGATGCGTAAGGGCGACCGTATTTTCATTACTGAGGGTGACACCGGCCTGTATTCCGATACGGGCGATGATGGTGGTCGGCGTCAGTATTGTGGCACGGTGTTTACTGCGCAGGACACGGGAGCTACACAGGTGACTGTGGGCTTGACGGTCCTGATTGGTGACACTTCCTAGAACCAGTGGGGCGGGTGGCGATTGCGCCCGCCCCTTTCCTTTTATCGAGAAGAGAGATTGAATGACAGACCCCCTCAAGAATGAAGACGTTGAAGTTTACGAAGCAGAAGAGGCCCCGGTTAAAGAGAGCCGTGGACGCCCCGCGGCACCGCCCGAGGCAAAGCCCAAAGTCACAGTTCCACAGAATTGGAACCGAAAGCTAAAGCCAAAGGCTAAGCAATCTCACGTTACGCTTCAGGCAGATGGAGCACAGTTTGTGCGGGTTCAGTATATGCTCCCGCCAGAGCATAAGATTGAAGACGCTCTTGCATCTGAGTATTGGGCGCACGTTGCCAGCATGTTTATGCGGCCCATCGCGCGCGAGGGGGATTACTCAGGCTCAATCATTGAGGTTAGAGACGAAGCCTTAACGGTCTATGCCGAGTTGTTTATTCGGTCGGTATCTAAGGAAGGCATGAAGGTTGCGATGATACGGTGTGAGCCGGTCGGAGTTACCGATGATTTCATTTCCAAGACGCACGAATTTCGTTGGAATGTTGGCGCACAGCAATTTGAAGTGCTCCGCAAGTCTGACCGCAAAGTGGTCTTTTCAGCCAAGCTGAAAGAAGACGTTTTGGAGTGGATGCGAGACAGGGGATAGGTAGATGGCTACCAAGCTAGGGCTGTTCAATGCGGCGCTTATTGAACTTGGTCACGTTCCGCTTGCGGATACGGGCGAAGCGATTGAAGCTGGCCGGATTCTAAATGAGGTTTACACTCGCGTTGTTGAGGAGTCCTTGGCTGAGTCTTCATGGAATTTTGCTATGGAGACAGTCAAGATGGACGCCGACACGGGGATTACACCTCAATTCGGGTACACTGAGGTTTTTGCAAAACCCGCAGATTGGCTCCGCACGTTCGGCCTTAGCGAGGATGAATACTTTTACTATCCGCTTCTGAATTACTATGACGACAGCAATTTTTGGTCAGCAGACAACTCGCCTGTCTATGTTCGGTATGTATCAAATGATACCGGGCTTGGGTTAGACCTCACACGCTGGCCCGCTCAGTTTACTCGATATGTAGAGTTAAAACTGGCGGAGCGTGTGGGCTATCGGATTACGGAAGACCGTAAGAAGATGGAGTCAATCGCCATTATGGTGGAGCGGCAGGGTCGCAAGGCCAAAAATTCAGATGCCATGAATGAGCCAAATCCCAAGTTTGCCCCGCCAGGGTCGTGGGTATCTAGTCGTTGGGGGCGCATGTCTCGGGGTGACAGGGGAAGTCGGGGCAACCTGACCGAGTAATAATGGCTAAAGTCAACGTACCGCTATCCAGATTTAATCAGGGCCTCATTTCGCCCGAGTCCTTGGCTCGCGTGGATTTGGCCCGGACTGATGACAGTCGGATACAGTTTTCAGCCGAAGTATATACCAACTGGATTCCAAAGACGCAGGGGGCGATGCGTCTTCGGCCAGGGACGGTATACAAAGGTAACATTCTGGGCGATACGGGAGCGTATCTTATTGAGTTTGTGGCGGCTGCGGACGAGGTGGCCTTACTTGAACTTACCAATAAGAAGATGCGTATTTGGCAAGGGACAGATGCCCACAATCTATCTCTATTGGGGAGGCCAAAAGTAGATACGACCCTGACAATTTCGGATACGGGTTGGTACAAAGCCCATAGTGGTCCAGGCTTTACCACTAACGACGGTCAAGCGGCTGCGATTGGTCACATTCCAGTTATGACTGGCTACACGACAAGTGGCGTCACCATATCGGCATCTTCAGAGAATGATACAGGGGCTTTTCCTGCATGGCGCGTAGCAGATAGCACCTATACGTCGTGGTATGCCAATGAGTCAGGAGATACTGGGGAGCAATGGGTAAAGGTTGACTTTGGCCCGGGTGTTACAAAGCAGGTGCAGAGGGTTATTTTGTATGCTCCAGTCACCTCGCCGGAGCGGATGCCTAAAGACTTTACGCTGGAATACAGTAGCAATGACTCCACTTGGACGCAATGGGGTGTTGCGTGGGCAGGGCAAACATTTGCTTCTGGTGAAGCTGTGTCGTACCTAGACACAGGCTTTAGCGATACAGGGTCACCGTCTGCCCGGTATTGGCGTCTTCGTCCTACCCAGACAAGCTATGCGACCCCGGGCGCTAATTATACCCGCCTTGCAGAAATGCGTCTTATGGATAGCGCCAATGCTGCTGGGGCTGACACGGGGCAGAGTTCAGTTAGCGCATCCGGGTTACGTTTGAACGCAGGGGCCGTTGATTCAATTGCGCGGTTTAGAAAAGCACTGGCGGTTGATACGGGCGATATTGGTTTAGAGCACTCTATTGATACCCGCGTAACGAATGGTCCTGTGGTTCTTCGTATTGGCACATCTGAGGGTGACGATGACATCGTGGAACAATCTGTGCTTGGTACAGGTTATCACAATATATCATTTACGCCGGAAGTCTCCCCTGTTCATATTACGCTACAAAATGGCGAGCGCGTCAATCGCTTCGTTAGCACGTTCTCTATTGGGGATACAGGGACGGTAGAGATTGTAACTCCGTGGGGGGCTGAAAATTTAGACTTTGTTCGGCATGACCAATCTGCGGACGTTGTTTTTGTAAACTCAAAGAACGTCCAGCAACACATGATTCAGCGCCGGGGCTCGGATACCGGGTCTAATAAGGGGCGCTCATGGAGCGTGGTTGAATACAATGGGCAGTTGGGTCCGTTTACACTACCCACAACGCAAGATGGTCGCGTTCGCGTAAACAAGCTCACGGGCAACGTCACAATTAAATCTAACGTCTCACTTTTCCGCCCCGGGCAAGTTGGCCAATTGCTTCGGGTTACTCACAACGGGCAAAACGCGTACAGCAAGCTAGGCCCTGTAGATTCGTTTACACGCGCTACGGCGGTTGTGGGCATTAACGACACAGGGAAGAATGACCCCCAAAGCGAGCGGCTAATTACGTTTAATATAAGCGGGACGCATAACGGGACAATAGCGATTGAACGCTCCTTTGAGGCCAAAGAGTTTGGGTTCACCCAAGCCCCTGCGGATAACATTGACACTGGCTTGTCTGACGCAGGCGTTAGCACGCAGGACACAGGTACATTCAACATTGTTATCCGCGACCCCTCTGACAATGAGACTGCCTACTATAGGGCTCGAAGAGTGTCTGGGGACAACGGGACGGCTGTAGTCCAGACGACCGCAAGAAGCGGCCTACAAAGTGGAGTCTACCGCGTTACCAACTATAACAATAACATGTCATTGGACGCGGAGACTGTTACCCCTGCATCGGATACTGGTTATACAGATGACTGGGAAATAGGCGAGTGGTCTGACGTTACAGGGTATCCTTCTGCCGTTTCGCTCCATGAGGGGCGCTTGTGTCACGCAGGTCAGGCCAGCATTTATATGTCTGTTTCGGACGATTATACAAATTTTGATGACCAAGTTGAAGGGGCCTCCGCCCCTATCTCTAGGACGCTTGGCGCTGGGCCGGTTGCTAACATTCAGCACCTTACGTCTACCGATATTCTAATTGCCGCCACGGCGGATTCAGAACTTTCCATCCGCTCCTCATCTTTCGATGAGGTGCTCTCCGCCAGCAACGTGGCCGCTCGTCGTATTTCGACGCTAGGTGCGTCAAACGTAAGAGCGGTAAAGAGAAACAAGGACATTTTCTTTGTCAATCGGTCTGGGAAAAACCTTTTCCGAATTGTTGGCACGTCCCGCGCTGAAGACTCGGAGCCACTAGATTTAACTGTGTTGGCACATGATGTTTTGGAAGGTGGCGTTGTCGCGATGGCGATTCAACGTGAGCCCGATACGAGGCTCCATTGTGTATTAGCAGATGGGACAGTCGCCATCCTTACTTACGAGCCAAATGAAGAGTTGTTGGCTTGGTCCAAATGGGTTGGGGATACAGGGACGGGGGCCAAGGTAGAGCGCGCCGCTGTCCTGCCCGCCACAAATGAGGATGCTGTTTTCTACGTTGTTCGGCGCACCATTAACGGTGTTACTAAGCGGTATCTGGAAAAGTGGGCACTGGAAAATACTACATTCGGGGATTCCGGCATCTGCTATCTTTCAGATTGCTCGGCGCTCCAAACAGATACGGGGCGCAATGCTTTGGTGTCTGGGCTGTCACATTTAGCGGGGTGCTCGGTTGTCGCGTGGGCGGATGACACAGGGCAAACAAACGCAGGCAAAGATTTGTCGCCCGAAACGGCAGGCGTCCAAACCGAGTACGCAGTAGACACGGGCGCGGGGACAATCACGTTAGGTGAAGCTGTTCACCACGTCGTTGCGGGGCTTCCTTACAAAGCAACATGGAAGTCAACCAAGTTGGCGTATGGTGCGCGGGGCGGCACGGCTCTAACGATGATGAAACGTATTGACGAGCTTGGTCTTGTTTTTCACAAGACCCACAATCGGGGCGTTAAGTACGGTCGAGATACTGGAGCGTTAGACTTTCTGCCGCTCTATATTGATGAGGGCGCGCGAGTTGATGCCGACAAGATTTTCACTGATGTTGAAATTCGCCACGTTCCGTTCCCTGGTTTGTGGGATTCGGATAGCAGGGTTGTGTTGCAGGCTAGTTCTCCACGCCCAGCAACGGTGTTGGCTGCCGTACCTCACTTGACAACCAATGAGCATTAGGGGTTTTCGATGTTCCTAGCACTACTTTCTGCGGGGCTTGGCTTAGCGTCCAGCGTGTCTTCCGCTCTTGGGCAGAAGAAGCAAGCGGAGGGGGCCAGTGCTGGCGTTGGGCTTGCGATGGAAGCCGCTCGCGAAAAGGCTCTCGGCTACGAAACCAGTCAATTTCAAAGTCAGTTTGCAGCC
>JAAOEI010000320.1_pt1 | contig 19076 bp, 27 predicted proteins | sample 7059261 | NCBI WGS metagenome assembly JAAOEI01 (sample SAMN14008812, study PRJNA610033) | viral metagenome | isolation source: viral particles filtered from seawater | place: China: Hangzhou Bay, Yangshan Deep Water Harbour | collected 2017-10-31 | reverse complement strand
CAAATTATATTGTTAGATGCAAAAAAATTCCGTGTCGACTTTCCTGATTTAAAAAAAATAGCAATGGAGGAGTACAAGTATTGGAATCCTGATTGTGTTTTGATTGAAGCAAAAGCAACAGGAACGCCACTTGCTCATGAACTTAGAAGAATGGGCATACCTATATCTGAATACTCTCCATCAAGAGGTCAAGACAAGATTGCAAGAATGAACTCGGTTGCACCTATATTTGAATCAGGAATGGTTTGGGCACCCGATAGACAGTTTGCCGATGAGGTTATAGAAGAAATGGCTAGTTTCCCATACGGAGATCACGATGATTTAGCCGACAGTGCAACCATGGCTTTGATGCGTTTTAGGCAAGGCGGGTTCGTATCTTTATACGAAGATTACGAAGATGAGGTACAATTACTAAGAAAAAATAGGACTGTTTACTATTAATGGAAAAACAAACTGTTATACATATTACTATCGTTAATGATAGCAAAGAACGGCATGGTGACGAAGGCATACCTGTCGATCAAATGCAAAACGGTTGTCCGATTGCTACACAAGATATTGACATAAATTTAAAAAACAGACAAGAAGCCATCGAAGAATATGGATATGGTCCTCTGAACCCTTATAAAGTAGATCCTGAATTTTGGCAAGACAAAGCTGATTTATGGAATACTTCAATGGAAAGAACCAAAGCATCACGCTGTTTAAATTGTGCAGCTTTCAATCAGACATCAAAAATATTAGAATGTATATCAGAAGGAATAGGAACCGAAGGATTGGATGATCCTTGGGATGTCATTGAGGCGGGAGATCTCGGCTATTGTCAGTTCCTTAAATTCAAGTGTGCAAGCAAAAGAACTTGCGATGCTTGGGTGAGTGGTGGTCCTATAACCGATGATAAAGTGGAAACATAATATGGCTGTTGAAAAAAGAGATTATACGGATCCAAACCTTAAAAACCTCTCTACAGAGGTAACCGTACCCGTAGAAAAAACTAGACAAGAAGAAATAGAAGATGCTGCTCAGATTCTTATTGATGAAGAAGAAATTCTAATTGATGATGAAATTGATCAAGTAGAACCTGAGATCGATTTTAATGCTAACTTAGTAGACTTTGTTAGTGACGATGCATTAGAAAGTTTATCAAGCGATTTGTTAGCATCCATTCAATCTGACAAACAATCAAGAGCTGATTGGGAGAAAACTTATGTTGATGGTTTGAAATACCTTGGCATGAAGTTTGACGAACAAAGATCAGAGCCATTTGAAGGTTCTAGTGGTGTTATTCATCCAATACTAGCCGAAGCTGTAACCCAATTCCAAGCACAAAGCTATAAGGAAATGTTACCAGCACAAGGACCAGTCAAAACACAAATTATTGGACAAAGAACTGCTGAAGTAGAAAGTCAAGCAGATAGAGTCAAAGAGTTCATGAATTTTTACATCATGAACATTATGAAAGAATACGATCCTGAGCTAGACCAATTATTATTTTATTTACCACTAGCTGGTTCAGCATTTAAAAAGATTTACTATGACTTTGTACTTAACAGAGCTGTAGCCAAATTTATTCCACCCGAAGATTTAATCGTTCCTTATGAGGCAACCGATTTATTCTCAGCCGAAAGAATTACACATGCAATAAGCATGTCAATGAACGAGGTAAAAAAACAACAACTTAGTGGTTTTTATGCCGATATTGATATTCCTGAAAACGGCTATTTGGCAGATAGAAATGATGTAGAGGATGAAGTTGATGATATACAAGGCGTTCATCCTTCCTATACAGAACACAGAAATAGAACTATTTACGAAGTTCACACCATTCTTGATCTTGAAGGCTTTGAGGACAAAAATGAAAATGGTGAGTCTACAGGATTAAAATTACCCTACATTGTTACTATTGATGAACAATCAGAAAAAGTTTTAGCAATTCGCAGAAACTATAACCCACAAGATCCAATGAAGAACAAGATTAATTATTTTGTTCAGTATAAGTTTTTACCAGGTCTCGGCTTCTACGGTCTAGGTCTATCTCACATGATAGGCGGATTATCAAAAGCATCAACATCCATCCTCAGACAGCTAATAGATGCGGGAACCCTAGCAAACTTACCAGCGGGATTTAAGGCTAGGGGGATGAGGATTCGGGATGAGGCATCCCCTCTACAGCCTGGTGAGTTTCGTGACATAGATACAACAGGCGGTTCTCTTAGAGAAAACCTAATACCTTTGCCAGTCAAAGAACCTAGCCAAGTGTTATATAACTTGCTTGGTTTATTGGTAGATTCAGGCAAAAGATTTGCTGCTATTGCAGACATGAACATTGGCGATGTTAACCAAGCTATGCCAGTTGGGACAACTGTTGCTCTTTTAGAAAGAGGAACCAAAGTAATGTCAGCGATTCACAAAAGATTGCATTACTCACAAAGATTAGAGTTTGGTTTATTAGCAAAAGTATTTCAAGAATACTTACCACCCGAATATGTGTTTGAAACAGGATCAGGACCACGAACCATCAAAGGACAGGATTTTGATGACCGTGTCGATGTAATACCAATTTCAGATCCAAATATATTCTCACAATCACAAAGAATATCTATGGCTCAGGAATTATTGCAAATGGTGCAATCAAACCCACAAGTGCACGGACCTAATGGAGTTTATGAGGCATACAGAAGAATGTATGCAGCTTTAGGTGTAGATAATATTGAATCATTAATACAACCACCCGCTGATCCAACTCCACAACCTATTGATGCTGGCTTAGAAAACTCAAGCCTAATGCTTGGACAACCTGCAACAGCGTTTGCACAACAAAACCATCAAGCACACATAGATGCACATAGATCATTGTTTTTAACTGGAGTGGTTCAAGAAAACCCAGCAATACAATCCATAATCATTGCTCATGTTATGCAACATTTACAATTCTTAGCATCGCAACTTTCACAAGAGCAGATACCTGAAGAAGTAAATCAAAGGATTGCAGAGATACAACAACAAATGAATCAAGTATCTCCACAGGAAGCACAACAAATACAACAACAAATACAAATGATTCTTGAGCAATTTAGCTCGCCCATCCTTGCACAATTGACCGCAGAGTTCTTGCAATCTATTGGTCAAGGTGGCGGAGAAGATCCATTGGTTGCTATTCGTGAAAAAGAATTAGAGCTTAGAGATAAAGAGCTTGATCTTGACCAACAGCAATTTGAATCAAAACAAAACCAAAGAGCACAAGAAAAATTATTAGAGACTGAAATACAAAAACAAAGAATTGAGTCTCAAAAAGATATTGCAGACGATAAATTAGATGTAGCAATCGCAAGATTAGAACAACAAGCTAATTTAAAACTGTTAGAATTAGAATCTAAACTTAGGAGTTAACATGCCATTATTTAAAGGTAAATCAAAAAAAACTATTTCTAAAAATATTAAAAAGCTAAAAGGCGAAGGCAAAGGTCAAAAACAAGCCGTAGCTATTGCTTTAAAATCTGCTGGTGTTAAAAAAATGGTTACAGGAGGGGCAGTTGCTGGTAAAGTAAAACCTTACCCAAAACCTGCAAAGCCTAAAACTGTAAAAGCTAGAGGACACGGAGCAGCAACTAAAGGGTACGACTTTAAAATAACTTATTAATGAGTGAAATAGATTTAGCCGATGCAATAAAGAAAAGCATCGAGCAACGGAGAGAGCAAATCAAAGACACCCTTATGTCAGGTGGAATTAAAGACATGGATCAGTATAAATACTTGCAAGGCGAGTTGACTGCTTTATACTATGTCGAAAGCGAATTAAAAGATTATTTTGGGGAAAATAAATGACGAAGTCAGCTAAAAAAGAAGAAAACAAGGTTTCTAAAATAGAGGATGCGTATATTGACTCCTCAAATAAAATTTTAGATCCGACCTTATTAGATAAATCAATTTTGGAGAGAATGCCACAACCCACTGGTTGGAGAATGTTGGTATTGCCATACAAGGGCAAAGGCGTAACAGAAGGCGGTATAGTCTTAACCAAGGAAACTGTTGATAAAGAAGCGTTAGCGACAGTTGTTGCCTATGTGGTTAAGCAAGGACCTCTTTGTTATGATAATAAAGAGAAGTACGGAAAACCGTGGTGCCAAGAAAAACAATGGGTTTTGATTGGTCGTTATGCTGGAGCACGCTTCAAATTAGATGGGGGCGAAGAGGTCAGAATCATAAATGATGACGATGTTATCGCTACAATACTAGATCCTGATGATATAGTGAGTTTATAATATGGATAATATGGAAGTTACACAAAACGAAAATGTCAATGTCGATGACGATATTGATGTTCAGATAGAAGATCAAACAACCGAAGGTGCAAAAGCATCTCAAGAAGATGAGTTAGAAAAATACACTAAGTCGGTTTCGAAACGAGTAAACAAATTAAATGATAGAATAAAGCAAGAAGCTGAAAGAGCTGCTTGGCTTGAACAACAGTTGTTACAAAAGGAACAACAAGTTCAGGCTCTAGCTTCTCAAACAGCTGAGTTGAACACTAATTTGTTTGCTAAAGAAGAAGAAGCTCTAGCAAGCAAAGAAAGAGAAGCTGATCAACTGTACAGAAAAGCAGTTGAGGCAAGCGATGCTGAATTGCTTTCTAAAGCTGATACTTTGAAAAGTGACATTGCTATTCAGAAGGAAAAAATTCGTTTAGCAAAACAAAGACAAGAACAACTTAAAGCACAACCTGCTCAACAACAGCAGCAAGTGCAATACCAACAACCACAACAACAAGTGGTTGAGCCAACACAAGAGGCTTTAGGTTGGTATGAAAATAATAAGTGGTACGGAGATTCGTCTGATCCACAAAATGCACAAGCAACGCAATTTGCTTACTTTACGCATTTTAATTTGGTGAATGAAGGTTTTGAACCTGATTCAGATGAATACTACGATGAACTTAATAGTAGAGTTTATAAAGTTTACCCACACCTTCAACAAGGTGAGGTAGTCGAAAAAAGTGAGGACAAACCCGCTGTGCAAAGAGTTGCCTCCGCTTCCGTTGGAAGTCGACAACAAACACAAGGAAAAAGGAACGGTGTGACATTTAGTAAGTCTGAGATTGAAAGACTTCGTGGCTTGAAACCTTACAATATGAGTGAGGATCAGTGGCTGAAAAGAGTCGCAAAAGAAAAAATGAAAGCACAACAAAAAGGAGCATAAGATGTCAGAAGCTAAAAATACATCAAGAGCAAGTCGTGATTCCGAGTTACACGATAAAGATACTCGAAGAAAACCATGGAGACCAGTACGAAAACTTGAGACTCCTCCACCTCCAGCTGGTTATGAATACCGTTGGATTAGGGAGAGTATTCTAGGTCAGGAAGATAGAAACAATGTTAGCTATAGGCTAAGAGAAGGTTGGGAGCTCGTAAGAGCAGAAGAATTGCCAGCCGAGTTTGCTCTTCCAGCACTAGAGTCAGGTAGACATGCTGGAGTCGTATATAATGAAGGATTACTATTGGCGAAAATACCCGTAGAAACTATCCAAGAGAGAAGAGCTTACTATGAAGGTAAAACTTCAGAAAGAAGTGAGGCTCTTGACAATACTCTGTATAAAGATTCAGAGAGAGATAGAAGATATGTTAAGTATGACTCCAAAAGAGAATCTTCAGTACGATTCGGAAAAAACTAATTAAGTAATTTAACTTACGGAGAAATAAAAAATGGCGAATAAAGACGCAGCATTTGGTCTTAAGCCAGTTCGTATGATGGGCGGTTCACCTTACTCAGGTGGACAGAGCCGTTACAGAATTGCTAATAATTTGAGTGGTAAAATCTTCCAAGGTGACTTAGTAAAACAAGTCACTGGCGGTGGCATCGAAAGAGCTGCTGCGGGTTCCACCGTTCCAGTTGTTGGCGTTTTTAACGGTTGTCAATATACTGATCCTACTTCAGGCGAACAGGTTTATAGCAACTATTATCCAGGCAGCATCGCTGCCAGTGACATCATTGCTTTTGTTATTGACGACAAAAATGTTGTCTTTGAAGTACAAGCAGACGACACTTTCCCAGTGGCAGACTTGTTTGGAAACTTTGACATTGTCGATCAAGCAACAACAGGCGATGTTTACAGTGGGAGATCTAATGTAGAATTAGATGTAACAACTGGTGCAACCACCACGACCTTACCTCTAAAAGCTATTGACATCTCTCAAGATCCTGAAAACGATGATGTAGCTTCAGCAAATACTAATGTACTTTGCGTGATACAGAATCATATTATGGGCGTTAGCTCAGGAGGGTTAGCATAATGGCGATATCAAGAGCACAATTAGCTAAAGAACTAGAGCCAGGTCTAAACGCAATTTTCGGTTTATCTTATGACCAATACTCAAAAGAGTACGAGGAAATTTTTGCAGTCGAAGATTCACAAAGAGCTTTTGAAGAAGAAGTTCTTGTAACAGGATTTGGTGCAGCACCAAGTAAAACCGAAGGTCAAGGCGTTAGCTTTGATAACTCTTCAGAGAGCTATGTAGCAAGATACAATCACGAAACGATTGCATTAGCATTCTCTCTAACCGAAGAAGCTATCGAAGATAACCTTTATGATTCTTTGGGTAGAAGATATACAACAGCACTTGCTAAATCAATGGCTCATACCAAAGAAGTAAAAGGTGCCGATGTGTTGAACAACGCTTTCTCATCTTCCTTTACTGGAGGAGATGGCGTTTCTCTAATTAACACTTCTCACCCGCTTGCAGGCGGTGGGACAGCTGCTAATAGAGCAACCACAATGGCTGACCTTAACGAAACTTCATTGGAAGATGCATTGATTGATATATCAACTTTCCAAGATGACAGAGGTCTTACTATTTCTGTACAAGCTACAAAATTAATCGTGCCACCACAATTAGTATTTGTTGCTGACAGAATCTTGAACTCACCTCTAAGATCAGGAACTGCTGATAATGATGTTAACGCTATTAGAAACACTGGGGTATTACCTGGTGGTTATGTAGTTAACCATTATCTCAACGATCCTGATGCTTTCTTCTTGCTTACTGATATTACAGAGCAAGGCGAAGGTCTTAAGATGTTCCAAAGAACAGGAATGGAAACATCTATGGAACCTGAGTTCACCACTGGAAACCTTAGATACAAAGCTAGGGAAAGATACAGCTTCGGCTGGTCTAACTGGAGAGGTATCTACGGATCTCAAGGTGCGTAAAATCTTTCATTGAAAGTAAAAAGGGGAGCTTATGCTCCCCTTCTTTTTTAACGACCTCTTAGAAGTCGGCTTGAGCAAAATGCCGATCAATGATCTTATCCTCACCATCGAACTCCTTTGGAGAAGTTCTATGCTCTTTGGCTTCAGCCCCATTTATAATAGGAGCAATAGCCTTAGAAGCATTGTAGTCAGGAACAAGACTATCAATCCTGCCTTGATCTAAGATGATTGCAACAGGAGTTTGTCCCCCAGTTTGCAATGTCTTATCGTCTGCCAAAGCTAACACCAAACATGGTTTGCCGTTTTCTTTAGCAGCCATCAAAACAAGTTGATCAGGATTGTTCTTGATCATTTGCATTTTCTCGTAGCATTTTTGTAGTGTTGGCTTCTTCATGATGCCTCCTCTTTTTACTACGAAGGCGATTTTCGTGGCTTCTTGAAAATCTCGACCAGTGTCTATTATAACATAATGTATAAACATTTGCAAATTTGTATAAATTAGCATACAATACCAAAAACCTTTTTTTAGCCAAAAACCAAAATCTGTTATACTTTACGAAACCGAGAATAACCGTTGCATCAACTGGCTCGGCAGACTTACTCCAAGATGATGCGACAATTAGTTAGGAGAAATAAATGGCTAATACATCTTTTACAGGAGTTGTAAGATCTTATGGCGGTGGCTCTAAAGGTTCCGTAACACCAGGCGTGGTAACACAAAGTGTAACGATTTCTTTTGATCCAACAGCTACAGGAGCTACAGCAGTAAAAATTGGAACATCTTCATCTACAGGTCAAGACTTTGTTTTACCAACTGGTGCTGTTCCTATCTCACTATTATCTTTAGGCGGAACCACAGGCGGAACAAACCCAACTGTTGATATTGGTTCTTCAGCTGATCCCGATGGATTCTTTAATGAAGTAGACGCTGATACTAAAGGCGTTTTAAAGGGTGCCGATGGAGCTTTAGTTGATGGTGACGGTATTGCAGCAGATACAACTGTTACAGGTAATGTAGGAGCTTCTGCTGGAACTGGCGGTACATTTACAGGTATCTTTACTTATGTCATGTATAACGATGGCGTAGAGTAAGGAGGCTGAATCATGTCATACGGCAGAATAACAGGCTCAGATGTTAAAACGGCAAGCACCACCACTGCAACAGCAGGTGGTGCAGCTCTAACATCAAACCGATCAAGACTTAGAGGTTATATCATTGCTGGCGGTGCCTCCGATGGAACCGTCACTTTTAGAGATGGCTCTGCTACTGGAGCTATTCAGTTGGTTGCACCTTGCAATGCTAACGACACGGAAACTTTGAATATCCCTGATTCAGGCGTTTTATTTGAAGAGGGAATCCATGTCATACTTTCTAATATAGATCGAGTAACAATATTCCATTCATAGAATGACTAGAGAGGTCTCATCCATTCCCGTTTGGAAAGGATGAGCCTTTTTTTATTATGGCAAGAAAACTAACATCAATCTCAAAACTTGGAAGGACAGAACCTTTTACCTTACAGGTTGCCGAGGGACAGGTTGCTTGGCATGAAGTTAGAAATATTTTTGGTTGGCAAGCATCAACCACAACATCTTTTATTCCTTTGTGGGAAAACGCAACAACTTATACATACCCAGCCTCGGCTTTGACTATGACGGTCACTTCTGCTTCTGCAACCGATAATGGAGGAACAGTTACCATTATAGGTTTAGATGCAAATTATGATGAAATCTCAGAAACAGTGGTTTGTAACAGCACATCCGCACCAACTACAACTAAAGGCTTTTATAGGATTAATGATGTTATATTTGCTAAGTCAACAGGAGTTAATGTAGACATTATAACTATCGCTAATGGCGGAACAACTTACGCAAAAATTGCTGCTGGCGTTGGCAGAAATCAAGCAAGCATTTATACGGTACCAAGAAATCATTGTTTTTTCTTATATCGCATTGATGCTTTTTCAAATGACAGCACGGCTTCAAAGCCTGGTCTTTTTAGAAACTTTGTACAAAACCCAAACGGAAATGTCTATGTTGTTGCTCGTACTACCTTTGATGGAAATATGAATATACAAAGAAGGCTGCCATTTAAATATGATGAGAAAACTGATATACAATTTCAATTAAGAACACTATCAGGAACTTATGAGATGAATGTGTTTGGCGAGGGTATACTTAAAGTAAAAGGAAATCCGTAATTATGGCAAGTAAAAAAGATCCAAGATTAGCAAGAGCAGGAGTTAGCGGTTTTAACAAACCTAAGCGTACTCCAAATCATCCAAAGAAATCACACATTGTAGTTGCCAAAGAGGGCGACAAAATTAAAACCATTAGGTTTGGTCAACAAGGCAAAAAAGTTGGAACGCTAAAAGGGACTGCTGGTGCACCTAAAAAAGGTGAATCTGCTAGAATGAAAGCAAAGCGTAAGAGCTTCAAAGCTCGACACGGCAAAAATATTAAAAAAGGTAAAATGTCAGCTGCTTATTGGGCTGATAAAGTAAAATGGTAAAAATTTTTAAAAAATTTAATAAAATTATGAAATCAAGCAGACTTAATAAAGTATGGAAATTATTTAAATAATGGCTATACCAAAGAATGTAAAAAATCCAAGCCTCTATAAAAAGGCTAAATCAAAAGCAAAAGCAAAGTTTGATGTTTACCCATCCGCTTATGCAAACGCTTGGATGGTAAAAGAATACAAAAAAATGGGTGGTCAATACAAGGCTCAAGGTGGAGAAATGAAAAAAGATTTAAAACCAGTTCCAGCTGGCAACAAAGGATTATCAAAGCTGCCAACAAAAGTGAGAAACAAAATGGGTTTCATGCGTGATGGCGGAATTATGGTGCAAGGTCGTGGTTGCGGTGCAATGATGAATTCTAAGAGAAAGAAAACCAAGATAGTCTAATGGCTAAAACAAGTGGCGGTCTTACCAAATGGTTTTCTGAAAACTGGGTAGACATATCCGCACCCAAAAAAGGTGGCGGATTCAAACAGTGTGGCAGACCGTCAACTAAAAATGCAAAGCGTAAATATCCAAAATGCGTACCCGAAGCAAAGGCTAGATCAATGTCCAAATCTCAGATACAATCTGCTGTAAGGAGAAAAAGGGCTAAGAAACAGGGTGTTGGCGGAAAGCCGACAAATGTTAAGACCTTTGCTAAAAAGTGAAGCTAACAAAAGTATTATCACCTCAACAATTATCCGTAGAACTCAGAGAGTGGTCTAAAGCCATTATTCAACAACAAACCTTACTATGTAATGGTTTGCCCGTGTGTCCTTATGCTAAGAAATGCTGGGAAGAAAAAAGAGTTATAATAGAAAGTGGATGTGAACAAGATTGGACAGATCTAGTTGACAGAGTATTTGAAACCGATTGGAAGAAATACGATGTCCTAATTTACTGCGACTTCAATCTTGATGTCTCATGCGAAGCATTTGATGCTCGTATTGAAACCATGAATTTATTTCTTGCTAAGAAGAATTTGTGGGCAATGGGCTTTCACATTGAACATGATAGTAAAGGAACTATCGTAGATGACGACTTTGAACCAGTTTATGATGAGCCTTACTTGATGGTTTTTGTACAACCACTAGACAAACTGAACGAAGCATCGTATCAGCTAGAAGAGCAAGGCTATTATAAGTTTTGGGACAAAGACATTTTTTATGAGTTTGTAGAAAAGCGGAGACAAATACAAAATGAAACACGGAAAAAAAAGTAAAAAGATGATGGCTGGCGGAAGAGCTGGTATGAAAAAGATGATGGCTGGCGGAAGAGCTGGTATGAAAAAAATGAAGGTTGGCGGATCAGCTAAAAAAGAAAAAATGTACGATGTCGAGGTAGACGGCAAAATGTACAAATTTGGCTTTGACTCAAAACCAACCTCAGCAGCATTGAAAAAAGCAGCTAAAGCATTAGGTCCGAAAAAACGCAAATCTGTTAAAGAGGTGGCTAAAGAAATTAATGCTCAGAAAAAGAAAATGGGTGGCAGAGCTGGCGTTGTTAAAATGATGAATGGCGGAGATCCATTGTCAAAAAGAGGCGTCAAGATGGGTATGAGTATGTCTCCATCTAAAAACAAAGGAAAAGGTCTTTACGGTAAATAATAAATGGCTACATCTAATAGCAAAAACTTTGAGCCCGATGTAGTTGAGTTTATTGAAGAAGCATTTGAAAGGTGCGGATTAGAACTCAGAACAGGGTACGATCTTAAGACGGCACAGAGAAGTCTTAATTTGCTATTAGCTGAGTGGGCAAACAGAGGTCTCAATCAGTGGACAATAGCCCAAAAGTCGTTAGCTATGGTTCAGGACACCGTTACCTACACCATTGATACTACAGACTCAACCGCAACCATAGATGTGTTAGATGCTTACATTAGGCAGACGACAAGCGGATCTACGGTTGATTTACCTTTAACAAGAATTAGCAGATCAGAATATGCAAATGTTCCTGATAAATCATCTACTGGAAAACCAAATCAATATTTTGTTGATAAAGGATTGTCTCCCTCTATTACAGTTTATCCAGCACCCGATAAGTCTAGCGAATACACTGTTTACTTAAATGTGTTATCAAGAATGGATGATGCAGATGCTGCTACCAATACATTAGAAATGCCTTTTCGATTTTATCCATGTTTGGCAGCTGGTCTTGCTTATTACCTATCATTAAAAAGAGCACCCGAAAGAACAGGATTGCTCAAACAGTTATATGAAGAAGAATTTCTCAGAGCTATGTCTCAAGATGAAGAAAGAGCTTCGTTTAGAGTTAGCCCTGATTTAACAGGTTACAATGTTCCATAATGGCTCAATACGCAAAAGGATCACAAGCATACGGTATATGTGACATAACTGGTTTCAGATATCGTCTGAGAGAAATGAAAAAGACTTGGGATGGTCTTTTGGTTGGACCTGATCAATGGTCGCCAAAGCATCCACAGTTAACCCCAGTCAAACAAGTGCAAGATCCACAGGCTCTTAAAAACCCAAGAGCACAGGAGAAAGACGATAATAATTCTTTTGTGGTTTATACAAACTATGGCGATGGGCTGATTGGAACCGAATTGCAAACATATAAAATAACTTTAGGACTAGGATCCGTTACAATAACAACATCATGAGTTTTACTTACGGAACATTAAAAACAGCTATTCAAGATTATTTAGAGTCAAGCGAAACTACTTTTGTAAACAACCTTGATAATTTTATTCAAGAATCTGAAGAACGCATATTTAAGTTGGTTCAATTGCCCGAGCAAAGAAAAAATGTTACAGGTAATGTTTCAACATCAAATAGATTTTTAACAACCCCCACTGATTATTATGCACCATTCAGTTTGGCTGTTATAGATAGTGGCGTTTATCACTATTTAGAATTTAAACACCCATCTTTTTCAAAACAATTTCAAACATCTACCACAGCAACGGGCAGACCAAGATATTACACACAGTTTGACAACAACTCTTTTGAAGTAATACCAGTGCCTGATTCCGATTACACGGTAGAGCTTCATTACTTACATAAACCAGCATCATTAACAGCTGGAGCAGACGGTGGAACTACATTTTTATCCACAGAATATCCCGATGCACTTTTATACGGTGCTTTGGTTGAGGGAGCCATATTTCTTAAAGAACCGCAAGCTGACATTGCATCCTTTGAAAATCGTTTCAAAGAGGCTATACTAAGAGCTAAGAACCTTTCCGAAGGTCGTTTAACGAGAGACGAATACAGATACGATAGTGTGAGGATAAATGTCAGTTAATGAAACCAATAAAATCTTTAGAAGGTAAGAAAGTTGCCATTATTGGCTTGGGTGGATCTCAAGTCGATTATGCAATTTCTATACAAAACTCAATAGAATACGATGAGACATGGTGCATCAATGCAGCAGCATCCGTTTACCCATGCGATAGAGTGTTTATGCTAGATCCAGCATCTAGGTTTTTAGACTCAGACGATGCAGGGTTGCAAACCGATGTAATGCGTAAATTTCTGCCTAAGTGCAAAGTGCCAATATATACATGCGAAAAAGACTCTAGGGTACCAAGTGCAGTGCTTTATCCGCTAGAAGAAGTCTGCAATGCAACCAAGTGTGCATACATGAACACCACCGTTGCCTTTACTATAGCTTTTGCTTATTGGTGTAAAGTCGGCAAGATAGATATGTTTGGCTTAGATTTTTCTTATTCTAAAAACTTACACGCTGCCGAGGCTGGCAGAGCATGTGTAGAATTTTGGATATCAAAGTGTTTAGAAAACGGAATTGAAATTGGATGCAGTCAAAAATCATCCTTATTAGATTCCGATGTGCCAGTTTACGAAAGACTATACGGTTATCATAGATTGCCTGATCCTATGGTTGCAGTACCACACGATGGCAAATGGTTGGTAACCGAATATTCAAATATGAAAAAAGCTATGCAAGAAAAGAAAATAAACTTGCAAGTAGAACCCGTTAAACCACCTGAGCCATACAAAGGATGAAGCTAACCGAAGAAACATTGTTTAACCTCGGCAATATAGAGGTACACACAACCGATAATAAAGGACACGATCCTGAGTTTTGGGCTGACCAAGCAACCAATAGAATTTGTGGTATATCCGAGGAAGCTCCCGACCATATAAGGCAACAAGCGTTGGCATTCAGAAAAAAAATATATGCTATCATATTGTCTTATATGAACAGTGCTATCCGTTCTAACAGAGTGACTATGTCTAACAAACTTAGAAGTCAGGGGCACGAAGATTTAGCTAAAATAATGAAGGAGTTATAAATGGCAATTACAAGTGCAATTTGTACAAGTTTTAAAGTGGAGCTTTTAAAAGGTGTTCACGATTTTACTAATGGAACTGGCGATACTTTTAATATAGCACTGTATGCTGGTGCTACCGCATCTCTTGGTGCTGGCACTACTGCATATACCACAACTGGAGAAGTTTCAGGAACTGGTTATTCAGCTAAAGGACAAGCGTTGACAAGTGTTACACCAACTTCAACAGGAACAACTGCGGTTTGTGACTTTGCAGACGAAACTTTTGCGACTGCGACTATTACTGCAAGTGGATGTTTAATATTTAACGACACGGAAGCTGGTGATCCAGCAGTTGCTGCTATTAGTTTTGGTGGTGCAAAAACATCTACAGCTGGTGACTTTACAATTGTTTTCCCTAGCCCAACAGCAACTGGTGCAATTATAAGACTTGCTTAACAGATAGCTTTACTACACCAAGCAAACTACAGCAATGTGGTAAACTTGGTGTTATTAATTAGGAACTATCTATGCCATTAGCAAGTTTTAAGTTTAAAGCTGGAATCAATAAAGAGAATACTGACTACTCTGAAGAGGGTGGTTGGGTTGATGCTAATTTTGTCAGATTTAGAAAAGGCGTAGCAGAAAAAATAGGCGGATGGATAAAATCCGTTGAAGCAGCTTTTCTAGGCATAGGTAGAGCACTACATTCTTGGATTGCATTAGATGGAACCAAACTTCTTGGGCTTGGCACTACTTTAAAATACTATATTGAACAGGGTGCCGTTTTAAATGACATTACGCCCATAAGATCTACCACAGCAGCTGGCGATGTAACCTTTGCAGCCACCAATGGCTCTTCCACTATTTTAGTTTCAGACACAGCACATGGTGCTGTAAATAACGACTTTGTAACCTTTTCGGGTGCCGTGTCGTTGGGTGGCAATATTAGTGCCGATGTTTTAAACCAAGAATATCAAATAGACTTAATCGTAGATGCAAATTCATACAACATTACTGCTAAAGACACTTCAGGCGTTACAGTTACTGCAAATGCATCCGACACTGGTAACGGTGGTGCGAGTGTTGTGGGCGAGTATCAAATCAATGTTGGCTTAGATGATTATGTACAATCAACGGGTTGGGGCATCAATGCGTGGGGAAACGGAGCTTTTGGTTCCACATCTTCTTTAGATGCAAATAATCAATTAAGGCTTTGGACACACGATAACTTTGGCGAAGATCTTGTTATCAATCCAAGGGCAGGTGGCATTTATTATTGGGATAAATCAAACGGCTTGACCACAAGAGCACAAGAGCTTTCAGGATTATCAGGTGCAAACCTTGTCCCTACGGTTGGTCTCCAAGTCATTACCTCAGAAACCGATAGACATTTAATAGTATTAGGAGCCGATCCAATATCAGGAGGCGTAAGAACTGGCTCTATAGATCCTATGTTGGTTGCTTTTTCTGATCAAGAAAATGCATTAGATTTTGAGCCATTATCAACCAATACTGCTGGCTCCGTAAGACTTTCTAGCGGATCACAAATTGTTGGCGGAATGAAGTCAAGGCAAGAGGTTCTTATATGGACTGATACATCTCTTTACTCCATGCAGTTTGTAGGTCCGCCATTAACTTTTTCATTAAATCTAATTAACGAAGGCGTTGGGTTGTTGGCACCAAAAGCAATGGCAAATACTCCTGCTGGAGTTATATTTATGTCTAAGCAAGGATTCCACATTTACAACGGTGCTGTACAAAAACTCCCTTGTGCCGTTAAAGACTATGTATATTCAGACTTAGATTTATCACAATCCTTTAAGTGCTTTGCTGCTCTTAATCAAGAATTTGGCGAAGTGTGGTTTTTCTATCCATCACAAGAAGATGGTACTGGCGAGATCTCAAGATATGTTATTTACAACTACGAAGAAAATGTTTGGTCAATTGGATCTATGGTTAGATATGCTTGGCAAGAAAGTGGCGTAGAAAACAAACCGTTAGCAACTGGCGGAACAGGTTCGTATTATTTATATATGCATGAACAAGGATCTAATGATGATACTAGCCCCATGACTAATGTATACATAGAATCTGCTGACTTAGACATAGGCGATGGTGAAAACTATTCATTTATTAAAAGAGTTTTACCCGATATTAAGTTTTTAACAGATACTACCAGCAATACGCCAACTATAAATTTTGTTTTAAAACGCAGAGATTTTTCAAATCAAAGTTTAACTACAGATTCAACTACACAAATTACTACTGCAAGCACGGAAGGGTTCTTAAGAAGCCGTGGTAGACAGTTTGTTTTACGCTTTGAATCGGATGATGATAACGATGTAACCGCAAACATAAAAGATTTCAAATGGAGGCTGGGATCAACTAGATTGGATGTTCAAGCATCGGGTAGAAGATAATGTCAAAACTTTTACCAACTCGTTTACCTATCGCAACAGACGAGGTAACACCCGAATTATTTAATCGTTTGGTTCGCATCTTAGAGATCAATTTGGGTGCCATAGATCCCGATTCAATCCCTTTATTTAATAGCACCGAAGTTTCAGAACTCCAATTTCAAACTGGTGCTATAATATTTAACACAACCTTGGGTATTCACCAAGCATATGATGGTACCCAGTGGAGAGACTTATACAGTCTCCAAGTTTATTTAACTGGCTTGGGCATAAGCTCAGGTCTTGGTTCAGTAACAGTTAGTACGCCATAATGGATATAGAGTTAAAACAGAGATTAAGAAATATGTTACCCGAGGAAGCTGGCATTGATGTCGGTTTGCTCGATGAAGCTGTTACCCAAAAAAGTCAAGAAACCATCAATCAACTTATGACGGCACCCAATATGATAGACGAACAAATAAGACAACTTCTTACTAGAAAACCACAGGTAGTTTCTCAGCAACCAATGAGTGCTGATATGGTTCCAGCAACCATGCCTGAAGTTGGCAGATTATCTGATATGGATAGACAAATGATGTTGCAACAAATGCAAGATATGCAAGGATCTTTAGCCGATAGACCATATTCTCAAGAAGAAGATATGGCAATGCTTAGATCTGTTTTGCTAGATCCAGCAACAACAGCACAACAAAGAAACGAAGTTCTTGATCAGTACATGTCTATATACGGCATTCCTCAAATGCAAGAAGGCGGAGATCCTATGATGGAAATGATGGGAGAAGAGCCAATGACTGAAGAAGAAATGCAGTTTATTGGTAATCTTCAAGCACAGGGTGAAGCACCCATGTTTGAATTGGCAAGCCAGCTTGCACAATTTGGTAGAGGCGGAGACGATCAGATCATTCATGCAGAAACTGGAGATGTAATTATTCCTCCACAAGTCATGGAAGCCGATGAACAATTATCACAAGCAGTATTTGATGGTTTGCAAAGAAACAATATAAACCCTGAAGAAAGAGTGGTTGGAAGCGGTATTGCTTCATTAAACCCTGAAACTGGTTTACAAGAATTCGGTTGGCTTAAGAAAACTTTCAAGAAAGTAGGTAAATTTATTAAGAAAGCAGCCCCAGTAGCCATGTTTATACCAGGCGTTGGATCAGCTTTAGGTGCAGTAGCTGGATCATTGGGTTCAGGCATTGCGGGATTGGCAGCCAAGATACCAGGCATTGGCGGAGCCCTATCAAGCGGTTTAGGAGCAGCTGGTTCAGCAATAACTAGCGGAGCCAAAGGTCTAGGCTCGTTAATATCAAAAGTACCAGGCATGGGCGGCATTGGTCAAAACATCATGGACTTTGGAACTTTAGGTTCAGGAGCAGCTGCTGGCGGGTTAAATTTAGGGCAAGCATTACAAATTGGTAAAACCAATATCGGTGCTGGCATTCAGTCTTTAATGGCTTCTCCTTTTAAAACATTAACTCAAGGTATTCAAGGAATGCCAGTTCCGCAACAGCAAGTATCTTCAATAGAACAAATATATGCTGGAGCAGATCCAAGCACTCAAGCAAGAATTGAAAGATTAATCTCAGAAGGTGCAAGCGAAGAACAAATTTTAGCTAACCTGCAACAATCAGGAATGTTGCCAGCTAATATGCTACAAACTGGTGCCCAACAGCAGGGTGGATTCTTAAGCAGTTTATTTGGCGGAACGCCTGGTCAATCCCGTCTAGGTCTTATAGAAGATTTCTTAAAAGGCAAACCATCAGATCCAGTTAGACAATCACAGTTAGGACAACTTTTAGGCGGAGCTGGAGGAGCTGGTGGAGGCTTTGGTCTTGGCGATGTCGGAGCTTTTGGTTTGGCAGGTCTTTTAGGAAAACTTGCTTACGAAGAAGCTAAAAATGCAAAAGGAGTTCCATTGACACCATTAGTAACCATGGGACCTACAGGTCGTTATAACATTGAAGCTGAAATAGCAAGAAGAACAGGACAGCCAGCACCAAACCCCGTTGAGTTTGGATTATTGCCCGCAGGAACTATACCCGAGCTTTCAGGCGGTATGGCAATGGGCGGTGCGGTACAAGGCTTTTTTCAAGGCGGTTCAGTAGCCAAAATGAATGAAGGCGGTGGATTAGAAATAGAATTAGATATGTCTGACTTTGAAAGAATGAATGGTAGTATTAATGGAGAGGGAACCGAAACCTCAGACGATATTCCAGCCATGTTATCAGACGGAGAATTTGTAATGACAGGTCGTGCCGTTAGAGGTGCTGGTTCTTATGAACTACAACAGGGAGATAATGGTATTATTAGTTTGATCCCATCTCTTGAAGAAGATAGGGAAAGAGGAACACAGCTTATGTATCAGATTATGGATATGTTTGCAGAAAGTGCGAGGGCAAGTTAATGGCAATTCTTTCAAAAGAACTAATAGATAGAATTAAGCAGGCAAAACAGGGAAGAAGGACTTTAAAGCCCTCGGCTCCAATTATTCCAAATCTACCAAATATTAATTTACCAAATATAGATTTTTCTAAAATACCACAAGGTATAAGAATCCCAAACATTCCAAACATACCAAACATACCTCAAAGACCAGCACCTATAGTTTCTAGACCAGCACCTATAGTGCCTAGACCAGCACCTATAGTTTCTAGACCAGCACCTATAGTGCCTAGACCAGTTTCACCTATAGT
>JAAOEI010000319.1_pt1 | contig 19088 bp, 32 predicted proteins | sample 7059261 | NCBI WGS metagenome assembly JAAOEI01 (sample SAMN14008812, study PRJNA610033) | viral metagenome | isolation source: viral particles filtered from seawater | place: China: Hangzhou Bay, Yangshan Deep Water Harbour | collected 2017-10-31 | reverse complement strand
GGCATCAGACGTGGCGTCCACTTGGTCATCTTTATTCTTACGACTTCCATCAAACTGCTCTAGTTCGTCAAAGTAATCATCATTCCATGGACCTTCTACATAATCTACAAGACCAGCTTCTGCTGCTGCTGCGAATGGCTGAAAACGAATAATCTTAGATTTATTGGAAGGGCGCATTCTTGCGTAAAAGCCCTCTTCAATAATCTCTTTAATCATCATCTGACCAGCCGCTTTACCAGCCTGTCCGGGTTCTTGTGGAAGGATGATTTGAGTTCCCGGAGGATCATCCTTACAAGTCTCAATAATTTTTTGCATCACTTCACCGAAGCGTGCTCTAAATCTAACAGAGTCCAAAACCACATACCGACCTTGCTTTGTCTTACCAATAAGGACACCAGCAGTCCAGTCAGGATTTGGAAGCGTTTCTGACGGAATAGAACCAGCGATATCCCACGCCCTACAGTAAGAAACAAACTCTTGCTCGTAGTATCTAACCGGTCTACAGAAGTCTTTCTTCATAAAGCCAGATGAAAGTTCTTTTGCATACCATGAACCGAGGTAGAGACGTTCCATCTCAACACGAGGCATGTTAATAAGTTTATGGACGTAGGATGGGTCTCGTTCAAGCAAAATTGGATTATCGTGACAATTGGCTGGCAAGAAGCAAAAAGACATTGGGCCGCAATCTGGGCCATATATTTCTAACAATTCTTCTTTTGTTTCTTTCCATTCCATCTTGTTGCCGATGCGGACAAACCACATTTGCTTGCCGTCTCTATCTTTACGGGGAATTCCTCTCTCGTCAAGATACCCAGCGTCATCCAACCACTTACGAAGGTAAGAGTTATAATCCGGGTTAGCGGTCATCATCATGACTGGCTTCATAGGAGCTGCTGTACGCATACGAGAAATAAAGTAAAGAACTTGGGACTCTTCAAACTGCTGAGCTTCATCCACCAAGAACGCGCTTACCTGCCAACCTTGGAAGTTATGCTTGTCTTTCTCTTGTTCACAACCCTTACAAACAATCGTAGAGTTGTTGGGGAAAACAAACTTGCTATCTTTGACTCGAAACTTAACACCAAATGGTTGATAAACTTCTTGTCCTGTCTCGGCTGGCCCACCGGGACCAGTAACTTGTACCATTGTCCTTCGTAGAATTACTCCACGAAACTTATCCATATCTGGACGTGTAACCCACTGTAGAAATGCCATTACACCAAGATATGATTTACCACTACCCAAAACCTTATGGAATTCGTTAAATTCCCTCCCATCACTGAGAGAATCGGACTATATCTTCTTTCTTAAGAAAGCCCCCCGTTTCGACTGCACTTGCAGCCTACTCTACTAAGTTCCACATCTCTGTGTCTTTTCGATAGTCTCTGGACGTTGCCCAATTATGAGCCTTCGCTGCTGATTGTCTCGTGGAGAGTTCCAGCAATTAGAGGGGTTTAACGCGACCCATAGTATTAAGCCGCGCCTCCGAAGAGGACTATATCATTTCTACCATCAACCGCTTCAAGAAATGCGGCCTGCTTTGCCGAGGCTGGGGCAATTATTTGTTGACTGTTATTCATTATTTAAATCCTCAAAGACTTTGATTAAACAGTCTTTGCTGTCAAGAGAGGCACATTCAGTCCAACCTTTAAAAGAAACTTCGGGGATATATTTCATCCCTTGCTCTTTAATACCTCTAAGAATTTCCCTCTCCCAAATAGCTGTCTGCAAGGCTGTACTTTTGACTGTAGCGATGACATTAAAGGATATACTATATTCTCTATAATGACCTACTCTTTTAATAAAGTCAGAACTAATTCCAACCTTTAAGAAATTTTCATTTTCATGAAACATTTCAAGTAAGTATAAAGTACCCTCTGACTTAGCCAGCTGAGGATTCAATTCGCAACGCTTGATATAATTCCAGTGCTGCTTTAGTGCTCTAGCTTCGCCTGCACACTTGGTACATCCCTGTCCGTTCAAGTGTGACGAAGGCTTTTGATAAAACTCGCCATGATTTTGGCAAATGATTTTAACCTTGTTGTAACAATGAACATATTCAACCTCAGAGTAGTCATATAATTCACCATGTTTTTCTTTAGCTTGGAAAACAAACTCTTCAGTTGTTTTTGTCAAAAGCTTGTAAGAACATGGTGTACAATTCTTACCTTGTAGGTGCTGAGATGCCGTCTGTTCAAACTCTCCGTGCTCAGGACAAACAATTGTCACGCGGTCTGTCATAAATGTAAATTTTACTTTTGAGTAGTCGTATTTATCAAAATGAATATCCCTTGCTTTTTGGAGAAAAGTAGAAAGATTACTTTCAGACAATGCCTCCCTACAGTCAACACAACCTGTAGTTACAGGATAAAGCTTTTGGTGTTTCTTACACATCAACTCTTCTTTAAAAGTGTAAGTACTTTTACCAACTCTGGCAACTTTAGAGCAGGCCGGACAGCCCTGGCCGAGAAAGTGATTCCAAGGTTTCTGGGGGAATACGCCATGAACTGAGCAAACAATATTCACACTTTCTTGAGAGTGCGTAAACTCAACCAACGTGTAGTCATATTTATCACCATGAATCTCAGTTGCTCTTGAGACAAACAACTCCGTCTTAGACATGAAGTCACTTTCTACGAGGTCTGGAGGTACACACCCGCAAGATTTTGTTTTACCTTGTCTAAGCTGTCCCGACTCAATATCTTTTATAGTTCCACAAATACATTCACAAGTCCAATACTTAAGAACTCTCCCTTTTGGTGTTGTGGAGGTTTTCCCAAGAGAGATGACAGAAAGTCTGCTGAAAGATTTGCCAACCAAATTTTCCATTGACTTTGGTTTCCAATGTGGTGGCTTTGTACCCCTCTTTTCCCTACTCTTTTCATCCTTCAGACAACCACAACTTTGTGTACCACCGCCTGTGAGGCCGTCTTGACGGACTTGTAAACTGTTTCCGCAATCACAAATACAGTTCCAATAGACTCTGGGTTTGCTTGTCGGTGAAGATTGACGGTTAGGTGCTTGAGATTCGACTACCAACCTTGAATACCTGTTGCCGACCAAGCTTGTAATAGGTTTTGCCATAAAAATTGTATCTCCAACTAGATTAAATAGGCGAGAGCTATCTCCCTGAGTTGGCAGGAAGAAGGACTTGCAAATCCGTTCACTCTCATTAAGTTTACAACATAACACACAATCACTTTATCGAGAAGCCTATTTCAAAGCTTCTCTGTAAAATAATTAATGCCGCTTGCATGTTCCGTTGCGGACTTCACGGTAGGAGGGACAGCAAGCGAATAACCAACTTGCTGAAGGTGACATGCTCACCAATGAAATCTAACGGTTATACTTACGATAGATTGTTTGTAGCAAAAACAGTAATGCCATTAGCCTGCTCCGAGGTTTGTCGATTTTATAAGAGTAAACCTATTTCATTTGCCCAATCAAACGGGTCTTTAGCATGTTTTCTTAGATTACAAGTTGGGCACAGCAATTGCAGGTTTTCTGGCCAATTAGAACCACCAAGGGAAATTGGCATTATGTGATCGACATGGAATCCTTCTGGAAGGTCAGTCTTACAGTAAACACACTTTCCTTGCTGTAATTCATAAAGCTTATCGACATCCTCTTTATAGAAAACTCCACCTACCTCTTTCAGTTTAGCTCTACGGTTTCTTGCTCTATCTTTGTACACTTGAGGATTTTCTTCATAATATTCTCGGTAATACTCTAACAAATACTCTTTATTTTTATAATAGTAATTTGTCTTGTATTCTCGAATTTTATCTTTATTTTCCTCGTAATACCTCTTCTTCCTTTCTGCAATATAGTCTTTGTTTTCTTCCCTGTACATCCGGTCGGTTTCGGCTTTCTTGGTCTTATTTTCAGGATTACTATAATAGTCTTTCTTCCAATTGGAAATATATTCCTTATTGGACTCTCTGTAAGCTTTTCTTTTGTCTTTGTTGGCGTCTTTTGTCTTCTCGTAGTAATCTTTGTCTTTTAATTTCTTACAAGACTTACAATCAGCTGCACAGCCATCTTTAGATTTCTTTAGCTTAACAAACATCTCAAGAGGCTTAGTTTCACCGCACATACTGCACTGTTTCATATTAACTTCTCACTAAGTTTAAAGGTGACAACTAGTTATTGAGTGAGCAATAACGGAGGGAGCTACCCTGTTCGCTGTCATAAATTATTTTATGGACGTTCTTCCCAGAAAGAACTAAATACCCCTGTTGCTGTACTATTACTATAATTATTAAGAACCCAGAAATAGGTTCCCGGAGCAACTGCACGCTCAGAGAAGGGTAAACTACCAACAGAGACTTGTTGTGCTGTAGCCCCTGCTGTAGCAACCCTTACAACATCAATAAGAGTACCACCTGTCAATGTTGTTGCAGCTCCTGCTAGTTGATTCTGTAAGACATAGAAAGGAGTTGGTCTCTCGTTTGTTGTGTTCTTTGGAATGACTGGGATAACGTCTGTTGGTGTTATAGCTGGTGTTCCTCCAACATATGTAGCAAGTCGTACAGAACCAGAATCGACGGACAGATCAACACTCCACAAAAGTGTATTTACGTTAACCGTAACACGGATTAGATATGTCGCTCCAGCAGCAATACTGAACTCTCTAAAGGTACGACCTTGATGCCCTGTTGCTAGGCTTGTCTGTCCAGTATCAACCCGTAGCCTACGAAACTTCTCAACATTCCAAGTCCAAACATCTCTAGGAAGGTCTACAGACTGGAACGGAGTGATAGTCTCTGTTACACTTTGAACTAATACAGGGCCAGTTCCACCACGAATCCAAATAGCATCATCAGTGGCATGTACAAGCACTGTCTGACCTGATTGGAGAGGATACTGATCACTGGAAGCAAGAGGGGGAACAGAAGCTTGAACTAGAAAGGCTGTTGTAGATGTGTTGTTTGTGATAATAAGACTTGTACCAGCATCAAACCCCGAGAGTGTATAGAGGTTGGTGTATGTAAGATTACTTGGGATACTTACTACTTGCATTGCATTCCCCTAGGAATTGATTGTTATAATGTGAGGGAAATGTGGTGCCGGCATGAGAAATCGAATCCCAGACCTACTGATTACAAGTCAGTTGCTCTACCTACTGAGCTATACCGGCATAATAATTGTTGGGATAGCCACGCTACCTATGCCTCCCAAACTGAGCGACCATACTGTCACCCCTCGTCCACAAGTCAGTCTTTCCTGACCGTCATTTCTACCCTACCGTCTAGGGAGTGCCTTTACAGGAGACTAAATATTACCCGTCGATAATAAGTGCTGGAATACCACCAGCCTGTACAACAGGGCTCTAAGGCCAATTGATGCTTAGGTAGCGATCACACCTTAATCTGTAGTCTCTTGGTTATTCAACTCACTGGTTGATCTTACCTTACGATAAGAGGCGGGGAGCTTTCATCAGGTTGCTTACCCTCTATTGTGTCTTTCCACAACGTCTTCGTAGAACTACTGCACTTGTACCACTCTCGTAGTTGGCCCTTAAATGCAGCATCCCGGTTGAACGGACTGGTCTACTCGTCAACGTACTACGCCTCGTATGAACGTAGTATCCGTAAAACAACCCTTCGCCAGAAAGGCTTCCAAGGAACTAGGCAAAGCTCTTGGATACCAAGCCGAAGCTTGATTTGTATTTGAAGCTCGGTTCTCTATTCACCCCAATAAACCGATAGTTAGACCTGCGGGACACTTCAAATTAAGTTTGGTGTTTACCGAATTGAACGGTACTGGCTAAGCAATGCTGGAGCAACACCCGGTTAATATCCTCTGTGTCGAACAGAGACTCCAACAGCCACACACCTGCCCAAAGACACCAAATTCTTTTGTCCACTATCTATGAACAGTAGACGATTACTCATCACCCTTAATTGAAACAACCTTTGTACTAAACACCGCATGAGGTTGAACTACTTCTTTTGGCTCATCGTCAACAGGGTCTTCAAGCTGGTCAGCCTCTTTCTTATACACATCATTGTTCAGCTCAATAGCCTTATCAATGATTAACTTAGCAGCTTGTAGCTGTGTGGTTGCACTGACAGTGGTGCTTGACAAATCTGCATCAAGAATCTGACTTGCTTTATTGACAGCCTTAGCCACAATAGGGTCTAAGTAATCAAGGACTGATTTTAGCTTTCGTTGACGAAGAGACTTGGCTGATTTCGTACCGGGTGGCCTTCCGCCAATGCTCTTGCCTGTGCGACCAAGCTTGTCTACTTTTTCTGACATAATTCACTCTCTTGGGATTTCCCAGCTCATAATTTAAACACTACATTATATTATAACAAAAGTCAAGCATTTTCGTCATAAACTGGAGAAATTTCTCTAAAGTAACTATTATCATTCGTCAGACTCTCAAAAGCCCATTCAAATTTGAAGTCTGGTGAGCCTTCTGGGATAATCTCAATGAGGTGACAAACACACTCAACCCGCTCACAATTATTGCATTTGATTTCCATATAGTTCCTTAAAGGTCATAATCATAATCCTCTTTTTCTAATTTTTTAAGTTCAAGTTCATACTTAAGATTCTCTAGAGCTTTCCTAGATTGCACTTCCTCACTAGGAACAGCTAGCTCTGGATGATTCCGATCAAAAGCCCCTTGTAAAGCACATTGGCGACAATCACAAGATTTGGTATATCGGAAAGTAAGATGCCCTTTTCCACAAGGTTCTCCTGACCAATAGAAAACCAAACCATTCTCTTTAGCCTGCTCTCGTGTAATCTTCGTTGTACCAAGGAGCTTCCTTGCTTTATCCATAAAGTCCAGCAATGTTTTTTCTTTACTATTTCGTTTCATTTAGTCCTCCACTTGTTCAAACACTACCACACTATTTTCCAGTGTCAAGCGTTTTGATAGAAAATTTCTATTTATTTTTCCAGTAAAGACTCTAAATACAAAATAAATTCCATCAACTCCTCCACTTGCCTACTAACCCTCCAACTCTCTGAATTCCTATTCTCTCGATAGTCTTCAAGAAGTCCATGTGGCTTCCCGCCTTTGATGAAGTATTCAAGCATATCGTTACGGTCTTGTACTAGGTTCATTCCTTCTCCTCCAATTTATCTTGCTCTTCAGCACACCACTGATAATACTGCATCAGCTGTTCCTGAGCTTTCACAACATAATCCTTCACATCCTTTGGTGCAGATTCCCATACAGGATGTTGAACCAAACTCAAGTCAATAAACTCACACATAGAGTTAGCTGTATGTAGTGCTTCGTGGTAGTGGAATTTGTCTAACATATTATTTCTCCTTTAATCAACCTGTAGAGCTGTGTAATGCGTTTTAAAACACTACCCAGTAGGGTAGCCTAGGCTCTGCTGTGATCGTTGAATCTAACCCTGTTATAGCAGCTAAACAAGCTAACTAAAGAACACTCCACAGCCACACTTGACACAACCAAGATACCAAATACCTGCACTCTTGCTGAGCTGCCTAAATGGCTCACCATAGTGGTAACACTTATAGCATATTCTCATTTCTTGTCCACCTTACAGAAAGTTGTGTCACCAAGGATTGCTTTCCAAGCACCCATCATAGCATTTCTCAAATCTTCTTCTGCTGACTGCTTCACTAGTACACTGTCGTGATAGGCCAATACAGCATGACCTTTCTCGCCCATAGCACCGACAATATGCATCATAATCTTACTGTCGATGTTTTGCAACATAATTCCACCATCATTGAAGAACATATCCCGGATGAAATCATTGTGATTGCGTACAGCCTCAAGCACCTTACCATAATCATTAGTTCCTGACATGGCATAAAAGTCTTGATCTTCAATATCCTTCTCCCTGTCAAGCTTCACCTTGTTACCCAGTGTCCATGCTGCACTGTTCATATCATCTGAGTTCATACCAATCAAGATGGCAAGCTTTGCTAATTGCCTACGGGGATTGTGTACCTTACCTGTAATATTTTCCCACTGTGATTTGAGTTTACTGTCTACATGGATAAAAGAAAGATCAGCGTCGTATGGGGAGAAATCTTTACCCATTACGTCATAAATACTGAACCCATCGTTGTTGTACATTTGCTGATAACAGATAGAGGGATGAATTGCTGAGTAATCAAGCTCCACCACAGACTCACCATCAATCTTGAGCATTGATGCACGAACATGTTGAGGTAAAAGTTGAACACCTCCACCTAGGGTGTACAGACGACCTCCTTTCTCTAAATCTCCAGAGAAGATACGACGATATGCAACATCAGCAATTGGTTTATCATCAAACGTAATATCAGCACCTTCCAAACCATCATTCATACTCTTCACCTCACTTTTAATAGCTTTAAAACCTTTATGACCACGAGTAGGCATCAATTCTTTTGTCTCTCTGTTACGGATGATAGCCAAGTCACTGTCTTCTAAATCTCTCCATAGATTGTAGGAAACATCCACACCCTCCCACATATCCAGAGTACGTTTACGGAATATCATACAGGATGGCACAGACTCATCTGGAACTGGCTTACCATTTACATTCTTCCATGTCTTGACATAACCTTTGTAAATATCGATGTAGCCCTTCTGCTCAAGAAACTCAATTAGAGCTTTGGTCTTACGATACCCAATACCTTGAACAGAACCGCTGTAGGTTTCCTTAGACATACTGAAGATAAATCCAGATGCCTTTGCTCTAAGAGCACGAGCTGTATTAGTCACCCACCATCTTGTAGACTCTTCCCATTTGTAGTTGGTCTGATCTAAGGCTAGGTCTGTAACCTTCTTGTATTTCTTTGTCTCGTGGTAATACACATAACTGCGTACACACCTGAGATTGATGGAGTATACATCTTCTTCTCTCATCTTACTTAATTCATAGATCAATGGTTCCTCCTGTTGCTAGTAGATAGATAGTAGTGACTAGAGAGATGGTAATACTAGATACATGTATTGTGGAACACAAAATCTCTACAGGCCCCGGAATATAAGGACTTGTACCCTTTCTAGCTACCTCTTTCTCTGTTTTAGCTCAATCAGAGCTTTCCTTTCATGCCACTAATCATACACCCATTCCCACAGAATGCAAGAGCTTCCATCAAAATAATTTACACAGAAATGTGAAGAAACCTCTTGACTGTGCTCAGATTGGTGGTAAGATGGTAGCCACAAAAGGAAATCCGTAGGAGGATGAAATGCAAAAACATATGGGTTATTTAGGGTTCGTGGAACCAACAGACGACCGATTTGAAAATGATATTAAGCGCTGGGAAGAGACAGGTGTAGCACCAACAGAATCTTGGAATATGGACAAGGTTATCCTGAAATTCTTGGCAACACGCTTAGCTTGGTATGATGATAAGGAGCAACAATCCGCTTGCCTATCTGAGTCTGAGCGTAAGGAGATTAGTGAAATCGCCAAGGTTTTCAATGATGCTTCTGAAGACTTTACTGGTAAAGTTGACTATTCAAAAGAGTGGATGCGTCTTGGTGAGCTTATTGGAGGTATGTGGAATTGAAAGAAACCACCTACTCACCCTCAAGCTGGGAAGGCACCACAAGGAATATCAAGCAACATTTTGGATGGAAGACCTTGACAAAAGATAGCGCCTCTGCAATCATGAAGATGTACTTGTCTAGGGTGAGTATTGAAGATATGATTGATAAACTTAAACTGGAGGAATTTTAAAATGGTCATAACAACAATCTTAGTAATCGCATACTGTATCGTTGGAGCAATCTTCTCATACGGTATAACTAAAGAGTATAAACAAGATGAAACAAATGAGCTAAATAGTTTCTCGCCAACATTCGTAAAAACGTGTATTGTTTGTGTGAGTCTATTGTGGCCTGTGTTAATTGCTGTTGGTCTTTATAAAACGTTAAAGGAGAATAAATAATGAGTAATAATCAGGTAGTGGTAGTTGTAGCATCTAATTTTCAAAGCTTTATTGGTAGCATGAAAGCTAATCTCAAGCTTGGCTATACTAAGTGTGAGGAAGCTACATATGTGAACGGTTTCTTCCGTGCTCGACTTGTTAAAGATACTGATGAGGCTTATGTAGCACGTTTGAGTGGTATTAGTGGTGAAGAACGTGAGAATGTAATTGACTTGTGTCATTTCTTGGGGAGTAAGTCTGTTCAAGCAACTGTCCCAGTAGTGGATGTTGTGGAGAAGATTATTGAAGACTTGCAAACTGAGGCTGTGGCCACTACAATCAAACGTACACGTAAACCACGAGGTAAGAAGAATGATCAGTAGTTCCCGCAAAGAAGAACTTGTAAATAGTTTTGCATATTATATGGAGAGATATTTAGATAAACAATGGATTGATGATGAGGCAAAAGTAAACTCAGCAGAGACCGAGGAAGAACTAAAATTCTTGCGAGAGTGCGTAACCTATTCAGTGGTCTGTCAGTATTAGAGAATTAAGGAGTGTAAGTATGGAATCTGTAACTATTGTAGAAGTCAACCCTATCCTATTCCTACGAGAGTTTATCTCAGCTGTGGAGAATGGGTATTACATTGAAAATACAAATGCTGGACACATTTCTGAGAACGTGCTAAAAGAGATTACACTCTATAAAAATGAGGATAAAGTGTTTGATCCTATTCCTCTTGGTGAGCTGACTGTTGGAGAGTACAATACACAATTGTTCCTTAATCAAGTGTGTCATGCTGTAGCTGTCGGTGCGAAGTTTGATCTTGATACACTTGTGTGGGATACACTTGGTACTAAGATTGTGAAAGGGGTTATGTATTTGAAGCCTGAGTACAACAAGGAGCAACTGTCTGAGCTGAGTTGGGAGGATTTTAAGGAGGTAGTAAAACCTGTAGTGGGTACTGGTCGCGATCGTAACCTACTTCTGAGCCGCTATCTTGCAGCCACTGGTCAGCTACAATGAACCTTGCTCAAATAGAATTTCTCCGTTCACTAGACCCTAACAAGCAGTATGGCACCATCCAACGACTTCTACAGGAAGGTAATCTTCAAACAACTCCTTTTGAAAATGTTGCAAAAGTTCTACTACATGCTATGATGCAAGAACGTGATACATTGCTAAGGGAGGCTAGGGTTATGCGTAAAGTATTGCAAGCTAATGGTTTGTACACTAATGAGTTACTTGAAACGATGGAGGGTTAGATGCAAAACATTCTTAGAGATTCAATGCTCGCATTATACAGAGATAGCCCTGAAATCTTCGACGCTCTTATTGACATTGATTGGTCTAAAGTGGAGAGTAAGTTTCGTAATGAAGTATTCGCTCGTATAGACCCTGACACGTTCTATAAAGTAGATGGTTGGCTTCATAGCGACGACTATCTACGCTACAAAAGCGCAATCGACTCCAGCGCCCAAAGTTGTACAACAGAGCTTGCACAGATTATTGAGTTTACATTACAGGAAAGAGAAGGAGGTTTGCATTGACAGAAGATTTTTATTCAAAGTATGTAGGTCAAACATTTGATAGGTTGACAATCAAGAGTGTTGTAAGAAACCCTAAACCTAAGTTTGTCTGTGACTGTTCTTGTGGAGGAGAAACTATAACAGACGTACACAGCGTGCTGTCTGGTAAAACTAGGTCTTGTCGGTGTATTCAGAAAGAGCTAATTGGGAAACGTGGTAGAGAGAACCTAAAACCCGCTGTACAAATTGGTGAAGTGTTCAAGAACAAGAAGGGTCTTGAATTTGAAGTTATTGAGTACCAAAGGTCGCACAAGGTCAAAGTCAGATTTATCGAAAGTGGTTTTGAGATATGGTCTGCTGTAAGGGAGATTAAGGAAGGTTCAATCCGCGACTGGATTGCTACACCACTACTACCAAAAGCTGTATATGTGAGTAATGGACGTAAACGAAAGGAAGCTGTTGAGAAAGGACAAGTCATCGAGAACTTCTATGGGTGTAAATTTGAAGTGATTGAAATTCTTGATAATGCGATGTGTAGAATCAAATTTCTAGACGAGTTCGGTTATGAGAAGGTTGTTCCCAGAAGTTCAGCTAGACAAGGTGTTAGAAACCCATTTCGTAGGCTTGCTAGTGGTGTTGGTTATGTAGGCGTAGGCATTTACACACCAACCTCCAACACAAGGACATACACGCTGTGGAATAATATGTTCACCCGCTGCTACGATGAGACCCAACTAAAGAAGGGTGTAACTTATATTGGTTGCTCTGTTTCTGAGGATTGGCACAACTTCCAAAACTTTGCAAAGTGGTGCGATCAACAGCCACAATACAATATTGAGAGTTCGTGGTCTCTAGACAAAGATATTATTGTTAAAGGTAATAAAGTTTACAGCCCTGAAACCTGTTGTTTTGTCCCTAGAGAACTTAACAATTTATTTACACTCAGGGGAAATGAGCGAGGGATGTACCCTATTGGCGTTTACTTCAACAAGAAAGCTAAAAAGTTTATTGCACAAGTAAACATAGATAAGAAAAGGACAACTGTAGGGAGGTATACGAGTGTTGAAGCAGCTTTTGCAGCATATAAAGTAGCAAAAGAAGATGTCATAAAAGATATGGCAAATAAGTACAAAGATAAACTCGATACACGTACTTATGAAGCACTTATTAACTGGAAAGTAGAGGTGACAGACTGATGGGCGCAAAACAGAGACAAATAATGATGGACGTTGATGGTATTTCCGTGGCGGTGCCCCGCACTCGCACACGTAAGACCAAAACCGGCGGGGCTGCTACAACTCGTGAGAAGTTTGCAGAAGAGAAGGTCTTCAATGCAATGCCATTCACCCCAGTAGGGGATGCTCAGAAGCTTGGTGCTTATTACTTGCAAGAAGGTCGTAAGATTGTAGCACTGCAAGGGCCAGCTGGTGGCGGTAAGAGTATCCTTGCTGCATGGCATGCTGCTAATCTTCTGCGTGAAAAGAGTATTCACAAGTTATTCCTTGTTCGCCCTTATGAATCTTGTGGGCGAACTATCGGCGCAGTTCCGGGCACAGAAAATGAGAAGCTTGCTGTAATCTTTACTAGCATTCTAGAGCACTTGAGTAAGTTTCTTGGTAAAGCACAACTTGCATACATGCTTGAGAAAAAGGTGATTGAGTTTAAAAGTGTCGAGTGGTTGCGCGGCTACTCCTTTGAAGATGGTGTTTTCGTTTTGTGTGAAGAGGCGCAGGGCTTTGATACTGACCTTATGCAGATGATGACTACTCGGGTCGGTGATGGTGCCCAACTCTGCTTGACGGGCGATTGGCGTCAAAAAGATATTCGTAAAGAAACAGGGCTTCTGTATTTAAGTCAACTGTTGGAAGCGATTAAAACAAATCCTCCAAAGTTCCTAGACAAAGAAGACATTTATGAGCTTGAGAATAATATTGGGTTTGTAAACTTCACGTTTGAGGATAGTGGTCGTCGTAGCAAACTAACCAAGGCGCTTGTAAAAGCATTTTACTTTGAAAAGGAGAATAAATAATGAGTGATGATTTCAAGCTGATGCCAATGATGCAAACAACCAATACCTTCACAACTGAAGTTCGTGGCACTCAGTTCACCTACTACCTTACCGGGCCAATTGATGCCCCTGAAAACTATGTGGATTTGTGCAATATTCTCCGAACCGCCGGCCCTCAAGATGAAGTAATCATCCGAATAAATTCGAGAGGTGGTTTTGTATCATCTGAGCGGATGATCGTAAACGCGATCATGGAATCTCAGGCAAATGTGAAAGGTTTTATTGAATATGATTGCATGTCAGCTGCTACAGGGATATTCTTGGCGTGCTCTGCACACGGATGGGGCGAGCATATCCAATTCATGGCGCATTGCGCTTGGTGGGGATCAGTGGGTAAGAATCCTGATGTAAAATCTCAGACAGAGTTTGGGATTAAGCAAATGGAAGAGGAGATTGAAACTACTTATGCTGGTCTGTTGTCTCCCGAGGAAATTTCTCAGTGTAATGATGGCAAGGAGTTCTGGTTTGGGGCAAAAGAACTTGAAGAGCGTATGATGCGATTCTATGACTATCATGCAGAACAAGGGTGTGGCGATGAGTCATGTACAGATTGCAACCAAGAATCCATGCCTTCTGTTGACAGCATCATTGAAGACGCTGTAGCATCAGGTGTTGAGAAGGCTGTTGGTAATCTACTGAAGAAGTATGACTTGGTAGAGAAGCAGAAACCTGCTGCAAAACCCAAGCGTCCATCTCGTCCAAAGAAACCTGCAACAGATGCTGAGATTATTGTGAAATAAAGATTGACTTGTAGATGTGGGGTGCTTACAATGGCTCCACATTCAAACAAAGGAGGATTTATGAACAAATTCAGCAAACAACGGAAATTAGTATCACCAAACAAGTTCCAACGGATATTCAATAACAACATGGACTGTGCTGGGACAGCTATGTTGTACAAGGGTCATAATTCTGGGTGGGTCAACAGTCTCAGTGCTGTAAAGGTTGGTTCTTTCATATATTGTCAGCTACCTTGCAAGCGTCAGAAGGGGAGTCGTCTAGAAACCTTCTATATCAAATATAACGTAGAAGAGAATCCCCTGGATAATATTGTTTTCGTGAGCTATCCTAAACACGTACAACCAAAGGTGGAATTTTAATGATTGAAGAAAGTTATGATGATTTCCTTGAACTAATGTCACATCAACAGAGTTGGATTGCTTGTGAGCTTGGTGAGAATTTGAGTGAAGTGTTATTGGAGGAGATGCAGAGTGGGTGTACAAATGCATAGATATTTAAATCCACCAAAAGAGTTACCAACACTGCAAAGTTTATCAGAGAGGGAAGAAGCCCTTATTTGTATATCATTAGGAAATCCGGGATTGGTAACTGAATATTTCTACTATGAAATTCTTGAATCTGGTCATAGAGTCTGCTATTCTAAGTTTAGGGGGTTAGACTACATTGATGATTGGAGTGAAGAGTTTACTTGTGCATTTAATCCTGAATTATTTGAAAAGGAGAGAAAGTAAATTGACTGACAAACCAATCGAATCTGTAACTATCCCTGAAAAAGAAGCAGAAGTGTGGAGCCAACAAGAAGAGAGATTTGTACTAAACGCCCCATCAAACTGGTATATCCTTGACGCTCTAGGAAACAGAGTGTATTATTTGACACGCAATCGTGCTGATGCACAACGTCAGGCTGACTTGGACTACGGTAAGGGTCGATATAAAATTAGAGCCGTTAAGGATCAGAAAAGTAAAAGCAAACAAGAAAGTGGTGGACTGAGTTGCAGTGGTAGTAACTCCCGTAAAGGGTTTGGAAGTTGGTTGAAGAAATCTTAGGAGGATTTATGAACGACAAACAAATTGCTGAGAACACTTGGAAGACTATTGAGTTTGTGAAGACTCTTACAGATGATCCTGCAAGTCAGGCCCTGATCTGCATGAATGCAAATAGCTGGATTCAGAACCAAGTGTCTGTAGAAGCTGTTCGACAACTTATTGCTAATATGTTTAAACAATAAATCTGGGAGGAAGGATGAAAACAATTATTGCAGGAAGTCGTGGTATGGATAACTACGAGTTTGTCAAGAAGACAATTATTGAAAGTGGTTTTGAAATTACAGAAGTTGTTTCGGGCGGTGCTCGTGGAGTAGATCGTCTTGGTGAACAATACGCTAAAGAAAACAATATTCCAATTAAACAGTTCATTCCAGATTGGGATGGTCTTGGTAAGAAAGCTGGTCATGTGCGTAATCGTGAGATGGGTGACTATGCGGATGCACTAGTTGTTATAATCATTGATGACAGTAAGGGTTCTGTGGGCATGTACGAGTATGCTACCAAGAAAGGTCTTAAAGTCCACGCTGTTTGGTTGTATTCATGAAATACGACAGCATGTATATGCAAATCTCAGAGAGGGTGTCTAATGAATCCCGTTGCCCACGTACTCAAGTGGGGTGTTTGATTCTTGCTGAATCTGGAATGACAGCATTAGGTTTTAATGGTCACGCGAGTGGTGGCCCAAACGAGTGGGACTTTAGCGTAGATGGAAATCCTGAAGTAGTACATGCTGAGCTTAATGCCCTTGGGAAAATGCTTGAACAGGGAGTAAGTGCAAAAGGTGCTACAGTCTACGTCACGTTGTCACCGTGTCTGGAATGTGCTAAATTGCTTGTACGTTCAAAGGTAAAGCGAGTAGTGTATTCTTGCGACTACAGAAAAGATGAAGGACTGAAATACCTTGAAAAATATGGTGTGATTGTTGACCAGCTTGGTTATTCTGATTGGGGTAACTATCCGTATCTACGCAGATTGGAAAATGGTGAGAAACGTGTTGTGCAGAAATCAGAAGAGTTTGTAAGTTAGCAATTATGCACACTATTAGTGAATGTATTTAAGAAAAGATAAACCGGAGGAGGTTTTATGACAAAACTATTCAAACCTTTGCTTGCTGTAGCATGTGAGGATGTAACAAAACTAAATTACCCAATGCTTCTATCAGAGAAGCTTGATGGCATACGCATGTCTGTGCATAACGGAGTGTGCATGTCACGCAGTATGAAGCCTATTCCATCAGCCACTGTCCAAGCTAAGTTTGGTAAAGCTAAGTATGAAGGTTATGATGGTGAAATCATCTACGGTGACAAGAATGCTAAAGATGTATTCAACAAGAGTACACGAGCTTGTATGAGTCACGAGTTTCCAGAAGAGTTTGATATCAAGGAGCTGAAGTTTTACATCTTTGATCGTATCACAGAGAATGAACCATATAAGCATCGCTGGTGGAACTGTATTCCTGATTGGGATAATCAAGTGTTCAAACTGCGCAACTTCACAGTAAACTCTCCCGAGGAAGTGCAAGAACTAGAAGCAGGCTTCCTTTCAATGGGTGCAGAAGGTGTCATGCTTCGTGATCCTGAAGGACGGTATAAGCAAGGTCGCTCTACGCTGAAAGAAGGTATTCTTCTTAAAGTGAAACAGTTCGTTGATGAGGAAGCAACTGTCATCGACTTTGAAGAGAAGATGCACAATGCCAATGAAGCTACTGTTGGTGAACTGGGTCAGACTAAGCGTAGTAGTCACCAAGAGAATATGATTCCTTGTGGAACATTAGGTGCATTGCTTGTACACTCTGAGAAGTGGGGAAGCTTTAAGATTGGCACTGGTTTTAATGATGAACAACGCCAAGAGATTTGGAATAATAAGGATAAGTATGATGGACAACAGGTAAAGTTCAAATACTTTGCTGTAGGTATTGTAGATAAGCCTCGTTTTCCTGTGTATATTGGGATTCGACATGAGGATGATATGTGAATTTAGAGGATGTGATTGATCCTGAATACGGCTTACAACAGGATAAGTGGACTGAGGGTACACCTATGTTTGGGAAAGAATTTCAAGTGACTGTTGTAGGTTGGAGCGGCAAGCACGTGTTAAATAAGTATTACATCTTAAGATGTGCTAGATGTTCATTAGACAAGGTATTATTTGGAGAGGGTTACTTCAAGAGTCTTAAGAGTAGTCTAATTAGAGGAAATTTGCCATGTGGATGTGGTCGCAATACTAAGTGGACTAAAGGACAATATGAGATACTTTGTACTCGTAAAGCTGAGAGTCTTGGATATAAGTTCTTAGGATTCCGGGGTGAATGGAAAGGTGTACTCAGTAAGATTAAAATGTTGTGCGAAAAACATGGATTATGGGATACCGGCATTATTAAACATTTGGTTAGCAAGGGAACAGGCTGCCCTCAGTGTAGGATTGAATCGGTATCTGATTTTAGTAGAAAAGATGACGATATAATGATAACATCTTTTCTAAGTTCTGGTGGATTTCACCCAGGAACTAAATTCTGGCGGAGCGAGAGACTTAGTAGCATTGGCACAAAGATATATTGGCACATTTTATGCCCCGTGTGTGAAGAACAAGGTGAGTCTCAAGGGTCCGCCCTAAGACAAGGTAAATGCTCTTGTGCTTGCAGCATGCAGCGACAGCAGGAGGGATATATTAATCTAGTCAAAGATAATAATAAGGTTGTAGCTATTAAGTTCGGGATATCACGAGACAGCAGTCAACGGATAAAACAACAAAATTCTAAATCCAAGTATGAGCTTGAACAACACATGGTCTATTACTTCCCTGACGTAAACTCTTGTAAAAGAGCGGAACGCGAATGTAAGAAAGAACTAGAATGTGGCGTTCTTACAAAACAGGAACTGCTTGATGGATATACTGAAACAACCCACATCAATAATCTAGAAAAGATTATTGAAATCTATGAGAGAAACGGAGGGATTTTAAATGAGTGTAATAATTGATACTGGTAAAATACAACTGAGCAGTGTGGTATTATTCATGGAGCAACTGCACTATTGCTATATGGCTCCGACTCGTAGCTTCAGTAGTGGTCATCCACTGAACAAAGGTCGTGAGTACATCAGTCTAAACACTGCCATACTTTTGCACAACAACCATTACACAGAATGGCATGGTAATTATTTCGATCCACCATTCGACAACATCCCAAATGACTGGTTCTTTGCTGCACAACGCAACAAGATTGTACAGACAGTGAGCCTGCAAAACTCTCGCAAGAAAGGCATTATCGTACAGAAATTGTGGATACGGTTTGCTCCAACAGAGAATGGTGAATTGTTCTATAAGACGCTCATTAAGTGACTAAAAATTATAAGGGATTCTCTTGACTGGGAATCCCTTTTCTTGTTTAATGGTTGTAACAAAACAGACAGGAGGGTTTATGAAAGTAGCAGAGTACATATTTACATGCACGGCTATAGCTGGTGTGTTCTTCGTATTCACCTTATGGCAGCCAGATCAATACACACCACTACTAGCCAAACCTCATACACAAATGTTATGCCCAGACTTACAGATACGACATAGTGTTGGTGGTAATTTGAAAACTGGAATTAAAGTTGTGGATGCTTGTGCGTCTTACGTCAATGTGAATAAATACTAGGAGAGAATAATGAAAACTTACACGTTTTATGATGATAGTTGGTATGACCAGCCTCCGTGTGATTGCTGTGAAGGTGGTTGGTATTGGAGCTACAATTCAAGTCAAGTGAGTGGTAACTTCGGTAGTGCTTCAAGTGAAGAAGACTGTTATCTCCAAGCTATCGCAACAGAATCTGGTATTGAATACTGGGAAGAC
>JAAOEI010000318.1_pt1 | contig 19101 bp, 39 predicted proteins | sample 7059261 | NCBI WGS metagenome assembly JAAOEI01 (sample SAMN14008812, study PRJNA610033) | viral metagenome | isolation source: viral particles filtered from seawater | place: China: Hangzhou Bay, Yangshan Deep Water Harbour | collected 2017-10-31 | reverse complement strand
GGCAAGTCACTGAAAACAGGCGGCATACTTATCCGCGGCAGGCCCTGGCCCCTCAGTCCAATCTATTGGACAGCCGCCAAAGATGCCGGCGGCACCAGTAAAAACGCCGAAACCTGCGGTTTTCTCGCACGCGACGCCGAACGCGGTGCTGCGCGATCCAATGGCAGGATTTGACCCACCCCCCCGCCTTAACGGTTATGAATCACGCCGTTTCGGCTTGGTTTCGCCCGTACTCCCGGTACTTTTTCAGGTCATCAGCCGTTTTCCGCGCGTGGCATGGATGACACACAGATTGCAGATTGGCCGGATCCAGTCGCGCGCCACCTGCCACCAGTGGCACGATGTGGTCAACCTCAGACGCCGCTCGCTGCTGGCAGATCTGGCAAACCGGATGAGCGCGTCGAACCATCAGTGACAACCGCTGCCACGTCGCATCGTACCCGCGAACGGTACTGTCGCCGCGGCTGCGATTTCGCTGCGCGGTAGCGACCGGACACGCGCCGGCATGCGAGGATCGGCAGCGATTGCACCAGCGAGAAGGACGAGTGGCCATAAAAAAGGGCCGATACGATCATCGGCCCGCAGGAGATGGAATGAACAGGAGACTCTACTACCCACATGCATGATACCGCGCGGCGATGGCCACCGCTTGCATAAAATCCAACGCTGCATTATTATCAACGCATGGCAAAAACCAAATCAAATACAACACCGGCGGCGCCCGCCGTCGACGCCAACGCGCCGTATACCATCGGCATCCTCGACCGCTTCGGAAACTGGCAGCAAATCAACGAGGGCATTTTCCCGCATGCGTCGAGCCAGTACGCTTCATTGGCCGACGCGCTGCGAGATGCGCCGGCCGTCGTCGGCGGTCAGCTTGGCGTCGTCGTGCGCGACGCCGCTGGCCGCATCGTTTGGCGCGCATCGGAGGCGAAATGAAAAGCCGCGTTCTGTCTTCACTAACCGTCTACGACGGCGCCGTTCGTCAGGTTTTGACCTGGATTGGATTCAGCGCAGTATTTTCCGCGGTGATCTGGATGAGCTTCGATGCCTAAACTCGTACAAATCGCCATTCACAGCTGCGCTAGATGCCCGTATTTGTCCGATACGCATATCCGCGCAGCAAACGGCCGCGGCTGGCTGAATGAATGTCGGCATTCCGCGCACGGCGCCGTGCCTCGCTTGATTCAGCGGCCAGATGAGGATGCTGGACCGTTTCCTGTTTGGTGTCCGTTGACCGACGCCAATGACTAGCAGCGATGCCGCGCGCGCGCTTCAGGCTGCGCGGAAAAATAAACGAGGCGGCCGTCGCGGTGGCCGCCCTCGCTCACCTGATCGCTGCCCATGTGGTCGATTTACTTCCTGGACAGCGCGCGTTCGAGGGCATCAATGCGCGCCGAATCAATCTGCAACCGTTCCTCGAGCGCAGTAATCACAGTTGCCTGAGCTGACACTTTGCGTTTTAGCGCAGCGATCTGCAAATCGTTTTCCCGCGTGCGCAGTTCCATGACGCCTAATAGATCGCGTACTAGACCCATCCTCCCTCCTGACACTCGCGGCAACGACCGCTGAAATCATACGGCTGCATCATGTCGCTGCCGTCCTCGGCCACCATGCCTTTGACCTTGCGCCACACGCGATGCCGAATCCATCCGTTTTGGCAACAGGCCGGGCCTCCTTCCGGATTTTCGTAATTTTGCAGGACGCGATTGCACTTGCTATTGGCCCTTTCATTAGCCGGCGCCGCGGCTCTCCGCGCCTCCATGACAACCTCAACCCATAGCTTGATCTCGCCAGCGCTCGGCAGCCGGTTTGTTTCCGCGTTGCTCGCCCGCGCTGTATCGCCCAATAGCGCGTCGATTGCGGCTTCGGCTATATCCTGACTAGGCGAAGCGTCCAAAAGCGCCTTAGCGCGCTCCCTATAGCCATCCTTGCCCATGCTGGCAAAGCCGACCAGACCGTCGAGACGCAGTATTTGCTCGCCGCAAAACTTTATTGTTGGTTTCATTCTGGCTCCTCTAAGCTGGCCGGATCAAATCGCGACGGCCGATCTGGCCCAGTTGCGCTACCAACGATTGGCGCCGGCCGGCGGAAATCTCCGTCCACCACCCACCGCACCAAGTCCGGCACAAAATGCCGCGGATTGGCTTTGACCGCCTGCAAATGCGCCAGGCTATGCACGGCAGCGGCCGATCTGGTAAGCGAGCACCAGGCGGCGACGCCTCCGACGGCCGTGGCGGCCTCGCGCTCCCATACGCGCTTGGCCAGCGGCACATTCCCAGGACGCGGCCAGTGCTGCGCGATCTCCTCAACCAGCTCGTCGACCAAACCTTGCGGGTCAGGGTCGCTTCCGAAGTCAGGAAAATTTCGCTGCTGCTGCTGCGCTGGCGCCACCGGCGGCGCTTGCGACGCGTGGCGCTGATTCAGCACATCAGCATTCAGGATTCCACATTCAGGATTCAGCCGGATTTGTAGCGGTATTGAACCGTTAGATAACGGTGCTTGCACCGTTATTGCACCGTTATTGCACCGTTCTTGCCGCGGCTTCTCTGGAAGTTCGCTGTTTTTTTCCGTTGCATGTGGATGTTGATGCGCTCGAAACGCCGGAATTGAGATAACCTTAAATCCATTGTTTTCATAACGATCAATGAGCTTTTGTTCAAGTAATTCTTGAAGTAGTAGCTCAACGCTTATGGTTTTTTGATCGTCGTACCGAAACGCATAGTACTGTATGCGCTTGGGCCGGTCTTCCAACCGGCCCTCCCTATCTGCAAGTTGCCACAGTGCGATAAACAGCAGCCGCGCGCACGGTGACACGCTGCCGACCTGCTCGCTCTCAAAAAACCCTGGTTTGATGTTTCGCGCCCGCGGCATCTGCCACCTCCTCAATTTCGGCCAGCGAATTGATCTCAATCAGCGCTCCGGTCGGTCGAGTTCTAGCGTAGACCTTGCCGGCGCGGATTGCGATTATGCGCGCGTCGTCCTCGATCACGCCACCGATCACAAGAGCGTCCAGCGTCGACCGAATCAACTTGTCTAGGTCCGGCTTCCGATCTGGATACTGTCTCGATTTCGGCGCCGACGGCGGCCGGCGAAGGTAGAACATGATCGTCACGCCGACCGGGCCAGATTGCCGATACCCTTTGGCCACGGCTTGAGCGGCGGCGAATGTCACCGCCTCTCGCCACGGTTTTACCTTAGCGCTCGATTCGATCATGATGCCGCGGCCGACGTGGCGTTTGCTGCCTTGCGGCGCCGGCTCGCCGAAAACGTCGATCACAATCATACCAATGGCACCCCGTTTTCGCGCCGGTCCAGGTCAGCTTGCGACTTGCCCTGTTCTGGGAAAATGTCAAGCGAAAGCGTCACTTTCAGTGCTGCCGCGCGAAGCGGATCAACCCTCCACCCGTCTAGCCGGTCGAACTCGCCGGGGTCGATCATGTCGTAGATTTCGCTTTCGACCGTTTCCGCGTCCAGCCAGTCTGCGACACCCGGCCCAGTGATTTCGACGTGCAATAGGTCGCCTTCGCGGGTGTATTTCTTATTTGCCATCGTCCATCTCCACGCGCTCGAACGCGCCCTGCAAGAAAAGCTCCTCGGTGAACGCATCGAACAGCGCCAGCCGCGCCCAGTCGGGCGGCTCCGGCTGCTGGAGTGCTTCGGCGGCGCGAAGCTGCTGGTCGCGGCACCAGTTGATGGTCATACGGCCTCCGCGAAAAGGTTGATTTGCTGCGAATCCTCGCCAGCGGCCCGCCGCAGGTTTTTCGCGGCGATTTCAAAGTACGACTTTTTCAACTCCGTGCCGATGAAGCGACGCCCGCACTTCAGGGCGACATATCCCTCGCTGCCGATTCCGGTAAACGGACTGAATACGAGGTCGCCAGGGTTGCTCCACAAGTGGATACACCGTTCGATCACATCGAGCTGCAGCGGGCAGATGTGTCGCTCATCGTCGCTGTCTCGCGCGAGGTCTTTGTTGAGAACGTCGGTCTGGTTAATGTCGAACCAAACCGGACTCGCGTATTTCTGCCACACGGAAATCGACCAAAGCCGATACGCTTCGCTGCCGGCCGGAAACGGGTTGAACTTCGGCCATTTCCCATCCACGAGCGGAGGCACGGGCACCCCAGCGTCATAGGCGACGATGCTGGCGTCGGGGGCTTCCATCCCCTTGTACTCGTCGAAACGCTCGCCGTTGGCCGTAACCGGGTCCGGAAACTCGCCATCGACCGTCCACTTGCGGAAGGTGATAATGTAGTCGGCCATGCCCTGCCGAGACGCGGACGAATCCGCGCAAAGCTGCTTGTATAACAGTCCGTGGTTTTTCGTGCGCTGCATCTCGATTACCGGATCTTTCCAGATCGTCACGCGGCTGTGAAACGTCCAGCCCTCCTCCTCGAAAGTGCGGATGATGTAGCCAGGGAAATCCCGCAGTCCCGCGGCGCCATCGCGCCCGCGATATAGCGGAAGGTCTTTGCAGTGGACGGCGCAATTGCGGCCAGGAATGGTAATCCGGTGCAATTCCCGAATGAGAAACCGGAATTGCTCCATGAACTCCTCGTCGTCGTTAGTGTTGCCCATATCGGCAATGGAGTCCGAATAGATGTAGAGGTTGGAGAACGGCGGCGAAAACACGCTGAGGCCAACGCTGTTGCTCTCGATTTCCCGCGCCTTGCTCACACAGTCGGCGTGGTACAAGTCCCAGCCATTGCCGCTCCGGTGGTCGTCTGGCAATATCAGCGTTGGGGAATCGTCCCGCAGTTGCCGCACGCTTTCGTCACGCATGGCGGCTGTCATCTCTTGGCGCATCGCCTTGAACTCCTTTTCTTTGCTTTCGATAGTGGCAACGATTGCGCCCTCTGTTTCGGCCTGCACGATGTGGCAGGCGACGGCTTTGGTTTGACCAAACCGCCACACGCGGCGAATGGCCTGATAGTAGGACTCAAATGAATAGGAAAGGCCGACAAACGCGACTTGATTGCAGTGCTGCCAGTTCATTCCAAACCCGCTCAATTGCGGTTTTGAGATAAACACCCTCAGCCGCCCTTCAGTGAAATCGTTGAGAGTAGATTCACGCGCGGCCTCGTTCTGCGATCCGCGAATGTCTCGCGCTTCCGGTATCGCTTTTAGCAGCGCGTCAGCCTCGTAGTCCGAGTAGCACCAAACAAGCCACTGACCAGGAGTGGCGACGATCTCCGCAACCTTGGCGGCTCGGTCGGCAGTGGTCCGTTTCAACTCCTTGTGAATCGCCGTCGATGACATATCCGGCACGCGATATAGCTTTCCGTCCGTGTCGGAGGTGACATCAACGGCGACAACGTGCGATTGCATTTGCAGCGGTGGCAGGATATATCCGTCGTCGCTATATCCAAGGTCAGACGGCATCGTTACCGAAACCGCCCACGACGCTACCCAGCGCCAGAAATCCTTAGCGGCGTGTTTTTTCAGCCGATAGCCGCCCGCTTTCATCGTGTCATTCAAAAACCAACGGGAAATCATTTCATTCGACGCCATGACCTCCAGGAACTCGGCGTGATTGCCAAGCTCTAGGTGGTCGTTTGGCGCTGGCGTCGCCGTGCAGGCGAGTTTAAAACGGTGTCCGGAGAAGGCGTCAATGATGGCCCGCTTCGTCTTGCCCATGTAGCTCTTTAGGATGCTGGACTCGTCCAAAACCACGCCCGCATAATCGGCAGGGTTGAACTTGTGCAGTTTCTCGTAGTTGGTGACCTGAATCGCGTCATCAGTTGGACCGTGAACATGCGCCACGCCATTGATCCCAAACTTCTGAGCTTCCCGTACCGTCTGGGCGGCGACCGCCAGCGGCGCAAGTATCAACACCTTACCGTGACTCTCGGCAACGTGGCGCGCCCACTCCAATTGCATGAACGTCTTGCCGAGGCCGGTGTCTGCGAAAATGGCCGCCCGCCCGCGCTTCAGCGCCCATCGAATGATGTCAGCCTGAAACGGCTTGGCGAGTGGGTTAATCGGCCCGCAGTCAAATCCAGTCTTTGGCGCGGCGACTAGCTTGCGTTGCAGAAACTGTTCATACTCACTGGTTTGCATACGCTTTCCTCCTTGCCAAAATGGCGTCAACCGCCTTGCTCTTCTCAGGGCAATCCAAATTGACCTCAATGACCTCAACATGCGGCCGCGGCGGCTCAATGCCGACGATCAATTGATCTTTAACCTTTGCATGACACGCAGCGCAACGCGTCGCAAGCGCATCCTTCCAACCTCCGCATGCGCATCGTGCTTTTTTTCTTGATGCCATTTCATCTCCTGTTTCTACTCAAATAGCGACGTTTGCCGATTGTCGCAATCGCCAGCCGTCGTTTTTTTTCCATCCAGCATCGCAATCGCTTGCTCTGCCAAATCATCTCGCAGCCCGTGGTTGACGGTCCAAATTGGCCGGCCTGCTGCAATCGCGTCACGTACAGCTTTCTCGCGCTTTTGATCGGCGCAAATCCAATCAATCGTGCTGCGCAATGTATTCATCCCCACCGCCGCGCCTCAGCCGCGCTCCATCCAGCCGCGCCGACTGGTGGAATCCGTCGCGGCTCGACGCCGTTCGGGTTGACCACACGCTCGACAGCCGCCTGCTTCGACGCCTGCGACACCAGCATCGGCGCGGCGTGGCCTTCGATGATCCGCCGCTTCGACCCCTCGGGAAGATTCTCTCCGCAGCCGCACATGCAAAGCCGTGGTCGCTTGACGCGATACTTCGCGCGCCGCTCGCGCTGCTTCAGTGTTTCCGTCTTCCGGTCGTACCGCTCGGCCCGCGTTGGCGCGTGGCCCTCGGCGTACTTTCCGCATTTGTACCCGCGAGGCTGGCCGCAGCCGCAGGCGCAGAGCATCGTCGCGTTGCGTTTGGCGCTGTACCGCGCTTGCACCTCGCGCCGCGCCTCGATCTTGTGCGGGCCGCACAGCTTTTCCCCGCTGGCTATGACCACGCCGCAGCGGTTGCAAGTCTTCGGCCCGCGTTTCTCCTGTGCCAGCCGGGCGTAATGCGCCACGTAGCACTTGCGGTGAGCGCCACGGACGATTTCGGCAACCTCGCCGCCGCCGCCGCAGAACCGGCAGACGGTGGATTTAGGCGCGCCCATCGCTGGCCTCCCGCGCGGGCGGCTCTGGCTCGAAATAATCAGCCACGATCTTTCGATGCCGATCCATATCGGCGCGATGAATTTGCACTTCGACGTACTTGATCCGCTTGTGTACCGGATCGTTGTCGATTGGTTCGCACGATACGATCTCGCCTAGCGCCCCAGTGACTTTTCCGCTTTCGCGGATGATCTTGGCGGCGGCGCGGAGGATGTCGCTGCCAACAACGCAGGCCCAATTGTTTCCTATGGCCAATGACTGGTCCAGCCGCTCCAGCACTTCATCCCTTGTCATCACAGTTCCTCCTCCTTCACTCCAACGGCCAGCAGCGCGGCGTGGCAGATGGCGGTGGGGATAGTTTCAGCCACTGCACACACCCGCTTATCCGCGCCGTACTTCGAATAGTTGCCGCTGAAAATGTTATTGCCCAGCCCAAGATAATCGCGGAAAAACTCACAGCCATTCTGTGTCGGCGCACAGGCATTAGTCGCGATCCGCGCCGACCAACCTTTCTTCGCCATCGCCTCCAGCACTTCGCCAGCGTGGGCGAGGTTAGTGAGGGGTTCGAAGCACCGCGCGCCGTCCCAGTGGACAAGCTCGGCCAGCAGGCGTGTTTTCTCAGCGGCGGTCATTTGCTTTCTCCCTCCATCGCCGCCAGCACCGCGCCCAGGGGCGTGTCGGCGTAGTAATACTTCAGGTGTCCGCGCTGGTCGCGGCCAAGGATACGCCACCGCTTCAATGCGATCTCAATTGGCATCGACTGTGCCGCCATCCACGCCCACGCCTCCAACGCTTGCGCGGCGAGGAAAAAAGAGTCCAGCTCACGCGCTGCTTGATCGTGCCACTCACCGGAGCGAAACACCTTCATTTCCTCCGCTGTCGCTGACGCCGCATCCAGCATCATCTTCGCCGCCGCCTTCAGGTCAGCCACGCTGCGCCTCCTGTTCGATGCGGTCGGCCTCGGCCATCAGCCAGTTGCGGTAGTATTCGTTTGCCGGGTGACCTTCTCCATCCAACTTCGCCGCCATCGCCCGCAGCAGGGCCGCATCGTGCGCGGCGAGGGACTGGGCGGGCGTGGCGGCGAGGGCGGCTTCGCAAGTCGTGGCAATTGCCGTCAGCGCGTACTGGTCGTTGCCGTGGTGCCGTGGCTCGGCCAGTTGCCGCGCCGCACCCTCGAAAGCACGATCCAGCGCCGCCCGCAGCCGTGCGTTGTCGGCGGCGAGTGCGTCGCGGTCCTTCCGCAGCGCCTTCGCCACGCTATCCTGCCTCTGCGCCTCCTTCACTGCCCTGTCGCGCTCCTTGCGAAGATCGCCGACGGCCTGCGTCAGCCGCCGCACCTCCTCCTGAGCCGCCTCCAGTTCGTCGAGCAGGGCGGGGATGGCGTCCGCGACGAGCATTGACCGCGAGATCCACCCATCACCAGCCAGATCCATCTCTCCCAGCAGCCGCCGCAGTTCGGCGATGTCAACCCTGCTCATCGCGCACCTCGCCGTCGCTGAAAGCTGTAATACGTCCCCTGCCGCTGCGGCTGCTGGTCATAAACAGCGTCAAATTTAGTTGGGGTCGGAATCGGAGCAAGGATTGTGACCCAGAACGAGGCAGCGTTCCCAATGCGACGACCGCTTACAGCCCTGAACTTAATCCCACCAAATGACACGCCAGCATCGCGCAAAATCTTGTCGGCGTTGATCTCCTTGCCGGTGCCGTCCGTCTGCACTACAAGCTCTGGCGGGTCGTCCTCGTCGAAGCAGAGGTACCACTCCTTGCCGTCTTGGGTGATTCCCTCAATCACGGGCTCGGCGTACCACTTGCCGTCAGCCGATTTGACGTAGGTCGTGCAGAGGCTCATCGCCCACCCCCGGCGGCGCGGATGGCGGCGAGGGCGGCGCGGCGAAGCGTTGCCGATTTGATATTTAACTCACACACGCATTGATAATTGTGATCGGATGGGTATCTGTCGAAATGCTCCTGCGCCGCGATAGAGTCGGCAACAGACAACAGCGCCTCCGTAGCCACCCGCAGCGCCTCGTCGCGGGGGTCAACCGTTGCATTTTCCGCAACAGTTCCGCCGCCCAAGATCTCGTCGTACTGCGCGAGGGCAGACTCGCCGCCGAAGAGGTCAAACAGCTTTTCTAGCTGGTACGCCCATCCGGGTGCTTTCTCTTCCTGCATTTCCTCGATCAATTCATCGAGTTTCTTGAGCATGGTTTGCCGCCGCTGGATCTCGGCGAGCAAATAAGCGACCTGATCCGCCGCCTCTTCAAGCGCGTGGACCAACATGCAGCCCTGCGAGTCGGCGTCGAGGTGCCGCCAGTAGGTTTCGAGCCCCTTGGCCGCGCGGCGCTCGTGCAGGCGCTGGGCGATGCGGTAGGTGGGTTCCATCACTTCGCCGCCTCCGCGCCGTTCAGCTTCGCGGCGACCTCGGCGGGCGTGCCAAGAATCCAAAAGTCACCTTCAGCCGTAGTGACCAGTGCCTTTCCGCTATCCATCGCGGATCCAGTAACCGTGCTAACGTGAGCTGGATTCAGCCAGATCCGATTATTGTCGTCATCAATCAGCTCAACGAGCATCGCGCACCTCCGGCACCGCCGCGCCCAAATACTCGCGGCGACGGGATTGCCGCACGAGAGCGGCGTCTCGGTTAGCCGCGGCCCAAGCGGCGATCCAGTTCCAAATTTCCACCCGTGTCGGCCTGTATTTCAGCCACACGGCGCCGCCAAGTAGCGGCACACCAATGATTGCTATTTCCATTTCATCTCCTGTTTTTTGCCGGCCAATCCTCCCCTAAGAGGTCGGCCGGCGGTAGAATTCAACCATCAACGTTTTAGCGGTCTATAAGGCCCCCTTTCGCCATGGCTTTGAATTAGGAGGCACGCCTCCGGTCAGCCGATTCCAGGTCCGCTATCCTTCCCCGATTGCGGTGTCTCTCCCGGTGGTCGGCTGGCCGCAGGCGTGTCCTGTAAATGGTTGCCGGATTTACGCTCCGGCAGGCGGCCTGCACCCGCTTGAGATTCGTGGTTATTACCCCGCGAGTAGTACGGGGCGGCCGGCACGAATCGGGCGGCATTGACGACGTTGCAGGTCATCGCTGAAAGTCGCCGGCCTAAGGTCAAAAAGGCAGATCGTCGTCGCAAATCGCCGCGGACTGCGCCTGCTGCTGGCGAGGCTGGGACGCCATTCCGCCACCGGACTCGCCGGCGTTGCCGAACACGTTAACGCCGTTGTACGGGTCAGCCGTGATAACCGTCTTGCTGCCGCTGCGCCCGTCCTTCTCCCACGTCTCGACCGACAGGCGACCGGCGACCATGACCAGCGCGCCTTTCGTCAGTTCACGCACCTTCCAGTCGGGGAGGTCGCCCCACACCTTCACGGCGAACCAACTCGTCACCTTCTCGTCCTTGCGCTTCTCCGAGACGGCCACGCTGAATTCCGTGATCGCCTTCCCGTTGCCGAGGTGCTTCGTCTCGGCGTCCTTGCCCAAGTGCCCCATAACGGTGGCCTGTGCGTAATACGGCATCTGTTACCCTTTCTTTCCGGCCTTCGCCAGTTCCTGCTGCCCCACGAGCTTCAGCGTCTCCCGCTGCTCCTCGAACGTCTCGCCTCCGCCGTCCACCATCGGTCGGTCGTCGGCTGGGTCGATGGCCCGCACAACTTCGGCCATTCCATCGGCCAGCGGCATCGCCTTGCCCGTGTCGACCGCGTCATCGATTTCCTGCGAGGTCAGCAGCGCCGACGACATCGGCCAGTCGTTCGCGGCGCGGTGAATCGCCGTCTTTCGCGCCATGCGGTCGTAATCCGTCACCCACGGCACGCGGTATGGGTCGCGAAATGGCATCGTCGCCACGTCGAACGCCCGGATCTCGGCCAGAGTCAGGCCTTTTACTTGCCGCCCGTAGTGCGTGAAGTCAACCGCGCAGCCGCTCTTCGCCCGCCGCCGAATCGCCTCGATCTCGTCGATGGTCATGATGTTGACCTGATTGGTGCCGTTGATCCGCGCCGAAACAAACGCCGCGATGATCTCGCCGCGATCCTTGCCCGGTCGCCAATTGAACACGAGCCCGTCGCGGTCGAAACCGTAGTCGAACGTATCGCCATCGCGCACCAACTCGCAGTGAATCGCGCCTACGCCCGCCCGCCGCGCGAGTTCCATCTTGCCGTGGTAGTCCACGAGCAACTGGCACTCCTTGCCGTAGGGGATCAAGTAGGCGCTGTTCTTGCGAATCTCCAGCCCCAGGTTCGCGGCCAGCAGCACGCTGTTGATGAAAGATACAGGCGTACAGCCAGCCAGCGCCGGATTTTGCGCGATGGAGTTGACGACCAGCATGGCGCAGCGGTCTGGGCTGAGGTGGGTCGGCAGCACCTTCCGAAAGTTGGCCGAATACTTCTTGAGCACGCCCATGACGCTGTTCGCGGCGTCCTGTTCGATGGGCGTATCAGCCCTGATTATTTCCTGCACGCTGGTCCTCCAGTTCAAACTTGAGATCTCGGCAAATCTGGTAATGCGACCGCTCGACCAGCGTCTGCGCCTCGTAGCAGTGCGCCGCGTTCAAATCGTCGATCAGGTCGCAGAGTCGGCACCATAGCTGGTGCAGCTGGTCGGCCCGCGTGCCCGGCTGGATCTCGGCCACAGCGACGGCGCGGGAAAGTTCGGCTGTCGTCACAGCGGCCTCCCGCAGCACGGGCAGTTAGTCGCGAAGCCTTCGATGCCGTTGGCTGCGGCTATCTTGAAAAAACGAATAGCGTGCTCATTACGCGGAACTCGCTTGCCGCTATCCCAGTGCGTAATGGTCCGAATCGCTACGCCAGCCTCGTGTGCCATTTTTTGCTGCGTCCATCCCAGCTTCTTCCGCAGTTCCCGCACTGTCATTTCGCACCCCGCAGCCAGCACGCGAGCGCGATCAGGCCGCACCAGATAAACCCGCCGATCACGACGCTAGCGGCGTCATCGCTGCGGCGACTCACTGCGCACCGCCGAAAAGCTCCAGCGTCTTGGCATAGCTGATCTTGTTGCCGGCCGCCTCAACGGCTCCCTCAATGCGCTTTTGCGCCGCGCTGCCGCTGAATTGCGCGACCGCGCCCAGCATGGACGCCGTAGCGTTATGTCGAATCTTCAGATCATTGGGCAGCGCTTCAAAATTCTGTACGGAAACCAAAACGCGCATTCCTCGGCGCGCGTGCCGCCGAATCCGGCTAATGTATGCCTGACCGCTACGCACAATTTCAGCGTCAGCCAAACGCTTGATGCCGATGTCCCGCACCGATTCGAAAACCATGCTTTTATCGCGCATCGCCATTTTGCGCGCTGATTGCAAACTGCCTCGCCCCTTGATCTGCACGTCGCTTCCGATGATCGCGGAAAGCTCCTCGTATTTAATCAGATCGCCGATCTGCGCTTTTTCCAGTCGCTCGTATAGCATTTGCGTATCGAGCGACATTGTGATTTGTGGTTTCATTCAATCTCCCTTTTTGGTGCTGCCCTTGTCTTGTCTTGCCTGGCCGCGCCAGGCCAAGCCTCGACGAGCCTAGCCTCGCCGTGCCATGCCCAATCTCGCGCCGTCCGCTCAAATCACCCAGTTTCAGCGGACGCCTCTGTTGCCAGAGGTGCCGTACTGCCGTTGTTTCGCCATGTCTTGCCTCGCCACGCCTCGCCTTGCCTCGCTCCGCCTCACTCAGCCACACTACGCCATGTAATCCACAAACTCTAATTTGGCGATCTTGAACCGGCCGTAGTAGCCGTTGTTGCGCGGGCGGAACCGCCCAATCCCGATCAACGCTCCCGACGCCTCGACCACGCGCTTGAAGACGTCCTCCGTAATAATCTCGTCGAAGATGATGTACTCGGCCACGCCGCCCCACTTGTGGATCACGGGAAAGCATCGGTCAACACGCTTGCCAGATCCGCGAACGCCGTTGCTGGGAACAAACAACCACTCGCCAGGAACGTTTTCCTTTTTGTATGGCAGCACAATCGGGTCGATGACCATGACGCCGGCCTCAAAATTCTTTGTGTAGGTGGCTTTCCCCTGCGTGGGGATTTGTATGCTCAAGTACTTTGCTGCCTCTGCCAGCGCGTTTTTCAGCGCTGCGCCAGGAATAAACACGTAGCCGTCCTCATTTACGTGCATCCTCTCGCGCCACGTACGCTCCTCCTTTGCCTTTGGCAATTCGCGCGGCAGATCGTCTACTGTGTAGTGCCTGCTCTGGCTATATGGCGAAACGCCTTCGATTGTGACTCTCGCGATCTTCATTTCATCTCCTGCCTAGTCTTGCCGTGCGCTGCCGAGTGCAGCCAAACCACGACGTGTTGATCTGTCTCCAGACCGTCCGCGGCACCGTGATGCCGCCGACGGACCGGAGTCCGTACTGCCCTTGTCTTGCCACGCCGCGCCTCGCCGCGCCATGCCGCGCCTCGCCGGGCCTTGCCGCGCCGGGCCAAGCCCTGCCCGGCAATCTCATTATTGCCGCACCGCCGACTTCGCCGGCAGCACTGGCGGCATCTGCGCGATAGTCTCGGCCAGTGCCGCCTGGCCAAATTCAACGGCCATAGACACGTCTCCCTGTTCGAGCCGGCGAAGGAACATCTTCGCCAGCGCGATAGCTGCGTTCAAGTCGCGCATTCTATTCCCTTTCAAGTCTCTGTTTTACCAGCGCCGCTCGGATCGCCTCGCGCACCCAAACGCGAAGCTCCTGCTGGCGCCCGATCGCCGCCATCTTCGCCAGCGCCCACTCGCGCGGCACGACGTCGACGGTTTTAGTCGTCCATTCCGGCTTTGCCAGCTTGGCTGGCTTTGTTGCTGCCACGGAGACTATCATAAACTTTTTTTCGGCCATCACAACATTTTTCTTGCAAGAATCGCAATAAGCGCTTATTGTAAAAACATAGGGCAGCGGCCAACGCAGCCCGGAGGAAAGAAAATGTTTAACACTCTTAACAAAATGACCATTGCCAGTAATGACAACGGTTATGTGTTGATGGAACCGGCGCACAATAGCTCTGTCCGCCTAGTAGCGGTAAGCCACAGCGGCAACGCATCAACCGCGCCCAGATTCATGTTCTGCCGAAACCATGGCGCAATCTTGGCCGAGGCTGCGGAGCTACTGAAGGCGATTTCTGCCCGCTAAAGCACCCGCCTGACGAGGCCCGCGCGTAAGGGCCGAAACGCCGCAAGGCGTCGCGGAAACGCAGAGGAGAAAGCAATGAAAATCGGATACGTCAAACTCACGACCGGATACACGGTCTGCACGCTGGCCGGAAATCTGCTTGCCCGCGATGGCTTTGTCACCGCTGACCCGCAGCGGCAGGCGCGATTTGCCGATGAGCAGCAGGCGATTGAAGAAGCGCGGCGCATTTGCCGTAAGCGCAAGGCGCAGTACGTGGGGGAAATGTGCTAATAGCCGCTAAACACCCCGCCGCCGTCGCCCTCGGCCGCCGCGGCGGCCAGGCCAAAGTCCGCAAAGGACCAATGGCCAAAATGTCGCCGGCCGAGCGCGCTGCGTACAGCGCAAAAATGCTTGCGGCCAAGCTCGCAAAAAAACATCAGGCGCCCGAGTGATCGGGCGTCTTTTTTTTGCGATAGTGCGGCACCGGATAAACCTTGCCGCTCGTGCGGATGCGGAACGTGCGGACCTCGACCAGCCCCGCCCGCATTCCGGCGCGTAGTATCTCGCGGGTACGCCGCAGGCTATTGCCGCACTCGTCGGCTAGCTGCTGCGCTGTCTGCCAGCCTGCGGGCACTTGCTCAACGCCGCCGTTTGCGATGGCCTCAACGAGTTCAGCTAGGAGATTAGCCACCGTGGTTCCTCCCGTTCGCCGTGTTTGCACTTCCAGCTAATCAGGTTCATCGTGCTGGCGTCGTCGCAATACTCGCCATAGGCGATGCCGTGGCCCCATGTGAGCGTGGCCCGCCGCCGCCGCGCGTATGCCATCTTGCGCGGGTCAGCGCCCAGCCCAACGCATATTCCTTGAGGTGCGCCGACGACGCGCCCGGGAACGTGCTGCGGGCGGTGAAGGTGAGCGATGACAACATTCGATCCGCGACGCATTTCGATGTGATCGCGCACGGCGTTTTCGTTGTACATCCACCCGTGGCCGAAGTCGATATTGCCCAGCCGAAGCCAAGACGTTTCGATGTCGTAGCCCTCGTGCATCCGGCAGCCGACAGCTTTAGCCGTGCCGCGCATGTCCTCAACCAGCCGCTTCGACAGTTCGGAGATGATGGCCGATGGGTGCGTCATCAGCTCATACGGGCGAATGTCGTGGTTGCCCAGCAGCCATTCGTCCGGGTCCAACTCGCGCAACCAGGTGAAGCCAGAACGCAGATCGTGCTCCAGTGGCTCAGCCTCGTCTTTAGTCCCACGCGCACCGGACCGTAGGCAGGCCGTGTCGATCAGGTCGCCTAGTAGGATGTTCGTGCATTGGCCGAATTCGCGCTTGAACTTCAGCACGTTGCGGCGGTACTCGCGACACAAATAGATTGCGTGCGGGCATCCCGTAGCCATCCAACGTCGCCACCTACGGACGATCATCGTGCATCTCGCGACGCAGTCGCGCGATTGCGCGCGTTAAGATCTTCGGCATTGGCACCCCCAAGCGACCTGCGTTTTCGGTGATCGAAATCAGCTCCGTCGCGCAAAAAAAACCGGCGATTGCGGCGCCGGCGTCGAATCCCAGAGGCTGCGTTGCGTTGTACGCGTGCGCGGCGCCGACGAGGATAAATTGCATCGCCTTGCGCGCCATTCCACGAAAGCTTGCGTCGCTGCTCAATTCTCCGCGCGTAATTGCGATCAGCAGGCCAGATGCAAAATCAAGAGCGACCAATAAACACAGTGTTTGGACCAAAGCGTGCAGGCCTCCCCAAACGCCAGCGACCACGGCCACAATCCAAGCCTGCTTGATTTTAGTTACGGTCACCGGCGCCGCGATCATTTCTCCTCCGCGCGCATCTGCACGACGGCCAGCTGGACGGCCAAGTCAATGATTCGATCTGCGGAATCTGGCGTGATCCGCTTTAACCGCGTGGATGCAACGTGCAGCAACGCGCGGCCGCGTTGATTTGCCGAAAGTGCCAGCCACGCATCCACCTGCGGAATCGCAAATTGCTCAAACAGCTTTACCAGCTCATCATCTGCCCGAGTAGGCGTTAGCGCTGCGATAGTGCGAACGATCGGCAGCGCGTCCTTGGCCAATTCCACGGCCGCAGTGATGTCTTGCGCAGCGCGGCCGGTCACATAGGAAAACCACCGCAAAAACAGCTTTTTCATTTGATCGCTCCAAAGATCGCGCCGGTAGCAATCGGCGCCGCTATTTTTAGGATACGCCAGCGCATAGAGTCAGGCTTAGTCAGCCGCGCGACGTTGGACGTTGTGGCGTCAACGTTGGCGACGATTTGCGGCGTTGCCTCGCGAATCGCCCGCATAGTGCGCGACGTTTCGCCGGCTGTCACGCGCGAAGCGCCAAGCAGTGCCGTCGCTTGCGCCTGCCAGCACGCACCATTTCCGGCGCAGTCAGTCCAGGGATCAAGGCGTTGCCCGACTGCCGCGGGAATGCGTCGGTACTCATCAATCGCTGCGTTTGCTGTAGTGGCAACGCTGGCTGCATGCGCTTCAATCCGATCCAGCCGCGCAAAGGCGCCAGACACGCTGCTTTCGATGGTATGCGTGGTTTGCTCACGCCATGCTCTGGATTCGCCAGCCAATTCAGATGTTGCCGATTTTGCATGAGCGTCAAGCAAATGACGAGCTGCCGCGCTTTCGTTGGCCACCAGTTTCCTTATTTCGGCGGCCTCTGCTTTGATTCTGTAGTCAACGAGCGCCGGTAACACGATCATTTGCACCCGCGCTTGCCGCAAAACTAAACCGGCCTCTATCGCGCACCATGCGATGCAAAATGCAGCGAAGCTGATAGCGATTTCCCGCATGTTCATTTGGGCGCCGGTGGAGTCAGGATTTGCGCGACGCCGGAAATCGAATTGACCAGATCAATGCCGCGCAGTCGGCGAAAGTGATACGCGTCTAAGGCCGGCCATCCCCAAATGTCAATTTCCACGTCGATCACGTGGCCATCGGTCGCCAGCGCTGCGGCGCGCGCGTACCGATCGCAAAATGGATCGTCGCTGACGGTTTCGTAAATCGACGGAGCGATAGTTTTGAGCAGCCGAACCTGTGGGGCAATCGGCACTCGAAATGCCGCACCGTTGCGCCAAATCGCGCGCTCGCTCTGCGCGTCAAAGTTGCTCCAAAACTGTTCGCTTACGGTAATTCTTCCCATTTACCGTTCCATTTTACGTCTTTGCCGCTTCGGTCATATGCCCAAACCACACGGCCGCCGGCTGGCACGCCAGACCGAGAATCTAAGTGAATGAAGTTTTGATGGCGAGCGATTCCAACGCCAGTGAATTCTGGAAATTCCGGCAATCGTCGCCAAATCTCAATTAGCGGTGGTCCGGTTAAATCAGCAGCGATGCCATCGGCGTGCCGACCTGGCTTCGCCTTGCGTGCTTCGATCGGATGCTGCGGGCAACGGTAGCCACTCGTAATCTTTAGCGGCTGGCCGATGGCATCACGCAAATGCTGAAGGAGTTCCACAAATTCAAATCGAATACCGCGGCGCCCGCAATGCTGGCAGGCAAATTCAGACGCCGCGAAGTCTCGGGTCATTTGATCGGGCAGCATGTCGGAAACAACCCAGCAACATGCAGGCAATAGCACAGCATGCCCAATATTGCCGTGACGATGAACCAATCGGCAAATCTACGCATTTCCACCCCACGGCGGCGCCATCGGAATGACAGGCGGATTATGTTGCCGCTCAATGTCGCTAGCCAACGATTGATCGAACCGCGCCATCTGCTCTGGTCCGATCGTCGCCTCAACCCATTGCGTGACCTCCGCCTTGGTCAAATCGCCAAACGGTGTGTAGGCAGATGGGTTGGGCGGCCCGAGGCTCACTTGCCCATAGCATTGCGCGTGGTATGTCCCATCAGTCGCTATGCGCCGCCAGTCGACCAAAACCACCACATCGGTAAGAGATTCGTCGATTGGTTTGACGATGAGGGGGTTGAATATCCAATCGTAGGTGATTGCCATATGTGTCCTTTACATCGCTACCCAGGCGCCGTTGATGCGGCCCTGCATCTGGTTGTCGGTTGTGTTGTAAATAATCATTCCGTTAACTGCTGTTAAAGCGTTGCGCTCTGTAGTGGTCAGTCGTGGAACAAGTAAAGCACCAGTTGTTCCTGCGATTTCAAGTGCGGCAGAGGTCGCTGGGCTTGCAGTCCTTACTCCAACATTCCCTCCGTACGGCTGCAACAAGAGATTCGATGCGGCAGCGCCTCCATTGAAAACAGACCCCTGCAAATATGGCGACCCATCAGCCGAAACCGCACCAATATTTAGAAGATAACCACTTCCAGCGTCGCCCCGAAAACTCGCAATAGCGTTTGTATTTGTCGTTGCCAGCGATGAAGCATTCCTGCCAACAGCCCCTACTAAGGCAATCCTGGCGTTGCTGGATTCGGTCGACGGCGTAGCTGTGCCGATTCCTATATTGCCGCTTGATGTAATGCGGACGCGCTCCGACGCGCCAACAAAAAACTGCATGCTGGCAGCGGAATCTGTTTCGCTGTTTTGAAACAGCATCGTGCCGTTCTTGTACTTCAGCATTTGACCGACTGCCGTACCAGTCCCGGCAACATCGGACGTAATCAATCTGGTGATAGCACCAGCGCCAGATCCAGTGTTGGTATTGTAAACGTCAAAGAATCGGAGCGTGTTGCCAGCATCGTTAGCAGAGCCGATGTTTACATCCCCAGCCGTATTGACGCGCATCCTCTCCAATTGCGACGCTGTGCGGAAAATGATGGCATCGGTTGTCCCGGTGCCAGATGTCGATTGAATCGTTAGCGTCGACGATGCAGCAGTTCCACCGGTCAATGTCGCCATCGTGCCGCTACTGGCCGACAAAACGACATTTGATAACGTATAGGCGCCACCGTTGACGTT
>JAAOEI010000317.1_pt1 | contig 19189 bp, 23 predicted proteins | sample 7059261 | NCBI WGS metagenome assembly JAAOEI01 (sample SAMN14008812, study PRJNA610033) | viral metagenome | isolation source: viral particles filtered from seawater | place: China: Hangzhou Bay, Yangshan Deep Water Harbour | collected 2017-10-31 | reverse complement strand
GGAAGTGGATATAGTTATACTCCAGCCAGCGGAGATATACTGAAAATTGAGGCAAATGGATCGACAATTACAAGTTATTTGAACGGAACCAACAGGGTCCAGGTTACAGACTCGAACATTACCGGAAACCTTCAGGCTGGACTGTTAAGCAATCATCTTTCAGACGATTTTGATGACTGGGAAGCGGCGGATTTAGCGGGAGGTCCGACTCAACTGACCTATTCCAATCTTACGGATTCGGTCTTACCGACTGAGGGGTTCCTGGGCAAGTACGACTACAGGGCGAGCTTCGGAGAGAACCTGGAGAACTGATGAAAGCTGGCGACAGTTTTAGAGTGGAAACGAGCACGGCTATCGAGTTGCTTTGCGCTCGTTGCAAACAGCCCGTGCAAACGGGAGAGACGCACGAATGTCCCATCAAGGAGAGAGAGCATGAAAGCACGACGAAGGAAGCAACCGAAGCTGAGTGAGAACATCGGTCTGCGGGGCGGCATCGAGGTCGTCCTCAGGAACGCCTACACCAAGGAGAAAATCATCCACGGCAAGGGCGAGAATGTGGTCCTGTACATCGGACGGAATATGCTGATGACGAGGGCTTACACTTCTGCGTCTCAGACCAATATCCTCGTGCCGAATGTCGTCATGGGATCGGGGTCGGGTGCGACTCAGTTTACGCACACGGGTCCGCAGGGCCATATCACCTTCAAGACAGGCGCTTTTTCGACGACCACCGGTGGAGACGGATCAGCTCAGCCGATTCTACGGCTCACTGCCTCTTGGGCCTCCACGGAACTCAATGTCGCCGGGATGAACTCCATCTGGGAGTTCTTGCTCGGATTCGCCACCCAGTCCACCATATCGGGTAAAGCACCGTTTCTGTGCCGGTATCTCTCGAACACGTTCATCAACGCGACGACCTCCAACGAACTGCTCATAACCTACACGGTGAGCTTCTGACATGGCGAAAGCGAAACTGAAACTTGCGGAGCAAGAGGATCAGGCTGAGGACAGCCGCATCATCGTAGACGAATTTCACCGGCTCTGGTATCCGAACCAGCAGTGCTGGTGGATGGGCGTGGAGATGCAGAAGTGCCCGATGGACCTCTTCATGTACCAGGAGATCATCTACGAGTGCAAGCCCGACCTGATTATCGAGTGCGGGACATGGAAAGGCGGATCTGCTCTCTATCTCGCCAATCTGTGCGACCTCCTGCACCACGGGCAAATCGTGACCATCGACATCAATCGCTGGCTCGGATTCCCGGTTCATCCACGCATCAACTACCTCACGGGCAGTTCCGTAGATCCGAGCGTGGTCGAACAGGTGAAGGGTCTGGCCGACAGCTTCCGCAACGTCATGGTGATCCTGGATTCCGATCACACCAAGAGCCACGTTCTTGCCGAACTGGAAGCCTACTCGGAACTGGTCACGCCCAGGCAGTACCTCATCGTGGAGGACACGAACATCCACGGGCATCCGGTCAGGGAGGATCTTCCTCCGGGTCCGCACGAGGCTGTTGACGAGTGGCTTGCAAAGCACGGCGACTTCATTCGTGATTCCGTCTGCGAGCGTTTCCTGATGACGTTCAATCCCGGCGGCTACTTGAGAAGGATGAAATGACGGGGTATCCCAACAAGACCAATATGCTGTTCGCCATGCCGATGACGGGACGACCCATCCCTCCCGATGTCATGATGGCGTTTCATGCTATGGCCATGCCGATGAACTTCAACCACTATATGCTCCAGATCCGGGGCAAGGAGGTCGGAGAGGCCCGATGCGACTTCGCTGAACACGCCATAGCCAACAAGTGCAAATACATCTTCTTCTGGGACGAAGACGTGGCTTGCCCGCCGCAGTCTGTGCCGGAGCTTGTTTACCGCATGGAACATGACCCGGAGATCGCCGTCTGCGGCGGGATCTACTGCCTGAAGCGCCGTCCCGCCGAGCCGCTGGTCTTTCGTGGAAACGGCAACGGGCCTTACTGGGACTGGAAGGCTGGCGAGTTCTTCGAGGTCACGGGCATAGGGATGGGATGCACGATGGTCCGCACCGAGGTTTTCAAGGATCTGAAAAAGCCCTGGTTCAAGACCGAGCTGAACTACTCGCTGATGATGGACGGGATCGGCGGGCTGGAGACGTGGACCGAGGATCTGTGGTTCTGCAAGCGCGTGACCGACACCGGCAAGTGGAAGATTTACGCCGACGCCTCTCTGCTTTGCACTCACTACGACATGACGACTTGCGAACCGTTCAACCTGCCTGTGGACTCCAAGCCGGTCCAGCACATGAACACGAACGGAGGAAAGAAGATCCTCGACGTGGGTTCTCTGGTGCCCTATCAGCCCAAGGAGGGAACGCCGATCACCGCAGGGTTGACCGGGACTCCGAACTACCGATGCGATCCCAGGAAGCTGCCCTTCGACAACGGAGAGTTCGACATCGTGTTCTCCCCGGTTCTGGATCACTACGATCCTGCCGAGACGGAAGAGGTCTTGACGGAGTGGGTGAGGGTGATGCGCGACACGGGCGAACTGAGGCTCGTCGTCAGTGACGTGAAGTGGATTGCCGATCAGGTTGCAACGGGCAAGATGGAACCGAGCGCCCTGTACGCCGAACGGCGCAAGACGGCATTTACCTTGGAGTCGTTGCAGGACGCCCTGAAAGTCCACGGGCTGACCGCAAAGAAGGTGAAGTCCGACATGGCTCACATCGCAGTAAGAGGGATCAAGAATGGGGTGGGCGGATAGCGTATCGGCAAAGATGCCGTATCTAGGGACAGCCCTTTCGGATGATGCCTCTACGGGCCTGTCCGACACCGGCACTGCTATCGAGAGGGATCTGGCTATCGGCACGGACGCCTTCGCCGCAAGCGACGATTGCTCTTCCAAGTTTGCTTACCTTCCGTCGTGTTCCGATGACGTGGGCGTCACGGATGTAGTTGGCGGCAAGTTCGCATATCTGGCTTCGTTCTCCGACGATTTCTCCGCTGTTCTGGCCGATTTTGTCGTTCACAGTCTTCTTGAGGCTGGAGCGGCTGTTCCGTTGTCGTATTCGGACCTTGGGGAAAGCGTAAGCCTCAGCGACGACTTGAGCGCCCGCTTCGCCTTCCTTGCGAGCGCATCGGAGCTTCTGACCTACGACGACATTCTGGCCGCAGTCCAAAGATACCTAGCCAGCACCGCAGCTGATGCGGTATCGCTTTCAGAGGCTCTTGCGAGTATCGAAAGAATGTTGGGCACCGGATCGGAGGATCTGGGTGTTTCGGACGATATAGATGGGTTCTTCAGGTACTATGCGGACACATCGGATGCGGTGGCTCTCGCTGACGCAGTTGCCCGCATTCTGAACACGCCGGGAGCCGTAACGACGGAACACATCCTCCCAGGTCGTCAGATCCGCACCGGCAAACTAGGGCATCGTTCCATCAGGAGACAGAGAAGATAATGGCATACGCAGGCAAGGCTCTGGTTCTCGGAGGAAAGCTCTCTGTTGGAATTACGGCTGTTCAGTTGACGACCATCACATCAGTATGGTCCGTCTACCTGGAAGCCGACGAGGACAACGCCAACAAGATTTATGTGGGTGATTCCACCGTGACCACGGATAAGTATTTGACGGTTCTCTCCGCAGGGCAGGGAGTGGAACTCGCAGACGATCATGCCCCTGTGACTATCGGCATTGATCCATCGAAGGTTTATGTAATTTCGGATGGTGCTTCACAAGCCGTTCAGTGGGGATATCTCAGGTGAGTAGAAGTAAGACGGGACCGTCGGACTGGAGCAGATACGAGGAGACTGGTCTGCCTACTCCCAACATGGCACTTCAGGCGAGTAAGAACGCCCAGGTGGCAGGAGCGGCGTGGATTCGATCCTCGTTCCGTCAGGAGATTCCTCTTTTCGCCAAGACCGTATTCCCTGGCATCTGTACGTTCTCCATACCTCCGTTTCACCGTGAGATTTACACTTCTTTGAGGAAGTTCAAGCGGGTCGTCGTCGTCGCCCCTCGTGCGTTCGCCAAGTCCACCATCGTCATGATGTACCTGATCCACTCGATAGTGTTCGAGAAGGCGAAGGACGTTATCCTGCTGTCTGCCACTGGTCCCCTGGCCGAAGAGCGTCTTGGCCTGATAAAGCGTGAGTTTGAGACTAACGAGATGCTTATCGCCCTCTTCGGTGATCTCAAGGGGGACATCTGGAGGCAGGATGTCATATCCCTCCGCAACGGGGCGAAGGTCAGGGCAAAGGGGAGAGGCTATCAGATCCGTGGATTCAGGCCCGATCTCATCATCCTTGACGATGTGGAAGATGATGAGGTGGTTCGCTCTCAGGAGCAGTTGGCGAACTTGGACGACTGGTTTTGGAAGGCCGTAGTTCCCACTATCGACGCTGGGAAAAAGAAACTGGTCATCATAGGCAATTATCTCGGTCCAGAGTGCTTCCTTCGGCGTTTGGCGGATACTATCGACGCCGGTGTCCTCAAGGGCTGGACGTTGCTGCGCTACACGGCAGAGATCGAGGGCAAGTCCATCTGGCCGGACAAGTGGACCGAAGAGGAACTTTCAGCCCGCAAGATGGAGAACGCATACGCCTACGCCTGCGAGTATCAGAATGAGCCGCTGCCTCGTGGCGATGCCCGCATCAAGCCGGATTGGATTCGATACTACGACCGTCTTCCTCATCCCGTCCGTTACTACGTCACTGTCGATCTGGCGATCTCGGAGAAGGAAAAGGCTTGCGACACTGCCGTCATGGCGACTGCCTCTGACGGTGCGAACAGGCTTTATGCAGTTGAATACTCTTTCGGGAAATTTACCCCGTATCAGACCTTAGAGGTGGTGTTCGATTATGTGGCCCGCCATCGTCCGATTGCGGTCGGAGTCGAATCGGTGGCTTACCAGAAAGCCTTCATCTTCATGCTCCGTGAGGAAATGCGCCGTAGAGGTGTTTACTTCGGGGTCGAAGAGATACCTGGAGACGGGTCCAAGTTCCGCAAGCATACTCCTTTGGTGAGCAGAATTGAGCATGGGACAGCCGCCATAAAGCCCGATCATAAGGAGTTGCACTCCCAGCTGACGATGCTGACCAACGCCGGGAGTTATGGACGGTGCGATCTGGTGGACGCTTTTGCGATGGGTGAACGGATGGCGTTTCCGGTGAACGTGAAGGCGCAGAGCTTTGCTAAGCCTCCGGTGGGCAGTGTTCGCCACTACATTATGAAGAAGGAACTTGAGGATCGGTTGCTCCGTGCCGACGCTGCCTGGATGGGATGGTGAAATGGCTAAAGACGACATGAAAATCTGGCGTGACCGAATTGAAGCTGCCGTGCGGGTCCGCAAGAAGGCCGGATCGGAGAACTGGAAGAAGTATGTGGACATCTACGCCGGATTGCAGCAGTCCATAGCAGGACTGCCAGAACCCTTCCAGCGGGTCATGATAAATCTCTGTAAACCCACCATTTCCATGATTCGAGCGGCTACCTACTTCCAGAATCCTCGTGTCGTGGTCGAACCGGCAGGGCCAGACGCCTTTATAAAGGTTAGAAACGAGATCCGCTCGGCAGAGGAACAGGCCAGACTGATTGAAACCATCGACAACGCCCTGCTGCCGAAGACCGGGGCGAAGAAGGAGATCAAGCGGGCAATCGTAGACGCCCACTGTATGCCCCTGGGGATCGTAAAGGTTTCACATGAAACAACTACGGTGTCCGACACAGAAGGCATCGAGAAGGTTTCAGGTGAGAAGTACGTCATTCGCCGTGTCAGCCCTCTCAGGATGTACTTTGATCCCAGTGCGGACGCCTTCGATCTGGACCGATGCTCCTGGGTGGCCGAGAAGAAGTATCTGTCGAAGACCAACGTGGAGTCTGCCGTTGATTCCAAGTTGTATAACGCCAAGGCTGCAAAGGAGTTGCAGTATCAGGCAACGGCTTTCGTGGACGACAATGAGCGCCTTGAGCCTACTAACAGCGACACCATTCCAGGGGTGAACGACAAGGCCATAATCTACGAATGCCATGACCTTGAGAGCGGGCGTCTGGTGGAGTTCGGGGACGGGGCCACACGACCCCTGCGGGACGACGACCACCCCTATGACGTGGATGGCTACATATACGAGATTCTGGGCTTCGACGAGGTTCCAGACCGTTTCTACCCATCCATATATATAGAGGGTCTGGCTGGCATCCAGGCGATGATAAATAAGCTCCTCGGCTACTTCATTCGCCACGTCGGCAGATATTCAGCCCGCAAAGCCATTTACAACCGAAACGTGATTCAGGACGAGACTGCGGCGATGCTGATCGACTCGCCGGATGGGGTTCCGACCCCTGTGGACGTGCCCATAGGGACTCAACTTGGGGAAGCCTGGTTCAACATTCCCGACAACCCCATCATTGCAGACGCTTTTCGGATCTTTGAGATTCTGATGGGTCCGCTTTGGAGAGAGGTCAGCCGCATAGACGATATGATGAGAGGTGCCGCCCCGGCAGGCGCATCTCCCACGGAAGCCTCCATGATCCGGCAAGGAACCAGTCTAGGACTGTCGGAGAGGCGCGATCTGGTGGAAACCTTCACCAAGGGTATCATCCACACGCTAAACGGGGAACTGAGGCAGTTTCAGACCACTCCTGAAGCGGTTCAAATGGCCGGTCCTGTCGGCGCTTACTGGGTGCAGTGGGATAAAGAGGATATCCGTCAGAACTTCACCGAAAGGGTGGAAGTCTATTCGACGGCACCATTTGACCTCAATCTTGAGCGTAAACAGGCTATCGACCTGGCAAACTTCCTCTACGGTCGTCCCGAGACGGATAATGTGGTCCTTCTGGAAGAGATCCGCAAGAAGTTCGGCTTATCTGAACGTGTGATCCGTAAGGCTACTTCACAAGGCCCATTAAACCCGGACTACGAAAACATGATGGCTACGCAAGGACAGCCTCTCAGGGTTCATCCTGCCGAGGATCATGCGGACCATCGACGGAAGCACATGGCCTTCAGGGCGGCATATCAGGCGTGGCTTTCCCCCGAGATGCAGGCATCTTTGGCTTCACATGAGCAGCAACACGCGATGATGGAGGCTAATATCGGAGCGCCGCAGGCAAACGTCGGCACTGTGGGTGCCCCATCCCAGGTGCCGTTTCAAAATGCTGGAGCAGCCCCCGGCGCTCCGACCCCACAACAGCAGGCTCAGATTAATCCCACTCCCGCTCAGGTTCTTGCGGCGCAGCAGGGAGGAGTGATTCAGTAAGATGCCTTTATACGAGTTCGAATGCGGTCGTGGTCATGTGTTTACCCTCCTCGTTTCCCTTCAGGAGTGGAAGATCGGTCCCTGGAACGAGGAGACATTCTGCCGGTGCGGATCTAAGGCGGGACTCGTGGTTCATGCCCCGCACATGAGGAGGGTCGATCCTTACGGCTTTAAGGTCGTGAATCTGGAGCAGGAGAACTTTGGAACCAAGCGTGAATACAACGAATATCTCAAGCGAAATGGATTGAGCGAGGTCGAACCCAGGTTTTCCAAGGTGAGCGAGGGACTTTAATGCCAGCAAAATCCAAGGCTCAACAGGCTTTCATGGGTGCCGAGCTTGCCCGAAGACGGGCAGGAAAGGGCACCGTCACCGGCATGACCACTGAGCAGTTGCGGGACTTCGCCGCAACCAAGCGAAAGGGGCTTCCCAAGAGGAAAAAGCCCAATCGGTACACCGCAGAATTTTCTAGGAGAATGAAATCATGACTTTGATATCTGGTGATGCTCAGCCGGAAACTACGAGCCAAGAGCCAATCACCGAAACCACTGCGCCTGAAACCACTCCGCAAGGCGAGGTAGCACCGGAGGTCGTTGAAGGCAAGCCGACCGAAAAACCCGAGAGCGGGTCCAAGGAATCGGACGGTTTTACGCGAATAGACCCGAAAACTTTACCGCCGGAACTTCAGTCGATCTACAAGTCGATGCAGGCGGATTACACCCGAAAGACGCAGGAGGTTGCCGATCTCCGCAAATCGCATGACGGAATGCGTCAAATCCTGTCGGACCCAGATGTTCAGCGACTCATCTACGCCAAGGCTTACGGACTCGAAATGCCCAAGCAGGAGCAACAGTCCGCTGAGGCGAAGAAGCAGGAGCCGGATGTCTCGACGATGACCGACGAGGAGTTGTTTGACAAAGCCGTCCGTGCGGTCGCCAAGGAGGAGTTGGAGACATACAAGGCTGAGATGGGTCCAAGGCAGCAGTTCATCTATGCCCAGATGATGAGTTCATCTGCGGCGAACGCTGTCACTGAAATGGATCAGTGGACGAAGCAAAACAACTACCCTGATTTTGCCACTTTCCGTCCAGCTATCGCGCAGCAATTTCGCACACCCCAAGATCCCACGGGGGACAAGGCTATAGAGCAACTGATATTGACCGGACAGCTGGTTCCGGCATTGAAGATGATCTATACAAACCTGGCTTTCCCGCAGATGGTTCAGGTGTCGAAAACTCAGGCGCGAGAGGAAGTCACAGCCAAGAAGTCTGCCAACCTTCCAGGCAATACGGTGTCGGCTGCTCACGTCAAGGAGCGCGAGGGGATCAACCCCAAGCAATCCCTCGGGGACATGATTCGCCAATCACTTGAGTTCGCCAAGAAGGAACACGGCGTAACGTAAAACCTTTTCGGAGAAACGACGATGTTGGAGTTGATTCTGGCATCCGTTGCGGTCTTCATCGGCCTGATTGCTCTCGGTGCCGGTGTGTCTGTCACGGATGTTTACGACAGTTTGCTCACGACCACGTTGAGGAACCTCAAAGGCCCGATCCAGGACAACATCTTCAACAGTATGCCGACCTTGAAATACTTCAAGAGGGCGGATGCTCTGGAGAAACGGGATGGAGGCCATGAGATAGCCAAACAGGTCTTGTATGGACGCAACACGACCATAAAGGCCATGAGCGGCTACGAGGTTCTGGACACTTCGCCTCAAGAGGGCCACACCATTGCCCGCTATCCGTGGAAGGAGTATGGGGGAACTATCTCCATCTCCCAGGCGGAAAAGTGGAAGAACACTGGTGATGCGGCCATCGGTTCGCTTCTGGAGGCGAAGGTCTTCCAGGCGCAGGAGACGCTGAGGGATTCGTTGACCACGGATCTGTTCACCGACGCGACTTCTGACCCTGCGAAGAAACTCACTCCTTTTCCCCTTCTGATCGACAATGGGGCGACTTCCACGGTGGGAGGATTGAGCGGAACCACTTACACATGGTGGCAGAACTACCAGACCGACGTGGGTGCGTTCGCCACGAACCTTCTCAACCTGATGATTACGGGCTACAACACCTGCTCTCGGGGTGGATCGGACTTCCCGAATGTCATCATCGGAAGCCAGGGAGCCGTAGAGTACTTCGAGCGTCTGGCTGTCCAGACTGGCAACTATGTGCGCTTGGTCCGAAACGACAATGCCACGTTGGAACTCGGATTCGAGGTCATGAAGTTCAAGTCTGCGGACATCTTCTTCGACTCTGGGCTTGCCACTGACGTCCCGGTAACGGGCGACACTTTGTTCTTCGTCAACACGAAGTACACCAAGTGTGTCGTTCACACCCACGGGGCCATCGAGACTTCTGATTTTCGTCCGTCCATCAATCAGATGGCATCGGTGGCACAGGTTTCGTTCTTCGGCAATTTCGTGACCTGGAATCGCCGCAAGAATGGAATCCTTCACGGTATCGACGCGAGCTAGGGAGGAAGGAGAACAATGATTATCCAGATGATAAACCGGACCCACGCCGACAAGGTTTGGGTTTCGATTCTCAACAGCACCGGAGGCGCGTTGTCGGCAGGCTACAACGTCTGTTTCAACACGCGCAACGTAGCTTCGGCTAACGGAATTGACGTGGAGCAACCAGTCACTTCTGCGCTGGCAAACTACGCCGGAGTCGTTGCATCCACTGAGGACACGGACACCAGTTACAGCATTGCTGTTGGAGATCACGGGACGGCTCAGGTTTACGGATACAACGATGTCGTCTTTTTGAGGCACGAATCCACAGGTGGGGTTATCCCCGCCGGGGATGTCTGGGGACCGGTCAATGCCCAGTGGTATGCCCACTCGGCGGGGACTGCTTACGAGTTCGGACCTTTGAACATCATGTCTCAGCTTGCGGCAAACACGTTCGAGGCTCGCGCTCGGGTCTTCATCCGGGCTTTGTGAGGTGAGGAATGCTTGAGTTCTTGAAGCGCAACCGTGTTTTGCGTCAGAGGCTTGAGCAGCGGTTGGTCCGGTGCAAATTCTGTGGGCGACTTCTCGGCAGGGAAATGATTCGTCAGGGGATTTGCGCCGGACACCGTGTTCACATTACTGGTGAAGTGACTTTTTGGGAGTTTTGTAAACTGCTTATGGGGCGTATTCAATGAAGCCTTTGGTTGAGATCATTATTCCGACGTTCAACAATCTCCAATGTCTTTCTGCCTGTTTGGACTCCATTAACAGATATACCTCGGCTGACTACAGACTTAATTTAGTCGAAAACGGGCGGCAGCACTTGGAGTTGATACAGGATGAGGTTTTTCACAGGACTTATCGGCAGAAGGAGAACCTTGGCTGGACGCGAGGGATCAACTTCATGCGCGATAAGGTTGAGGGTGATTTCATCCTGATGCTGAATGACGATACCTTGGTCCTTGACCACGATTCGGGCTGGCTTCATCGTATGCTTCAGGCGTTTCGGGACGACTCCATTGCTGCGGTCGGTCCAATATCGAATTACGCGATGGGATTGCAGGGTCTTCAGGCACGGGGGCTTAACCACGTTCCAAAGAAGATAGAGACTCCGCTCCTATCGGGTTTCTGTATGTTGGTTCGACGAAAGGTTCTCGACGAGGTGGATTGGCTCGATGAGAACTTTCAGGACGGAGCAGAGGACGTAGACCTGTCTTTCAAGATGAGGGATGCGGGATATCGGATCGGCATTTGCCGGGACGTGTTCATCTACCACATAGGGTCTGTGACAGCCACTCGTGTTCACGGCTCTTGGTGGAACTCCCGAGAATACTCCGACGAGCATATCATGAAGATCATGCGTAAGTGGGGCGTGAAGAAGTATTACGACATGATTGTTTTGCCCTACCAGAAAGAAGAGTCGGTTGACAACCTAACGAACGGGAGGAAATGGGCGAAATCCAAGCTCAATGGTGGGGGCAAGATCGTTGAACTCGGTCCCGGTCCATTCAAGCTGATCCCTACGGCCATCGGAATCGACAAGGAGCCTGGAGGCAAAACGATCACTCAGGGACGCTATCGGGGGAAGGTGTCCACAGGTGATGTGGTCGGAGACATCGAGAAGGGCTTGCCGTGGGACGATAGCTCGGTTGGATCTATCGTTGGGAGCCACATCTTCGAGCATATTCAAGATCCAGTCTTTTTGTTGCATGAGTGCTGGAGGATTCTGAAGCCGGATGGGAAGCTGGTGCTTCTGATGCCGGACCAGGATGCAACGGAATCCATTCCTTTAGATCCCACGCACCTTCACGCTTGGAATACGAAGAGCTTGGAGAGTCTGGCCGCAGTGACGGGATTCGATACCGAGGAATCCAAGACGTTCAGGCCCGATTATGAATTTGGGGTTTGTTTTCGGGCGGTGAAGCCCTGAAAGAAGGAGGTGTGCTATCGCTCTCATCATAAAGCGTGTGACGCCTGAAGCCGCAGAACGACTGTATATTGTTGGCAAGAACACAACCGGGTCAACGCTCTCGGCGGGGTATCACGTCTGCTGGGCGAATCTTACTAACGCCTCCGCAAAGGGCTTTGAACTCGAAAAACCACGCACGTCCAATCTTGCCGTTTACGCAGGAGTTCTGGAGGACGATGCCCCATCGGGGGCGTTCCGTCTGGTTCAGGTCTACGGGTACAACGAGAAGGCGTTTCTGAGGTTCGAGTCCACGGGCGGGACTGTCGTGGAAGGCCAGATTTTCGGGCCTGTGGACGGGCAATGGTATGCCCAGTCCAACGGACGCAGCTACGCTTTTGGACCTATCGTGCAAATGTCTCGCATGGCAGCAAACACGTTCGAGGGGCAAGGAAGGGTATTCATACGGGCGCTGTAAAGAAGATTCTTTTGTGCGAACCGACTTACGGGCAGATCGACTACCAGGCCCACGACAACCGCCTGGATTTCTACATGGCGATGGCCCGTGACAGCAACGGGTACGAGTTCCATACCGGGAACATCGGCAGGTTTGTCGTTCATGTGGCCCGTGAGGACATGGCGACCTATGCCCTGAACAACGGATTCGACATGATCTGCTTCGTGGACGACGATATGTTGATCCCGAAGGACGCCTTTCACCGGTTAGCTGCACACGATCTGCCGATTGTGGGTGCCCTGGCTTTCCAGAGGGTGCCTCCGTTTCATCCCGTGATCTACCGGGACAAGCGAGATCCAGATACCGGATTGGTGAGCTTCGACACCATCACCGACTATCCCAAAGACACGCTGTTTGACCACGGCGGTCAAATCGGGTTCGGAGTGGTCGTGATTCAGGTGGAGGTCTTTCGGAAGGTTCCCCGTCCCTGGTTCTCTGCATGGTCACCTGTGGGCGAGGATATCTTCTTCTGCTACAAGGCTAGAGAGACTGCCGGTGCGAAGACCTATGTGGACACCTCGGTGAAGGTGCAGCATCTAGGCGACAGACCGGCCATCGGGGAGGAACAGTTCCTCGAATACCGCCAGAAGGGCTACATCACCATCCATCATGCAGTCACGGGACCGAGATATATGGCTCTAGCGGAGGCGTAATGCCTGCTGATTCAGCAAAGGTTCTAGGGCAGTTAAATCCCGATGCTGCTGCACTTACGGCTATTTACACAGTTCCAAGCGGAAAAAGCGCCAGAAACGTCACATTTACCGTGTGCAACCGGAGTTCTGTTGCCACCTCCTTCCGGGTAAGCATTGCCGTTGGGGGAGAGGCCAATCACGTCAAACAGTACATCTTCTATGACAATGCCATTACGGGGAATGAGACTGTGGCGGCAGACATAGATGCAACGCTTAACGGAGGGGACGAGGTTCGGGTCTATGCGACTCTCGCCACCCTGACCTTTACGGTCTTCGGAGTGGAGCAGAACTGGTGATCAGGCGATTTCCACCGTCAGCTGCGGCACCTTCAGGGTATGACACCGTGCAGGACGAAGGTGTGGCTATTACCCAGAGAGCGAAGGTCAACTTCATCGGAGCTACTGTTACAGCAGCAGACGATAGCGTAAATACCAGAACCAACGTGACTCTGGATGCGGTTCCGACCAGCAGGACGATTACGACCTCAACGGGCCTGTCCGGTGGTGGGGATCTGTCCGCTGATCGAACCCTGACGGTGACTGCGGACTCGACGGTCCAGAAGGTTGCGGCAAGGCTCAACTCCACGGGTAGCGATACAGGAACCAGGAGAAGGATCAATTTCATCGAGGGGCAGGACATCGGACTGACTCTCAGCGACGACTCGGGCGACAATGAGTTGGATCTGACTATCGCCACCGTTACGGTCAAGGACTATGGTGCTGTAGGGGACGGAAGCACGGACGACACTGCGGCAATTCAGTCTGCCTTGAATGCCATTCCTGTTGTTGGAGCTTCCGGTCTTACCCGTGTGTTCTTTCCTCGTGGGGTTTATAAGATTACAGGCGAATTGACGATCAGCAACGGCGCAATCATTCAAGGGGCTGGACAATCAGGGACGATCATTCGGACCAATCACAGCACTGCCCATATGTTTAATTGCAGCACCCAAGAAAGGTTACGCTTTGCTGATCTTCGTTTGGATGGCGCTACGCTTGTCACGAAAACAGGCGGAAGCGGCATTAGATTGACATCTGCCGCAGGATCAGGAACCGCAAGTCCTATAATTGAGAGATGCGCCATAATCGGATTTAATAGGAATATTGATCTAGTTGCTAGCGGCCTTGCAGTAATTCGTGACAATTACATAGTCACGCCAATTGCAAATGGAGTACAAATATACATCGAAAACACTCTCAGCCCTGATTCTGGAGATCATCAGATTTATGGGAATGTGATTGATGCTGGTGCGGTTACTACTGCGATTGGAATAGATCAGAAAAGCAGTGGAGGTGTGAAGTTTTTTGGGAATAAAGTTTTGGGGGGAGCGGTTGGATACCGCTTGGACTTTCAAGCAGACACGTCCATTTTGCTGATCCACAGCAACTCAATCGAGAATCAAAGTTCATACGGGATTCATCTCACGTCATCCACCGTTGGTCCTGGTTTCTCTCAAGTTTCTATTTTAGGCAATCAAATGGCGTCTACTTTATCCACTCATGCTATCTACACGGATGTTACTGGTGGTGTTAATCCCTATATGCTTATCCTTATAGATATATCACATAATCTTATATATCTTGCTGCAAATAAAACGGGGATTAATCTAACTGCTGGAGACATTGGAAATATTTCAGACAACATATTTGTTGGAGATACAGGCAATACCGCCATATCCATCGGGGCGAATGCAACCAACTGGAATGTCGGGGCCAATGTTTATCGGTCTATTGCCACTCCTTTGAGCGTGAGTGCCGCTTCGTCCGGTAATTACACGTTCATGGGGGACGTGGGAATCGGGACTGTTTCTGTGGCGGCGTCTGCCTTGCTGGACCTTACCAGCACCACGAAGGCCCTGGTCATTCCACGGATGACCACTACACAACGGGATGCAATCTCCACACCGATTGCCGGAATGTTGGTTTACAACACGTCCACGGCAGTGGTGAACTTTTACAACGGTAGTGCTTGGGGGGCTGTATGAAACTGGCTGTAGTTTTCGACAACACGGTGCGCCAGGACACGACTGGTTTGTATTTCCTGTGGGCGGCAGAACGGCACAACGTGGACGTGAAGCACATCTACCCTCAGAGGCTACCGGACATAAAGGACGGCTTCGATCTCTACCTCAAGGTGGATGACGGGCTGAAGCAGCATTCGGAGTGGAATCCCGCCTTGCGTCCCTGCGTCTACTACTGCATCGACACGCACATGGAAGATGCGGCTTGGCGACACCCCGTAGCCCAGCAGTTCGACCACACTTTTACCGCTCAAAAGAACGGGGAATTTTTCCTGCGGGAAGGAGGTGCCAAATCGGTTTCATGGCTCCCTCTCGGGTGCGACGAGGATCTGCACCGCAAGCACAAAGACACCAAGAAGAAATATGACTGGTCTTGCGTGGCTAGTCCGTGGAGAAAGCGGATTGATCTCTGGGACAGGCTCTTGAAGGAGGTGCCGAATGGCCTGGTCAGTTCTCAGGCGATTTTTCGGGATATGGCGCTCATCTACTCGCAGAGCCGGGTCGTCTTCAACAACTCCTACAACAACGACATCAATATGCGCTTCTTTGAAGCCTTCGCTTCGGGGACGTTCCAGATATGCGAGAAGGTTGTTGGCAACGGGATGCTGGACTTGGGACTCGATAGTTACTGCGACACCTTTGCTGACGAGAATGAGATGGTCGCCAAGTTCAAATACTGGCTCGATCCGGCTAACGAAACCGACAGGGAGCAGTTAGCCCACGAGGGCATGGAAGAGGTTCTGAACTATCACACATACTGGCATCGGCTGAAGGCCATTGCCAAATACTTAGATATGAGGATTGAATGAGCGAACGCAAAGCAATCGAGATTTTCGATGAAGCCGTCCAGGCAAACATCCTGCATGAGTTGATCGACGGGCGCTATTATCAGGACGGCATACCTGTCGAGGACTGGCAGATCGAGCAGGCCATCAAGGCCGGACACAAGTTCCCCTTCCCCGAACTGAACAAGAAGGTGGAAGAGCCGACCCGAGAAGATCCTCCAGTCAGGAAGCCACGCAGGCAGATGTCTGATGAGGCTATTGCCAAAGGTCGGGCTAATCTGGCCCGTGCCCGTGAAATCAAACGATTGAAGCAAGAGGGCCGATTGTATGATCCTGAGCGACCTACGGACGGAGATTCTTAACCGTATCAATAACGATACGACGACCGGAACCACTGCCAACCTGAACCGTTGGATCAATCTGGCGCAGGATGAAGTCGAGAGCCGTCTGCTGTCCCGTGTCCTTCGCAACAGCGGGAGCTTCGCGACCGAGGCGAATGTGGACACCTATGCGGTCATGGAGATCAACTTCAGGTCGTTCGTTCAACTCTGGCAGACCGATTCTCCTTCGGTGATGACCCAGATTGATACGAGAGCATTCCGGCGAGTCGTTCCCGATCCCGAGAGTTCTGGAATACCCTTGTGGTGGATGTTTCTGGGCTACACGAGCGGGTTCCCGCAGGTCCAGCTGTACTACATTCCAGACACCACCTACACGATCAATTACGAGTTTTTGTCCAATCTGGCCGACCTTTCTGCGGACGGTGACGAGTCGATCCTTTCCCACTTGGGCTACGACGAGCTTCTGATCCAAGGGGCGTTCATCCGCTATCTCCAGGTCAAGGACACCCAGAGATATATGGTGGAGAAGGGACGGTTTGATGAGTTGCTGAGGCACTATCGCCAGGAACTCCAGCCGTCCATTGATCTCGGGCGGCGGTTTGCGGACTGGCTGGGAGATGATTCTGTCGAGGGAGCAACGGCGAAGTACCCGCCTTCCTTCCCTCCAGGGCTTTAGATGGCTGAAAACAACCTGGATATTGAGATCAACAATTTCGCTGGTGGTTTAGTTACCACGGAAGACGACATGGAGATTCAGGACAACCAGATGACCTCTGGAAGCCAGAATGTCCTTGCCAGCATCTCCAAGACCACCTCCCGCAAGGGCTATGCGAAGGACAACTCCAGCGCGTTAGGGACTTCCCTTGCGGTGACTTCGATCTTCGACGGGGTAAATCACGTCATGGTGTCCACCTCGGACGGGCAGGTCTGGAGAAGGACTGGAGCAGGGACGTACACCTCCACGGGTTCGGGATTCGCCAACTCGGCTTTGTCTTGGACTTCATACAATGCTCTGGACGTGTTCTGCGATGGGACGAACGCTCCTCGTAAGTGGAATGGGACGACACTGGCGACTCTTGGGGGGACTCCACCTTCAGGGGATGCTTGTGAGATTTTCCGTGACCATCTTTTCATCCTGGACCGGGACACTGCGGAGTTGAGATTCAGCGTCCAAGGCGACATTGAGACATGGCCTGCCACCCATTCAATACAGGTGGACAAGAACACGCGAGAGAAAAACAGGGCATTCATCACGACTCGTGACCGGCTGATCGTGTGGAAGCAGAGAAGCATTCATCATATCGCAGGCACTCACATTCTGGACTTCGAGCGCATTCCGGTGAGTCAAGGTGTTGGGGCAGTCCATCACAATGCCGTCTTCAACCTGAGCGGGAGTCCGAATCCGCAGTGGGCAGGACTCTATTGGGTTGACCAGTCCGGGTTTTACTTCAGTCCAGATGCGGGAGTCACTTGCATCAAGTTGAGCGATTTCCCCGGCAAGAGCATACAGGCGAGTTTTGACGCTTTGAGTTCCAGCAATATCGCCAATGCCAGAGTGGGCGTGGACCGAAGCAATAACCTCATATTGTTCTGTGTTCCCAAGAGCGGAGCCACGAACGACACCGTGTATGCGTGGGATTACAGGCTGGGGATCTGGCAGGCTGAGTTCACGAACATGAACTTCTCTGCGTTTGCCGAGATATCCTCCAGCGGCACGTTCCTGACTTATGCCGGTGAGTCGAGGACGGCTACAGGAGCCTTCATTTACCAACTCAATTCTGGGACTTCGGATGCCGGAACGGCGATAGCTGCGGCGATTAGAACCAAGCGGTTCGACTTTGGCCGACCCTTCGACCAGCACAAGATCGTGGACAAGATCCTGACGCTTCAGGAGACATCGGCGGCTACGAATATGACCGTAAAGGCTTTTTGGGACTTCTCCTCTTCAGCCGATCAGACCGACACGATCAGCATGGCTTTGAACCGTGGCAATGCCCGATACAACAAGACTGTCGGTGCCGTGCAGTGGGATCTCTCATGGTCATCCTCCACGCTTACTCCAGCCCTGAAAAGAGCCACGGTCAGGGCCAGACCAGGCGGGCAACCGGCAGAATGAGATGGCGAAACCGAGACTTACTGGGATCAGTCAGATTGAATGGGAGTTGATGGATGAGCGGATGCGGAGGATATCATCGAACTTCTCCGCTATCGTCCGATGGGCGGCGGATGTCGAAAGGTTGTGGACGTTGAGTACGGGAGCGCCGACTTCGAGAGGACTGTCAGGGTTTGGTCTGCCTCATATTTTCGGGGACGGTAGTGATGGCGATCTCACGTTGACCGTCAACACGAGCCTGAGCGTGGCAATCAAGCAATACAGAAACTTGACAATACCTAGCAGTTATACCTTGACTGGTTCCATCTCCTTTCAATCAAGACTTATTCTTTTCGTGCAGGAAACGCTTACCGTCGCTGGCACCATAGATCAAGGTGCAAAGGGGTATGAGGGAGGGGCAGCGTCCACGGTGGATGGTAACGGTGGAAAGTCACACACTCACTCGATGGCGGTAGGTGGAGGTGGAGGTGGTGGAGGTGGAACATCTACTACGTCTGTTGGAGGAGAAGGCGGTTTCAACATTTCTGGCCGTGGAGGTTTGGGTGGAAATCCTGGTAGCGCCGGAACTGCTGGTGCGGTGGTAGACACAATAGATATCACCAGGTTCAGGTTGAAGACTTCACTTAAGGATTATGCGATAGAGTCTATGGGTGGTGGTGGCGGATCTGGTGGTGGAGACGGGACGGATGGAGGCGCAGGAGGGAATGGGGGAGGGGCAATTCTGATCTTCGCTAACGAGGTTCTTATAACTTCGACCGGAGTAATTACCTCTTTTGGCGCTAATGGCGATGCAGCTGGAGCAGGCAATCGAGGTGGTGGAGGTGGAGGCGCAGGCGGATTAATTTACATCGTCACCAGAAACTACACCAATTTAGGTTCAGTTGTAGCAGCAGGCGGAACAGGAGGTAGTGGTTCAGGGACAGGAGCGGCTGGAGGTGCTGGTTCGGCAGGGACCATCATAGTCGAGGAGATACCAGGTTGAGTCACAAAGATGCTTTTGGCGTGACGCTTGGGTCCAACGTATCCAGTCCCGTGGTTTCTCAATATACGGTTTTGGCGACGACCAATTACACCAATCAGCTTATCCAGACGTTCACCGTTGGGCCTTGCGTCATTCAAGCCA
>JAAOEI010000316.1_pt1 | contig 19222 bp, 29 predicted proteins | sample 7059261 | NCBI WGS metagenome assembly JAAOEI01 (sample SAMN14008812, study PRJNA610033) | viral metagenome | isolation source: viral particles filtered from seawater | place: China: Hangzhou Bay, Yangshan Deep Water Harbour | collected 2017-10-31 | reverse complement strand
GCGCACCACCCCCCCCCACCCACGACCACGCCACCCACCCGTAAAAACGTTGCCTTGCTGCGAGTGCTCACATTTTTTTGCTGTTTTTTGGTTGGGTGGGTTGGTGTAGGGTGTGTGGACGGGCCGTTGAGGGTTCGACACGCCAGAAGGCCGCATGTCGGAGCTGGTGTGGACACGGGTTCGATTCCCGTACGGTCCACTGGAGGTGGTCGGGTTGCCGTTGGATGATGAGGCGCGTCGGCGTGGGCAGCAGAAAAGTTTGGAGGTGCGGCGTCGGAAGGCGTTGGAACGCCAGTTGAAATCTGAGGTTGTGCGCCGGGTGGTGGATGAGACGCGTGATTTGGCGCCGGCAGCTTTGGAGACGGTGTTGGAGCTTGTGGTGCAGGTGCGGGACGGTTTGGATAAGTTGCCGGTGAATAACACGTTGGATGCTCACCGGTTGGCGAACACGGCTGAAGTGTTGTACAAGATTGCTCGTCTGGCATCCGGCCAATCGACCGCAAATGTGGCGCATGCCAAATCGTTGTCCGATGAGGAACGTGCCGAACGGATCGCTTATCTACGATCCAGGTTGTCTACGATGGAACTGTCTGAAGGAGAACCGGATGCCGTATGAAATTGTGAAACGTGCCGGCCAGTTTGTCGTCCGAAAAAAAGGTGGGGATGGGCGAGTACATGGCACCCATCCGACCCGTGCCCGAGCTATCGCCCAGATGCGAGCCTTGTACGCCGCTGAGAACGACAAGAACAATTGATGGGTCGCACACATTTGAACTTGGCGACCATCATCCCCGTATTGAACCGGCCCCAAAATGTGGGTCGGACCGTCTGGTCATGGCGAGAATCCCGCACCCCCGGCATCCTCGTATTCGTCGTCGAACTTGACGACATCGACGAACTCATCGAAGTACACAAACATGTGAACGAACGTATCCACATGATCGAAGTAGTAGAAGCCCACACCTGGCCCGAAAAAATCAATACAGCAATCAGCCAGATTGCAGCCGACTGGTATCTGTGCGCCGCCGACGATGTTCTCTTCCACAAAAACTGGTGGGCAGCCACAAAACAGCTACGAGACGATCCGACCATCGGAGTGATCGGCACCAACGACATGGGCAACCCCAGGGTTCTCGCCGGCGAACACACCACCCACCCGTTGATCCGCCGCCAATATGTTCTCGAGCAAGGCACTTTGGATGAGCCAGGCCAAGCGATCCACGAAGGATATCGGCACTGGTATTGCGACGACGAACTTGTCATCACCGCCAAAATGCGAAACGCATGGGCATTCTGTCGAGAAGCTCGGATACAGCATCTACACCCCTACTGGGAACCAGACGTACCTGTTGACGACACCTACCGGCATGGCGAATCTGCTGCCGACACAGACCGGGCCGTGTTCATCCAACGGATGGCCGAACACATCGTGGAGAACGTTGCATGACCTGGGCGCTCACCGTCATCGGCAACGGCCGGCTCCAATACCTTCACCAGGCTGTCCAAGCTGCCGTCGAACTGTTACCAGAACCGACCGTAAAGTTGATGGTTGACGACTCAGGTTCCCCCGAAGTGCGAACAGAACTTGCTGCCCACTATCCCACATGGGGTATCGCCCACCACCCAGAAAACCGGGGGATGGCCGCCGCAGTCCAAACCGGATTTGATCTAGTTTGCGACAGCGACGCCGACTTCGCATTCTGGCTTGAAGAAGACATGCTGCTCACCCGCACCCCACCACTCCGAGCAGCTATGGACATCCTCGACATGAACGGGCACATCGCCCAAATGTGTTTCCGCCGGCAAACCGTTTGGGGCAACCCGTACGAAGAACAACACGGAGATGTTCTCATCGCCCTCTGCGCCCAATCGACAACCATTGTTGATCACGGCTGCTGGGTCGAATATGACGCCCTGTTCTCACTCAACCCATGTGTCATCCCAGCCGACATCTGCCAAATCGACTGGGATCCAGGCAACGAAGCCGGTATGACCTCTAAACTCCTCGAGCAGGGTTACCGGTTCGGATCGTGGGGAAACCGCAGCCTGCAAGAACATTGGGTCACCCACATCGGTGAACAGAGAGGCCCCAAATGGCAACTTTGATCGGAGCAGGATCCCATGCGACCGACATTGCCCACACCTACTGGTTCGACCGGCATTATCCGCACCACGACCAGTATGAACCCGACGGGAAACCTGTTGTCATCGGCATCAACAACCTGTACGACCGGGTACGGATCGCCACCCAACTCGACATCACCGACCATCCGTGGATCCACCCGAACGTCTACCTCGGCCCCGAAACCAGTTGGCTGTGGGGCACCCACATCAACTATGGGGTCAACATGACCCGCACCCGCATCGGCGAACATTGCACCATCTCGCCTGGTGTCACCATCTGCGGTGATGTCATCATCGGCAACCGGGTACTCATCGGAGCTGGCGCCACCATCTGCGACCGGGTCACCATCCACAACGACGCAACCATCGGAGCCGGCACAGTCATCCTCCCCGAAACCATCATCCCATCAAACACCACCTGGGTAGGTGTCCCCGGTAAACAGATCCGCTAACCATCTAGCCTCTCTAGCTCAACTGGCAGAGCAGCGGACTTTTAATCCGAAGCGTCAGGGTTCGATCCCCTGGGGAGGCACATGATCGTCGCCATCACCATGATCAAAAACGAAGCAGACATTGTTGACTGGACACTCACCCATCTCACCGTCCAAGGTGTTGACGGCTGCTACGCGTTGAACAACCTTTCCACCGACAACACCCAAAACATTCTTGACAGCCACTACCCATGGTGTGTCAGCCTGCCCGACACCGAATACGGCTACTACCAGTCCCGCAAAATGTCGGAACTAGCCGTCAAAGCATGGGAAGCCGGCGCAACCTGGGTACTCCCATTCGACGCCGACGAACTGATCTACCACCCAGAAATGCGTCTCGACACGTTTTTCGGGTCGCTACCCGACACCGTCGGCGTTATCACCATCCAAGCATGGGATTATCTGCCCCGACCGGCCATGCCAAACAATCCGAACCCGTACATCCAGTTCGAATACAAACGTCCCACCCCGCAACCCTACCCAAAAATTGCGTTTCGGGCCGTTCCCGACCCGCACATCCACATGGGAAACCATGGTGTGGACCGTATCCCAGGCGAACGGATCGGCGGGCTACACCTCCGCCACATCCAATATCGATCCGAAGCTCAAATGGCCGCAAAACTACGGAACGGCAAAGCTGTTTACGAAGCAACCGATTTAGACGGAGGTCAAGGCACCCATTGGCGGGAAGGTGGCAACCTCACCGACCAGCAAATCACCGAAAAATGGGGACAGTTGACCGTAGAACCTGCCATCTACGATCCTCTACCCGTACACTTCCGTCCCAATGTCCCGTAGCATCATCATCCCCACCATCAACTATCGTCCCGACCTTCTCGAACGATGCGTTGACAGTGTGACCCGCACCCTCAAAACCGATGATCAACTCGTTGTCATCGAAGGCGGCACCTTCGCCGAAAATTGTAACGCTGGAGCAGCCGCCACAACCGGCGAAACTCTCATCTTCGTCAACGACGACACCAAAGTTGATCAAGACGACTGGCTTGAACTACTCACCAACCCGTTCGTTGACCCTAACGTCGGCATTACAGGCTGCCGGCTCATCTACCCGGACGGCAAAATTCAACATTCAGGCATCTATTTCGATGTTGCCGACGGGATCCTCACCGCCTACAACCGAACTTGGGATGCTGACAGCGGCCCAGTTGCCGCAGTAACCGGCGCATGCCTCGCAATTCGCCGTGACCTGTTCAACCTGCTACACGGCTTCGACAGCGAATTCCGCAACGGATACGAAGATGTTGACCTGTGTCTCAGAGCTGCCGAAGAAGGATACGGGGCGTTCTATGTGGCAGAATGTACCCTAATTCACCACGAATCACAGTCCGGACCGGCCAGATGGGAACACGTTGACCACAACGTCCGACGACTCCAACAGCTTTGGACAGTCACAGACTGACCTAACAGACGAAGAACTCGTCTCCATCACCGACGAACTAGAACGTTTGTCGATCTACGAGTCGCCAGCAGCGTTCGCCCAAACAATCTCAAGTCGTGACGCCGAAAAATGGATGCCATACCAGCATCTGATGTTGCTCAACGAACGGTTGATGGACATTGCAGAAGGACGTATCAACCGTCTGATTGTCACCATGCCACCACGGCACGGCAAATCCGAAATGTGCAGCAAATATTTTCCAGCCTGGTTTCTCAACCGGTTTCCCGACCGGCGAGTGATCCTCTGCTCGTACGGCGATGACTTCGCCGCCGAATGGGGCCGCAAAGTACGAGATCTGATCCGCACCCACACCGACCGGCTCGACATTCGCATCAACGAACAATCCAAAGCTGCCGACCGATGGGATCTCGAAGGTCACAAAGGCGGCATGAAAACAGCAGGTGTCGGCGGGCAAATCACCGGACGAGGAGCACATCTCCTCATCATCGACGACCCTGTCAAAGATGCTGCCGAAGCCGCCTCGGCCACCATCCGCGACCAAAAATGGGATTGGTGGCGTACCACCGCCCGCACCCGACTCGAACCAGGCGGCGCAGTCATCATCATCCAAACCCGATGGCATGAAGACGACCTCACCGGCCGCATCCTACGCGACCAAGACGAAAACGACCCGTGGACCATCATCAACCTGCCAGCATTTGCAGAACATGACGACCCGATGGGCCGCACCCCCGGCACAGCTCTCTGCCCCGAACGATACGACGAAAATGCGCTTGCAGCGATCCGCCAGTCGGTCGGTACCGCCGCATTCACCGCCCTCTACCAGCAGCGACCCTCCCCAGAAGGAGGTGGCGCATTCAAACGCACCGACTTCCGATACTGGTCCCCCCATGCCGGCGAACAGAAAACGTATGCGTTGCATGACGATGACGGCACCCTCCTCGTCGGACAACGAGAATGTTGGCGGTTCATCACCATGGACTTGGCATTGACTGCCAAAGCATCTTCCGACTGGACTGTCGCCGCCGTCTGGGATGTCGCCCCCTACCTCGAACCGACCCGCCTCATCCTCGTACACGTTCACCGAGAACGCATTGAAGGAGCCCAACATCTTGACCTAGTCAAACAGCTATGGGAACGGTGGCGACCCAACTTCATCGGTATCGAAGAAGCGATGCAAGGATCAATGACTTTGGCGCACAGCCAACGGCAAGGAATTCTAGTTCGGCCCCTCAAACACAAATCGAAAGACAAAGCGTTCCGAGCAAAAGATGCTGAACTACTCGTCGAAAACCATCGTGTCTACTTCCCCAAAAAAGCAGTATGGCTTGCCGATTGGGAACATGAACTGCTGCTTTTTCCGACTGGTACCCACGACGACCAAGTCGACACATTCTCCTATGCGGCCACCCAAATCCTTCGAGGGATGAACATGGCGAAACCGCCACCCAAATCGTGGGAAGCGCCATCCATCGAAGACCGCTGCTGGAAACAATTGAACAGGCATAATACACTTCACGAACATCCCATCCTCGGGATAATGCGTTAGGAGCATCATGGCTATCTCATACCGTAAAGCTGTTGGCCCTGGCAGCCCTGTGCTGCTCGCCGACATGGAAACCACTACCGGCGGGCCGTCCGTTCTGCTGCACCATGGGTCTAGCGGCAACGTGTTCATCGGCAATGAGAACGTCAACACTACCGACGGGTTCAGCCTCGGATCTGGTGGAACGCTCGCTTTTGTGATCGATGGAAGCGAAGCGATCTACGGGATCACTTCCACCACGACACTTACCGTCCAGGTGTTTCGCACCAACCGGCAGTCCACCCCGTTCCACTCATGATCGATTGGCTGTGGGTCATCGCCATTCTGGCGTTGACCATCTATCTGACGGTCCGTCACATTCTTGACAGCCGGCAACTCACCGCCGAACTGACAGCCCGCAACGCACAGAAAGTGTTCCACATGTCGATGCAGCTTCCCGACCGTCTCAAAATGGATTTGTCGTGAAAGCCCGTCGGCCTGTCGTCGGGGCAGATACCAACACCATCATCATCGCTGTTCACGGCAACAATGTTGCCTACCCGATGTCTGGTCTAGTCCGCAACCCTGGGCCAGGTACCGTCTACCTCGGCGAACAAGGTGTCACAACCAGCAGCGGATTTCCGTTGCAGATCAACGAGTCGCTCACCCTCGACCTTGTCAACGAAGGTGTGTACGCGGTAGCGACCGTCACAACCACCATCTATGTTCTCCGACGAGGTGACTGATGAGCCTATCCAACTATCTTGAAAATGCGTTTGCGAATGCGCTCCGAGGCGGCGGTGCAGGCACCTCCTACACGGCCCCTGCCAACGTGTACGCCAAATTGCACACCGGCGACCCCGGCGAAGATGGCACCAGCAACGCAGCTAGCGAAACGACCCGTAAAGAAGTGACGTTCGGTGCCGCATCCAACGGTGTGATTTCCCTGTCGAACTCGCCGTCGTGGACAGCAGTAAGCACCACAGAAACCTACAGTCACATCAGCATCTGGGACAACAGTACGGCAGGGAACTGTCTAGGTTCCGGCGCACTGTCCAGCTCTGTAGCTGTCACCGCCGGCGACACGTTCAACCTGACTGCGTTGACCGTCACGATCACCTGATCCGATGACTGTCAGCGCAGCATCTGCGCTTGCGGTAACCGGTACCGATACCGACGCACGCGACTATACGACAGCGTCGTGGACCCCAACCGTCGGGAAGGTCTACTCGGTTGCTGTCGCATGGCTCGACCTCGGGTCGGCAAAAACGTCGCCGACGATCTCCGGCAACAACATCACCTGGGTTGCTCACGCTGCGAACGAAACCGGTGGTACAGCAACCCAACCGTCAATCAAAGTATGGATCGGGTACGCGGACAGCAGCGCGACCGCAGGGTCGATCACGTTCTCCGGGTTGGTGTCGTCCGGGCAGACCGCCGACGGCGCGATGTGGGGCATCGCCGAACTGTCCGGCACCACCCAAAATGCGACCAGCACCCACGTTCAAGGTACCGCCACCACCACCGCAAACGACACGATCACCTCCACCCTCGGCGCATTCGCATCAGTCAACAATGCGACCGCATCGTGGATCGTCAGCTACGACGATGCCAGCACCACAGGCCCGGCGATCACCGCCGGAACCGGCTTTGCGATCACCACCAACCTGAACGCCGGTCAGGCAATGGGTGGCGACGGTGTCCGTCTCGCCTTCCAGTTCCGTAACGACAACGACACATCGGTCACGGCGTCTGCCGCCGCAGCAAACGACCGGATGCTCCAGGTCGCAATGGAGTTGCGGGATCTTGTTACAGGTAGCGCAAGTGGCACCATTGCTGGTGACGGCCAAATTGCTGGTAGCGGCTTTAAAACAGTTAGCCGAACCGGGTCTATTGCTGGCGATGGGGCAATTTCGGCGGCTGGTTTCCCAACTCGAGTCCGGTCGGGCAGTGTCGCCGGCGACGGGCAAATCGCAGCTTCTGGTGTTCGAATTGCAGAACGGCAAGGTTCCATTGCCGGTTCAGGAACTATCGATTCGACCGGGTTAAGAACTGCAATTGGTTCTGTTACCATTGTTGGTGACGGAACTATCAGCGGAACTGGAGAGGGACCGACCCCGCCACCTGCACCTACCACCGTTACAGCTCTCACCGGTGTCGGTTCTCACCGTCTTTGGCAACGATCCCGCAGCATCACCCTCACATAGGAGTAACATACCTCCACATGGCTTTCCAGCTTATCCCCGAATATCCTCCCGGTCATCCTGCTGGCGGTGCCTGCATTTCTTGTCGGGCACCTCGCCGCCTCAACGATTTTCGAGACAGCGGCGAACATCTGATCGACCTCGGATTTTATTGTGATGTGACTACCAACATGGAAGGGCAGCCTGCATTCGTTGAAGTTCCTGCTGTTCTGTGCGAAACGTGCGGCCGGGAACTTGCTGCCCTTATCGGTTATGTTGAGCCGAACATTGTGGAACGCGAAAATTTGGCTCATTGGAAAAAACGTGCCCAGGCGGCAGAAGCCCAGCTGGATGCCATGAATGATCTCAAAGCCCGTCTTGCGGAGGCTCTCGCATGATCGAGTCTGTTATCGCTATCGCCCTGATGGTGTTCATCGGATGGCTCGAGTGGTCCCACATGAAAGACCGCCGTTATCTGATCAACACGATCATTGCCCGAACTCCGAACGAAGCGCGTATCCTCAACCAAGAATTTGTTTCTGCCCCACAGCCTGTGTTCACCCCTGAACCCGCCGAAATTCTTGACGGGTTTGACGGTCCGGTCGGTATCTGATGACCAGCCTCATCGACACTCAGATGCCACCCACCCCCGGCGAATCTCCGATCACCGCCGCAAAAATCCGCAAAAAGTATGATGACGGTACCCGCAACATTCGTAACGAACAGCTGATCTACCAGGAGAACGCTGCTTACGTCGAAGGTGAGCAGTGGGTGTACCGGCACAACACCCGCCAGGAAATCCTCCAGTTGCCCCGCAACCCTCGCAAAGTGCGGGTTACGATCCCCCGGCTCGGCCCCGAATCGCGTCGCATCTTCTCCAAACTGTTGAAACGTCCCCTCGTTTTCGAGGTGACTCCTGACGCCCCCGACGATCTCACAACCCGTGGTGCCGCAATGGCCCAAGGTGTCATCACCAGCCTTGCCCGCCAACAGAAATGGGAACGGCTTCGCGAAGAGTTGTGTTGGACCACCTGGAAAGGTGGTACCGGCATCCTCTGCCTTGATTGGGACACCACCGCCGGCCGTTATCTTGGCGAAGATGTGAACGGTCGTAGCCTCAACGAAGGTGACGTAAAAGTCACTTGTCTCAGTATCAGCGAAGTGGCAACTGAGCCAGGTACTCGAGACATTGAGCGGGCCTGCTGGTGGATCAAAGCTCAGGTGATTCCCCCTGACGAAGTGAAAAAACAGTATGGGTTGAAGAAAACGCCGCCGACTGATTCTTCGTCTGCTTTGTCGCCGATGCAGATGCGTCTCGCAAAACAGGGGAACGGTCAGGTGCCGATGAACCTTACGTTGGTTCTCACCTACTATGAGCGGCCCAACGTCGACAACAAGCAGGGGACAGTCGCGACGGTAGTCGGCAACGAAATTGTGGACGGTCCGCATCCGTGGCCGTTCCCTTTCAAAGACCGGTTGAACTTGGCGTGTGCCCGAGAGACAATCATTGAGGGCCGCTGGGCAGGTCGCACCATCGTTACCGACGCAGTACCCGTCCAGACGGCCCTCAACCATTCGTGGACCAGCATCCTCGAGCATCTGAAACAGGCTGGCAACGCCCGCATCCAAAACAACAGTTCGGAACGGATCAACGCCGAAAACTGGTCGGATGAAGCCGCCGAATTCATCTTCCATGATGGGGATCAGCCGTGGATGTGGCTATCACCGCCGCCGATGCCTGACTGGTGGCAGCGCACCCCACAAGAGTTGATGAAAGCGATGGATGACATTATCGGCATCCACGACGTTTCCCGTGGGACCACTCCTGCAAACGTCGAATCTGGTCTTGGTTTGTCGATCCTCGCTGAGCAGGACGAAACCCCCACCGGAAAATTGGCGCAAACTATCGCCGATGTGTTCGGGGATCTTGCCACCATGATCCTCCAAACGTATGAGAAGAAAGTGCCGGCGCAGGAGCAGCGCAGCGCCCGTATCGATCAGCCAGGCTATATCGCCGAGAAGTTCAAATGGTCTGGCGAATCGTTTGCCGGTCAGACCGAAGCACGCGTCCCGTACGATGCGATCGCCCCGATGAACGAAGCTGCTCGTTTCGCCCGTGGTATGGCGTTCCTCGACCGGAAAATTATTCAGACGCCCCGCCAGCTTTCTGCTTACGTCGACATTCCAGGCAACAGCAGTTTCATCGAGGCTATCGATCCGAACGTGTCGAAAGCGCGCCGTGAGAACTATCAGATGGGTCTGGGCGAACCGATGGTGCCTGCCACGTTCGACAACCATCAGGTTCACATTGAGGAACACAATGCGTTCCGACTGTCAGCCCGTTATGAGCGTCTCGAGCCGGCGCAGCAGCAGCTGATCGATAAGCATGTGCAGGCGCACAGCAACTTGGCTGCCGAAGAGGCGGCGAAACAGCAGGTGCGGTCTGAGGCGGCGCCGATGCTCGCCCAGGCGGCGAACGCCGATCAGATGCCAGGTACCGGCACGCTCGGTATGGAAGGTGCGATGCCTCAAGACATTCAGTCGCAGCAGATGACGATGGGTGAAGAGATGGGTGGCAACCCGATGGAAGCTGCCGCACCGATGACCCCTGGCCCTGATATGGCTGGCGGCATGATCGGCCCTGAAGGGGCACCCGCTTGAACGTATCTGTAGGTGTCGTCCACGGCGGCCAAATCGACGCATGGTTCTTCCACACCATGATCGGCCTCCTTCAGTCCACCACCCCTAACCACAAACTGGATCATCATGTGTGCATCCGGTCAGGGCCGTTGCTGTCCGCTGGCCGTGGCACCCTCGTCAACACGTTCCTCGAGCAAACTGACAGCGATGCGCTTCTCATGTTGGACAGCGATCAGGTTTGTACCCCCGAAGTGGCGTTCACCCTCATCGATCTGTTCGCCAAATTGCGGGCCGAACAACCTGACGTAGGCATTCTGTGTGGCATCACGTTCATCAGCAAAGACGAACGTGGCGATGTTCTCTACCCGAACATTTGGGCGAAAGGCCGTCACGACAACGAAATTGTGCAGCTGACCACCTACCCGAAAGACAGTCTGATCGACATTGGGGCGGCCGGCTGTTCCAACATGATTGTTCACCGGTCTGTCCTCGAAGAGTTTTACGATCAGCAGATCAACCCGTTTCATCACATCCCTATCGTCGATTGGGACATGTTGGCTGCCGGGCTGAACAAAATTCCGGTAGAGGACCACGCATCCCATATTCGTCGGGTTGTGTGGGATGCCGACCAGTATGGCGAAGACATTTCGTTCTGTAAGCGGGTGCGTGCCAACGGCCACAAAATTGTGGCGCACACTGGCATCATCTTTGATCACAGCAAAAATGTCCTTCTCGGTGAGAAGGAGTATGACGCCGCCGTGGAGCGGCACACCCACAAGGAGCCTGAAACCAAGTGACGAACCTGATTGACAGCACCCCGGATGAGCCGTTCCACGGGTTGGAGCCTGCCGCTACCCCCATGTCGACCCCCGAGTCGACCAACACGCAGCAGGCCGATACGCAGGAACCCGACATGTTCGACCGTGCCTACGTCGAGGAGTTGCGTCGTGAGGCTGCCGGCTACCGCACCCAGCTTCGCGAAGTTGAGTCCTATTTTGACGGGTACACCCCGGAGGAGCGGGATGCTCTCGGCCAGTACCTCCAGTTGTCGCGTGCCGCAGAGCAGGGCGACCCGGAGGCTATCGCCATCCTGAACGAACTGTTCGATGACGGTCAGGGGTATGACGACGGCCAGTTCATGGATGAAGGCGACGAGTATCTTGATGAGGACACCCTCCGTGAGATTGCCCGTCAGGAGGCGTACGACCTGTTCATGGAGGAGCAGGCGCAACGTGACCAGATGCAGGCGGTCGCCCAGGTGCAGTCCACCGCCGAGCAGATGGGTTACGACCAGGGCAGCGAGGATTACATCCTCCTCCTCAAATTTGCGAACGATCTGGACCCTGACGAGCATCCCGATCTGCTTGCTGCCGCCGACCAGCAGGTCAAAGCCTACAAACAGCAGATCATCGATTCGTACATCAACGAGAAGCAGCAGCAGGCCAACGGGCCGCGAATCCCCCAGTCGAGCGGATCAGCTCCGAACTTGGCGCAGCCGCCCCGCACTCTCGCCGAAGCCCGTCAGGCACTCCACGACCGGTTGATGCGCGACTTCGGATAACCAATTTGATATAATGCGGGCGGGTAGATCCCACCGTATTATCTCGCAACAAAACAATCTCACGCGACGGTCCGGTACCAAGCGTTCACACGATGCAAGAGCCTGGTTGCTCGATGCAGCGGCAATCCCCATCCAGCCCTCATCTACGACTAAGGAGTCATCATGGGCGCAACGAAAACGACCGCTGACGCGGCTCTGAAGGAGGACTACCAGCCGGCAGTCCGAGAGCAGATCAACAACGACATTCCGATCCTCACCTACGTTGAGAAAAACACGAAAGACACCGATGGTCGTCGTGCAGTCCTTTCGCTGCATGTGACCCGCAACTCGGGTATCGGTTCCCGTGCGGAGGGTGGCACCCTTCCCACCGCCGGCAACCAGGGGTACACCGAGGAGCGTGTGAGCCTCAAATACCACTACGGTCGTATTCAGCTCACCGGCCCTCTGATGCGTGCCGCCGACAGCGACAAAGGTTCGTTTGAGCGTGCCCTTGACGCCGAGACGAAGCGTGTCGTGTCCGACCTGAAACGTGACCTGAACCGTCAGGTTTGGGGTACGTCGGATGGTGTGATCGCCGAGCTGGCGCAGACCACCAACAGCACGGTCATCAACCTGAAGTCGAGCGTGTCGGACGTTCAGTTCCGTCAGCTCGAGGTCGGTTCGATTGTTGACATTGGGACGGTCGCTTCGCCGACCGGCACTTCGTCGGGACGGACCATCGTGTCCACTTCCGCTTCGGGGACTGCCGGCACCGACGGCTACTACAAGGTCACTCTTGACTCGGCGGTTACCACCACGTTCGCGACCTACATTTTCCGGTCGGGGAACGGCGGTTCTGGTGCCTCCCAGAAAGAGGTTACGGGCCTTCAGTCCATTGTCGATTCGTCCGGTTCGCTGTTCAACGTCGATCCTGCCACCTACCCGGTGTGGGCGTCGTCGGAGTTCGGCAACGGCGGCACGAACCGTCAGATCAGCGAGACGCTGATGGCGACTGTGGTGCAGGACATCAACATTCAGTCCGGTACCTGGCCGAACCTGGCGTGCTGCCACCACGGTGTGTTCCGTGCGTACGCCAACCTGCTGCTCGGTCTGAAACGGTTCAACAACACCGTTTCGCTGAAGGGCGGCTACTCGGCTGGTATCCCGTTCATCGGCGGCGGCGGCCAGGAGATCCCTGTCGTCACCGACCGTGACTGCCCGGCGAACAGCATGTTCTTCCTGAACACCGACCATCTGGTCGAGTTCATGGCTTCCGACTGGGAGTTCATGCAGGAGGACGGTGCTGTCCTCAACCGGATCAGCGGCGTCGACGCCTACGAGGCGGTCCTCTTCAAGTACATGGAGGTCGCCACCGACCAGCGCAACGCCCACGGCAAGCTGACTGACATCAGCCACGCCTAACCGCCACGCAGAGAAGGGAGGGTAGGGGACGGATCCTCCTACCCTCCCTCTCCGCATGAACAAAGGACACACCGATGGCTGTTTCGTACGCCAACACCGAAATTCTGTACCGGGGCCGCACCACCCAGATTTACACTGAGGTCACTCTCGACTCGGTGTACGCATCTGGCGGCGAGTCCGTTACCGCCAACCAGTTTGGCCTCTCCACCATCCGAGCTATTTTCCCTGCCGACGCAGAGGGTTACGTCATCGAGCCGGTCAAATCGACTGACAGCACTTGGCTGCTCAAAGTGTACGTCTCTCACACCCCTGACACCAACTCGGCGACTGCCGCCCCGCTGGAGTCTTCCGTTGGCCGCGACCTGTCAACCGTCACCGTTCCCCTCCTGGTGTTCGGCAACTGATCATGCCGCACGGCAAAGGCTACGAAGAGATGGAAGACGCTGTCGCCGAAAAAGCGTACGGCAACGGCAAAGAATACGCTGTCGAAGTTGAAATCAAAGTGTGTGCAGATAGTTGGGATGAGCTGCGGAAACGACTTCCGTTGCTGTTCAAGTAGGTGACATATGCCTGGAATGATGGGTAACCAGCCGATGAAAGACAATTACGTTGGTGGCCTTGAGGCATCTATCGCCAACAAAATGGGTGGGGCGATGAAACGTCAGTCGCCTTACTCGAAAAATCCTCAGTTCACTCTTCCGAAAACTTCTCGCCCTAACAGGAAAAAGATGAAGAATATGGCTCAGTCGATGTACAGAATGCCGGGCCTTTGATGGATCGTGAACTGACGATTCTGGCAGTCCACCACCCGGAACACATTGGGAACGACTGGCAGCTTGTCACCCATCCGACGGTCGCACCGTTGCAGGATGGTGCCCCCGATCTAGGTTGGGAAGGCGACAATCGTCTCGCTGTCTACCTGTGCAAACCGACCCAACAGTTTGTGTTGTGGCGGCTCGAGCAAGACAACGAGTATCGGCCTGTCGCCCAGCTGCCAGCCGGCGCATCAATCACCCCGGATTCGGTTAACAAACTGTGCCGCCGGCTTGTGGAAATTGATCAGCGGCGCGGATTCGACCCGTATCTCGATGTGATCCAAGCCATTGAGAAAGATGAGAAAGAGCAGGCTGACGTTCAGCGGGAACGGATCGGTGAAGTTGCCGACAAACTGTTGTTCGGTTTGTCTCGTTCGCATCTGCCTGGTGTGGACATCACTTACAAACACAACCTTCTGGGACGGCCTGCGTAAAGGAGTGGCACGGTGAACAAAAACACACTTGTAACCCGTGTTGCATCCCGGTTGAACATCACTTCAGACGACCCGTTTTACGACCAGTTGGGCGACATCGTCAACGAAGCAATCCATTATCTGGATACGGCAAGCCCTGACGGTTGGCCGTGGATGCGAAACACGCTCAACACGACTATCACTGTCGGATCGTACACATTTGCCCAGCTTGCCGGTACGACCAGCATCATCGCAAAAGTGTTGTCTGCCAAAGTGAAAGATGGTGACACTTGGCAGATCCTCAAGTTCCGCAACCAAGATGAAATCGATCAGCTATATCCGACGGACGATACGGGGCTGCCCGAGTCGTACAATGTTGATGGCGGCAAAGTTGGGATCTACCCGCCACCTGACGGTTCGTACAACCTTCAGATGCGTGTCGTGTTCTCCGAAAATGATCTTGTCAACGACGGTGACACACCGATCCTGCCCGCTTCGTTCCACACCGGCATCATCGATGCGGCCCTCCTGTTCTCCTACCAGGCGTTGGCAGACGAACGTCGTTCTGCCGCCCAAGAGCAACGAGTTGCCGCCACTATCGGCCGGATGCGTACCTACGGCATCCAGTATGACCCGTCCCCAACGATTCGAGTGCGGGACTGGCTCTGATGGCAGAAATTCTTGCCACCTGGGACAAATTTAACGGCGGCCACTGGGGTTCTAAAGGGCCGCGTAACGCCGGCGAAAACCAGTTCGGTGGCACCAACATGTTGTTGACCCGTGACGGCGGTGTAGTCCCGGTGACTGCTTCCCGCTGGTTGCAGATCAGCTCAGCAACGAACGGCACCGTATGGGGCATGTTTTTTGCGTGGGGTATTGACGGGTGGGTGTACTACCTGCAGCAGACTGCCCCCCGTACGTTTCGTGTGTACCGATTCAACCCTGATCCGACCGCTGGAACACTCACCCAACAGCTTGTTGGCACTATCGCCGGGATCGCCACCTACGACCCTGATTGGACTGCCGTCGGATCCACCCTCTACATGACTGTGTACGGCGACAAAACGTATGCGGTGAACACAGGGGCAGGTACCACCGCAAAACTGACTGGCAACTATGGGGATGCCCCTGCCGGCCGATGCATGTGCCTGTACGGAGAACGGATCCTTATCGGCGGGATCAGCGACGCCAGGTTCGGACAGTATCCGAACCGGATCTACTTTTCGGGTGACAGCACCGGATTCGGTGGGGCAGATCCCGACCCGACGGACCGTACCGCATGGGAAGACCTCAACTACTTCGATATTGGTGCAGACAACAGTTTCATCACAGCGTTGCTGCCCATCCGTGACTATCTCGTCGCCATCACCCAAGACCAACAGATCTGGGTGATTACCGGTGTGCCTGGTGTCAACGCCTCTGCACGCCGTATCTACGGGTTCCACAAAGGATCAGGTGCAGTCGAATATTTTCAGCCGTCCCATGCGGCTGTCGACCCGTCACAGATCCGCGTCTGGTTTTTCGATCACACCTACCGGGCCCCCTCGAGGTTCAACGGTGCGACCGTGTCCCGCACCCCAGAATTCGGTACCCCCACCTCCGACCGGGTTGCCGAATCATCGCAGAAAGGGCCGCTCGCCATGCTTGGCGGCCCCGACGAATTTATCGTCAACAACGTTGCTTTGTCCCGCAACGCTGGCGTTGCCACCATCAACAAAGATCTATCCCTGTTGAGGTTGAATGGGATCAACCATGTGATCTTGTCCGACAACCTTGATGGACGCCACCAGTAGGAGCTAACCGATGGCTAACGAAATTCGCCGCCGTTACAACTTTCAGTCGGGCACAATCACCGACAACCCGTTGACGAACTCGGCTACCACAATGAACTCGACGAACCTTGCTGGTCTGCCGGCGGTCGGTTCCACCGAGTATGCGGTACTGGTGTTGGATCCTGCTGGGGCTGGGAACGGCCCTGAGGTGGTGTATGTGACCGCCCACACAGGTTCTGCCACCTCCGCCACGATTGTTCGTGGCCGTGAAGGTACGACCGCAGTGCAGCACAACAGCAACGTCACTTGGATTCATGTGGCGACCGCCGCCGACTATCCGCTTGTTGCGGCCAGCTCGTCGGACCGTCCATCTGGTACCGGCCTCCCCTACGAAGGCCAGTTGATCTACCAGCAGGACACGAAAGAACTGTTGGCTTACACCACCGCAACGACCGGCTGGCAGAAACCCTGGTCGATGCCATGGGGCATCGTCGATTATCAGGAACGAACGTCTGATGTGACAATCAGCGGAAATGGTACTTACACCAACATCACCGGGTTGACTTCCACAAAAACGTATGTGGCGAACCGGCGTATCAAAATTACGGTAGGTGCCCTTGTCGTTCCTGGTGATGACGGTTCGTTGGGCACCCTAGCTATCAGAGAAAGCTCCACCGAACTGCAAGTTGCTCGCGGTTACCTTGTTTCAATGTTGCTCGATCAGACGTTGACCGCAACGAAAGTGTTGACTCCTACTGCCGGGTCGCACACCTATGTTGGTTCTGCCACCCACACTGGCGCAACGAACGGTCGTATCGAAGCATCGTCCACCCGGCCGGCATTCATCCTCATTGAGGATATTGGCCCGTCTACGACGCCTGCCTGATGAGCAACTTGTACCGGTACGGATCGTCCCGTTTCGGGACGCAACCCTACGGTGGCCTTTCGCCAGCGCAGGTTATCCCCACCCGCCCCGTATCCGGCATCATTTTCCTTACCTCAAACGACCGGTATCAGGTGGTGTCCTGCTCGTATGGTGGCACCCTGTCCGAACCCCCCGAGTTTCGCTACTGGAACGCCAACCCGCCAGCTTGGGGCGAAAACCTTAACAACGACCAGTATCTCCCCGACTTTTTTTCGGCTGACGAAAACGGTGACATTCCAGTCGGCACTCTCGAACTGTCGTTCCGTGCGTTGAAATCGCCGCAGGAGATGCTGGTCAAAGGTGTCACCGTCGAGTTCATTCCTCGCCCGTCGGCACTTACCAACGAATCGTTGAACGATACCGACACCGTCGGATTCTCAGCCTATGTGGAAGGGCAAGGGGTACCCGAATACACGCGTAACACCAACGGCACCACCACCGGGATGATCGTATCCACCACCGAAACGTTCTCCGAACTAGCGAACGCCCAGTCGTCCGACGTGTGGCCCAACGTACGCACCGCCAGCCTTCCCTGCCGCATCCTGCAACGTGTCGCCGCCGCTCGAGTTGTCCTCACCAACATTCAACTCTGCGAAATTGTGTCTGTCCAGCTGATCGGCGATGTGAACATCCCTGCGAGAGACCGATGACTACCGCCGGCATCTTCCGATTTCCGATCCGCAGCGCCGACGTTTGGGGTCTCCTCGAAGAAGAGAAACGCAGCAACGAAGATATCGCTGCCGATCTTGACTATCAGGACAACGCTGTCGAATCGTTTCTGTCTGATGTGACCTCATCGGCAAACGTCGCCACGTTCGGCGAATCAATCGCAAAAGGGGCATCGGCCGCAACGATGAACGGCACCACTTACACATCGTCAGTCACCTACGGATTCACATTTTCGCAAGCCCCCAGGGTGGTACTTACCGTTGAGAACGGACGCGGCCAAGATCTACGTCCCATCCTCACCCAAGTCACCACAAGCAGTTTCGATTACAAGATCACAACATCAGCAACATCGACCAGCACCCTGTTTGTACACTGGGTTGCGGTCGCCAGGTAAGGAGCAAAACGATGGCTTACACTTATCCTTCTTCTCGTAGCGCCGATATGGCCGCCCAGTTGGCTGCTAAAGGTTTGACGTTTACGGGAACTCAGGTTGTGCCTATCCAGCAGAACACTGCCCCTCCTGCCGATAACACCACATACGAGACGACTGGTTACGCCGCTCCTCCTGCCCGTCAGCTTTCAACCAGCCCCGAATTTCAGGCGTATCTGTCTGCTCTCGGCCTTGAGGAGATGCAGGCCCGTGCCGATGTGGATCGGATGCGAGGCCTCTACCAGTCGGAAGCAGCCCGCCTCAAACAGGATCTAGTTCCCCAGTACGGTCAGCAGCGGCGTGGTATCGCCGGTTCGTTGGAAGCACGCGGGATGGCTCGCAGCGGCGAATATTTGCGGAGGCTCGCTGAGAACCGTGCTGCTGAAGGCCGTCAGCGTGCCGGTATCGACGCAAACCTGGCCGGTCAGGTCAGCCAGCTGGAATCCCAGTTGGCGCAACGGATGGGTTCGTTGGCTTCTCAGCGTGCCCAGCAGGAACTTTCGCTTCGCTCTCAGGGATATGTTTGATGGACAAAGCAGCTCTTCTTGACGCTATCGCCAAATCAGGTTCGGCTGGTCGTGCTGCCTACGAGCAGGCGCAGCAGTCTTTGGCTGCCCAGCAGGCCGAAGCTGTTCGAGGTGCGCTCGCTTCTGGGGTAGCCGGGCAGGCTGGTGCCGGCGCACAAGCCCAGTTGCAGCAGATTGTCGGGCAGCCGTACGAGTCGCGTACCGCCGCGTTGCGGCAGAACCAGGCGTCAATGGAAGACTGGTACAACCGTCTGGGTGCCATGACTGGCAGTTGGGCTGATCAGCAGAACGCGTTGCAGCAGACTGCGTTGCAGCAGGCTCTCGCC
>JAAOEI010000315.1_pt1 | contig 19227 bp, 37 predicted proteins | sample 7059261 | NCBI WGS metagenome assembly JAAOEI01 (sample SAMN14008812, study PRJNA610033) | viral metagenome | isolation source: viral particles filtered from seawater | place: China: Hangzhou Bay, Yangshan Deep Water Harbour | collected 2017-10-31 | reverse complement strand
AACTTGCGTTAAGAAAAGGTGAACCGACTGGAGATAGATGGATAAAGTTAAAAGATATTTCTGATACAGTTGAAATGTGGTTGGTAAAGTAATGAAACGCATAAGTAGAATTGTACGCAAATGCCTAAACCAATAGGACAAGATTCATCACTTAACATTAGTTTGCCTATGCTCTTGCAAGCCGTAGGGTTCATTGGTGCTATGGTGTGGGGATACGGACAGTTGAATACAAGAATATCGTTCTTAGAATATCAAGTGGCAGTTAATAAAGATAATATTCAAAGAATAGAAGATACTGCTGATGCTAACCAAGATGCTGAGATACCTGCGGATATTAAACAAAATCAACGCATTGATTTTCTGGAAAGAGAAGTCATGCGTTTGAGGGACGGAAATAAATGAATACTTGGTTTCTGTTTCACTGTTGGATGGCATTATGTATATGGTCATGGGACATGGACGGAACGCTTGAAGCTAGAGTAAATAAATTTGAAAAAACGGTGGGAATATATACACCACCAGAAACAGAATAATATGGCACACGCAAAAAGAAAAGCTGGATTAATTAAAAAGTATAATCTTAAGGGAGTAAATAAACCCAAAAGAACCCCTAAGCATCCTAAAAAATCTCATATGGTGCTTGCAGAAGAGGGGCATAAAATGAAATTAATTCGCTTTGGAGAGCAAGGTGCAAAGGTCAATCAAACTCCAGAGCAAAGAAAAGCCTTTAAAGCTCGTCATGCTAAAAATATCGCTAAAGGTAAATTTAGTGCGGCATATTGGGCAAATAAAGTAAAATGGAGTCCAAGTAAAACTAAAAACAAATAGGAGGCGTAATGCCAAGAGGTGCAGGGACATATGGTTCTAAGGTCGGAAGACCAAAGAAAAAAAAGAAAATGGGTAAGAAACTCAAATCAATGAAAAAAAGATAACAAAAGGAAAAGCAATGGCTAAAGATAAAAAACAAAAAGAAAAATCGCCAGTAATCCAACTCGATAATCAAGAGTATAAATTTGATGAATTGAACGAAGATCAGAAGCTAATGGTATCACATATTGCAGATTTAAATCGCAAAATTGAAACTGCCAGCTTTAATCTTCAACAATTACAATTTGGCAGACAAGCTTTTATAGATTCTTTAAAAGCTGGATTAAATTCAGAGGAATAGGACAGGTCGGGGTGGGGAAACCTGCCCCGATATAAGATATGACTAAAAGAGTAAAATGGGTTTCAACAATTAAGGTAGCTGATAAAAAAGAATATCAGCCAGAAATTCCAAAGATTATTAAAAAAGATTTAATTGAGAAAGAGGTCAAACCTGCAAAAGCTCGATATATCGTTGTCAATGGGATACCTCAAACTGTGCAGAAAGAAATAAAGGCTAAGTCTGCGGTAATCAAAGAAGAGCTAATTCGGGAAGATCAACCATATCAAGAACAAAAGCCAGAAAGATTTGAAAAGATGCATTTTGATTGTAAAGTAGATGCATTACAAGATTATGGTATCGTTAAGTATTATCAATCAGAATATGGTAAACTGAGAATTCCAGAAAATGCTATTTATTATGAATCTACAGATTAACAGGAATGAAAATGACACCAGAAATGATTACGGATATATCGGCAACTGCTCTTGTTGGTATTCTGTTATTTATGATGTTTAAATATTTAACTAGAGATTTAAGTCAAGAATTGCATAAACAATACGAAATTATAGTGAAACTTATTGATAAAGTCGGTGAATTAAAAAGCACAATAGATTCTAAATGGAAGTCGTAATGAGAGTGCATGAATACAGAGATGAAATGATGAATCTTCTTATCAGAGTAGATACAAGGCATCAAGAAATATTTCACAGGTTAGACGCAATAGATAAACATTTGGAAAAGCTAAATGGTAAAGTAGCAAGCCATGAAGCATCTTTAATCAAGATAAAAACAATAGGAATGCTTGCAATGTTTGTAATACCTATTGTTATTAACATAGTAATGAGGATATTATGAACATAGGAAAAATGATAATGGACTATCTTTTCAATGGTGAAAACAAAGAAAAGATTATTGATGAGTTAAATAAAAACATCAATATTCCAATAATTAATGAAGAGACTGAAGAAAAGATTTTAGAAGCAATCTACGGTGTCTTTGAAAATGTTATGGGCGAAGTATTATCAAAAAAGTAACATTTGCTCAGATTATACCCGATGTGCTAAAGCGAGAAGGTGGGTATGTAAACGATCCCAGCGATATGGGAGGGGAGACTCGCTTTGGCATATCCAAACGCTCTTATCCAGATGTGGACATAAAGAACCTTACCGTGGATAAAGCTATCGAAATTTATCGCAAGGATTATTGGGTTCCCTCTAAAGCGGAGAGGCTTCCAGAAGAAATTAGGGAAGATTATTTCGATGCTGTGGTCAATCATGGGCAAGGAAATGCAGTAAAGATATTACAGAGGGCTGTAAACTCCACAGGAAGCCCAAAATTAGCCGTAGATGGCAGGATTGGACGCAATACGATAAGAGAGTCCAAGAGATTAACAAAGTCTCGATTTCAGGCATTTAGGACGCTTTTTTATGCAAGTATAGTATGTAAGAACGCTACACAAGAGAAATTCTGGTATGGCTGGTGGAAAAGAGCAATTGGTAAACATTAGTCATTGCATAAGAAAGGCGTAAGTGTTATATTATGCAAATGCTTGGTAAATTAACAATAAATAGGAAATAGTATGGCTACATACGCAACAAATAGAGATTTAAAAGATGTCTTTCCAGACATTGATTCGTTTGACACCAAGACACCTTTATATGGTTGGGTAGAGTTATTTTCTCATGGTGGTTATAAATTATACGAAGCATTTAATACGGGATTAGTTACTGTTTTATTTCAGAGTGGCGAAGATTTAACGCCATATGAAAAAACAGAAAATTACACTGATTCTACCGCTGATACAAACGAAGCAATAGATATTATTGAGACTGCAATAGATGTTACCGACGGTTCGCTATTCGGATATGGAGATGTGATAAGAATAGATAGCGAAAAAATGTTAGTTACTAATATTGCATCCAATACTCTGACTGTTAAGAGGGGATTTTTAGGAACCACTACAGCTACACACAATACTGCCACAGATATATATATTGGTATCGAGTGGTCGGAGGAAAAGCAATGGATTTATAGCGGCGGTAATGATTCAGTATTATTATATGAATTAAATACAACCAACCCAAATGATTTATTAGTAGAATCTGGCGAAGATTTTGAAACAATTAAATCAAGGTACTTAGCCAATGCATCTAAATATCTCGATGCATCTTTAGATGCTAAATTACCTAGAGAACAATTTAAAGACCAAGACGGCAATTATGACTATATTATCGTTCGCACAACTGCGTTATTGGCTTGTAGTTTTTTAGTCCGTGCTTCTAACCCAACATCTGAAATAGCAGATGCTTTATTTACCGAGGCTGATAATAATATCAACTCTCTCAACATGGGTAAGACCAAGCTGTCTTGGCAAACAACTGGCGATGCTTCAATGGGTATTATCAGGGAAGGTTCTGTCTCTGGTAATTTACGCATTGTGGATACACGGGGGGCATACGGGGGAGTCTATGATAAGATAGGCGTTAAGATTACCACTGCTGGCGTTATAGGAACAGCACGCTACTCATCTTGGTATGCTGATTCAGATCGCTTAGGTTCAGAGAGAATGAATCAAGGTGAGACAGAATCTTATTCAGATGAAATTAATGGTAACTATCAACCAGTAGGAAATGGACTATATATTCGGTTTGCTGGCGATACAGGTGACGCAGCTACGCTAAATGACTACTGGGAGATAGAAGTGATTGGTAAGAATGAGACAGTAGATTTAGGCTATCCTAGAAGCATCAGAATGAGCCGTAGATGATTTCCTTTACTAATATTTGGGAAACAAAGATTTTAGACCCAATACGAACTTTTCTCAATGACGAGTTCGCAGGGACAATACCTGTTTATACAGGGGATTTTAAGGATATGGGGAGTCAATCCATACGCTTAAACCCAACAGGAAGTGATTTATTAAGTTTTTCTATTGAGGCAGAATCAAGAGAGTACATTATGGATGTATCTTATACATTTAAAGAAAAGAATGTCAAAAAGGATACATGGGAACATATATTACGTCAATTGTCTCATATAGAAAGCCTTTTCCATGATAATGTTATCGGTGCAAATAATACTTTTTATGACGGAAGATTGGAAGAATGTCGTATTAACGATAAGACGGCAGAAGAAGAAGCAGTAGAAGGCTTAAATGTTATTCGATGGGAATGGCGAGGAACATACACAGGAAACACATAGGAAAGTAAAAAGGATTACTATGAAAGTTCAATTAAAAGAGGGAGTGTCCGCATCTGATATTCCCCGTATTGGTGGCATAGCAAAACGCATAATTGTCGCCTTTGCAAATAAGGAAAAAACAGTGGAGATAGATGCAATGCCAAAAGGTATGGATCAATTTATAGAGGAAGTATCTCCAGTATCAAAAAATAAAATATCTAAGGAAGATAAATAATGAGTATTAATGCAAGTTTTTTTAGTTCTAAAGAACTTCAGGTAGGAGTCGGTTTAGATGCTAGCAATGTCGGGACGGTTTTTGCTGGTTCCTTTACTGCCATCGAATCAGAAGGTGTCAGCCCTCCTACATTTAATGATATTAGAGTTGAGAGAAGGGGTGGTGCTTCTTCAGGAATTATGACAGCAACAACCGACTTATTTCATTATGGTACGGGTGCAACAATAGAAGGTACTGTTAGTGGATATTTAACAGACGAGTTGGTAGATATTCTACTACCAAATGCATTGGGTGTAGCCGAAGCTTCAAATGTATATACTGTAGATGGAACAAGCACATCAAATGTAACTTTCGAGCATGGAGATGCTTCTGCTTTAAACAAAACTTTATCATTTGCTTATAATGGTGTTAGTGCATCTGGCTTTGATGATTCAGTAGTGATTGCAGGTTGCGTCATTACAAGCCTTACATTGACAGCAGACCCAGCAGAAGATGGCGGCAGAATGAGATTTGAAGCTAATTGGATTTCAAGAACACCCAAAAGTATTGCAAGTACATTTTCTGCCACTGGTTCTACAATGGGTGCATATAGCACTAGTTATGTCTTTTTAAATGATTATAGCCATCATGTGAAAGTTGCCAATGCAAATGTATTATTAAAGAGTTTTAGTATGACAATTGATAATCCTGTAGTATTTGGTGGTTTTGGTGGTAGTGGGGTAGATGGTGCACCCCAAACATATATTAGATCAGTTCCAGAAATGGCAATTACGGTAAATCCAGTAGTTAAATATGATACTAATGTAGATAATCTATGGGAAAATATGAGAGGTAGTGCAGATGGAACTCAGTCAGAAACATTAACAACCCCTGCGTTCCAAATGTCAGATAATGCGACATACAATGACGCTGGTGCTAATAGAAGTATTAGAATTGCAGACGGAACAGTTAATGAATTATCTTGGGATGAGGGCGATTATTTAGGCTTGAGTGTCACAATTAAGGCACGGGGAGACGCTTCAGAATCATTTTACTTAAAGCACGTCTAATGAAAGAAATACAAATAAAAAATAAAACTATAAAGTTAAAAGAAATGTCTATTGACGATATTGATTACTGCAATGATGTGCCACAAATGATTTATGATGGAGATAAGATCGTGTCTATCACTAATCTTTCTAAAGCAAGAACTGCTTGGATAAGAAAAGGCGTTGAGGGTGCTGATGATGCCTTTCTTAAAAGTTTAAGTGAGGATGAGAAGAGCGAACTATCTTTATCAGTACAAGAGTATCAACGCTTGGGGGAATAGAGTCCCTCACATTAGAATTAAATTTTCTAATAAACGAAAAATGTGAGGGCTGTGACTTTCACAGGTATCCTTACGAAGCACAGATACCTATCATGATTGATGGTACTTATCAAAAAAGAATCTTTGTATCTGATGAGAATGTATGGGATATTGTTGAGTTGTTAATTCAAGAAACTAAAGAAGCCAATGCTAAAGGCGGTAGCTTTAATATCGCTGAATCTGTAAATGCACAGATACCATTTTTTGCCTGTAGAAATGTTTTTTTAGACAAGGACAGTCAGAAAGACATAGCACGTTTTATTTATTCTAAAGACTACGGCATATCCCCATACAAAGGTACATACGGAGAGCAACCTGCGCGCTGGGTTGCCAAATCTTTTTTGATTAAAAATTTAATTGAGAGACAGAAAATAAAGGCAACAAAAGATGGCAAAACCTAATACTATTGAGATTGAATTTAGACCTAAAGGCGATGCAAAGCTTATTGATGCAATAAAGAAGCTAGATCGTGCCACTAAGTCTTTATTAAATTCTCAAGCAAAGCTAATTGACAAAGAGGTTAAAAGAAATAAGACCAGCTTCAAAGGTCGTCAGCAATTGAAAGGTATGTTCCTAGACTTAAAAAAATTAAGCTTAGGATTTAAAGATACTGGAATTAGTACAGAAATGTTTACACGGGCATTAAAGGGAGACCGTGTCGCATTAAGACAAACAAAAGAAGCTACAGATAGACTTATTGCTTCCAAGACAAGATTAAAAAAGGGTATGCTTGATACAGAGCATAGCACTCGAATATTAGGCGGTAGTTTCGCAGTATTACGTTCTAAAATGCTTTTGGCTTCATTTGCTGGAGGAATTTTTAGTGCAACTGTAGGTAAATTGGCTAGATTAGCTGGAGATCAAGAACAGGCTGAGAGAAGATTAACTACAGCATTAGGTCGAAGATCGAATGCTCTTATTGCTTTTGCCGCAGAACAGCAAAAAGTTACTAGATTCGGAGATGAAGAAACCATACAGGCAATGTCTCTTGTTGGTGCATACACAGATAATGAAAAAGCCATTGCAAAGCTAACTAAAGCATCTATGGATTTAGCTGTTGCAAAGGGAATGGATTTAAGCACCGCAACAGATTTAGTATCAAAAAGTGTATTTAGCTCTACTAATGCTTTATCAAGATATGGTGTAGAGATAGTTGGTACTCAAGGTTCTGTAGAGAGATTAGAAAATGCTACAAAGGCATTAGCTGATTTATATGGCGGACAAGCTCAAGAAGATGGCGAAACTTTTAATAGCACCATGATGCGGCTTGGAAACTCTGTAGGTGATTTAGGAGAAAGATTTGGAATCGTTTTAATTCCAGCAGTAACTTTATTTGCCAATGCAATACAAAAAGTAGCGGATTCAATTGATACAGAGGAAATCAAGTCATATGGTGCGGCTTTACTCGGGGTTGGTGGTGCTTATCTGATTGTTGCTAATGCTACTACAGTATTAGCAAAAGGAATTAAGCTTGTAAATAAACTATCAAAAAGACAGGCAATACTATTTGTTGCAATGATGGGTGTGGGGAAGCTGATAGAACAATTTGATATTTTTGCTGACAAAACGGGTGATCTATCTGATGAAATGAAAAAATTAGAAGGTGAGCTAAGTAAACAAGCAAAATTATTTGAAGCTGGTGCTGCTACTCAAGGATTACAAAATGAGATTGAATTATTGAGGTTGCGACACGATTTAATGGTTGATGGAAATATCAATCTTTCTGATAGATTAGAACTGCTTAAAGAAGAAGAGGCACAATTAGCATCATCAAAGGCATCGGAAGAAGAGAAGGTTAAAAAAGAAGAAGAACTTGGTATAAAGCGTATTGAATTAGAAGAGCAAATTAAACAAGCTAAACTAAGTACGGTATCTACTACTCTTGGTGCATTCTCTAACTTAATGAAACAAAATAAAGCTACTGCGTTAGCTGCAAAAAGATTAGCACAAGTGCAGGCAGTGATAGATACATATGCGGCTGCAAATGCTGCTCTTAAATCAGGAATACCACCTTTTAATTATGTAGCTATGGCAGGTGTTATCGCACAAGGTTTAGCTAATGTCGCTCAAATAGAAGCACAGAAATTTGCTAAGGGTGGTGAATTTATTACTACTAAGCCAGAATTGATTATGGTTGGTGAAGCTGGCAGAGAGCACGTTCAGATTACTCCAATAGATAGACCGCAAGATAGAGCATTAAAAAATGCTGGTGTAACCGTTAATATTCAAGGCGGAGTTGTAGATCAAGACTATATTACAAATACGCTCATTCCAGCAATAAACGCATCAGGACAAATCGTTGCTTAGTTTATCTAATAATTTATCTACCGCTCTCAATAAACATTCTACATCTTCCTATTGGTATGTAAAATTGTACTATGGGGATGAAACAAATTTTATTGGTTTATCTGATAAAGATAGAACGATTGGTTCAGATGTTTACTATGGCTTGATAGCTTCTTGGTCTAATCTTACATATTCTGCCAATTTATTTGCTTTTGAAGTAAAATTTTCGGATATGAATTTAAAGATTATCAATACTAATCGTGCAATTGATGGAGAGCGATTTTCAGATTTATATTCAAGCAAAGAATTCACCAATCGTAAATGGGAACTCTATGCTGCCGATGAGAATGTATCCTCTGCGTCCGATCATCAGATATTGGCTACTGGTATTATTGGTATGAAAACAAGCTACAATGAAACTGATTTCAGCATTAGCTTGAATAACATTCTTAATAAATACAATATCAATATACCGACCACATTACTCGGCTCTGACGAAGAAGTACCAGAAGAGAATAGAGGCAATCCAATTCCGTTTGTCTATGGAGATTTTGATCGCAACCTTAGTCTGCCAAGCTCTGATTTTGACAGGCATACAGGCGAACACGCACCTATGATTATTACAAATAAATGGGATGCTACGAATGGAATGATAGCACAGGCAGATACTGAATCTCTGCATACATTGCGTGATAAGAATGTAGAAATGTACGTTGGGAATGCGTATCTTTCTTTTGATGACAATCTAGTAGCTATATCAAGCACTAAATTTGCATATATTACTGGAAATCTATTAGAATCGGGTGTATTTGTTACAGGAGTTACTGAAGTTCAAAACTTTAGTAATACAACAAGTAAAACATTATCTGTCACTGGCAATACTGATGATTTTAGCTTTGGTATTCCGAATCTACCAAAAGGTGTTGATAGAACTGGTCTTAAAATGCTTGTATATTATACTTCAGATATGCCAGTTCCTGACGCTGCTGCTCCTAATGATTTTTTTAAATTTACTAATACTGCCAATAGCCCTATTAGTGATAATCTACCTCAAGGCACAAATACAGTACAGACAATTTCTTTAGGCTCAACAGATACGGGTCGCACTATTAAACTTAGAATGGATGCTTCTGATTCTGGCAATACTTACAGTGCAAGCATACACACAATTATGATTGTAGGAGATTATTTGATAGAAGATTCAGTTGTACAGGAGACGGTGCGTCATGTCTATAATGATAATATTGCAATGAGTGAGAGAGGCTATGTTTTAGGGACTGAAAAAAGTGGTCGTACAGTAGAAATTAAAAGCTCATACAATATTCCTAAAAACGTCAGAATGATGTATGGGGCGTTGAAAGGTCGTAAATACAGCTCAGACTTAACCACTTCTCGTTCCAATAATTACACAACTTCAGATTTTATCGAGAATCCTGTGTATATTATTGAAGATATTGGAAGAAAATTGCTCGGAGCATCTATTGATACTACTACATTTGATGATTATGGTAAAAAAGATACGGGTAAATTAAGAGATATATTTAATCTTTCTGAAGCCAAAGATGTTAGGATGCGTATGAGTCAATATGCCTCAGAGGATGCGGATTCTGTTTTAAGAAGAATATGCAGACAGGCTGGATTATTTTATCACTTCAATGAATCTGGAGAAATGAGAATTTTTGGAAGAAAAAGAGCTGGAGATTATGCATCTGGAGATGTAACACAAGATATTGATTTTGATGATTGTAATTTAGAAAATATTTCATTGACTGAGGCTAATCAACTTAGAAATACAATTACTTTAAAATATGATTTGGATTATGCTACAGAAAATACAGAAAAAATTACTAGCTCTTCTACTGATTCTACTAGCGAAACAGATTACAATATTGAAAATACATTAATTGTAGAAGCACCATTCTTATTTACTAGCACAGTGGCAGATGCATACGAAGATACTCTATTGGACTATTTTAAAGATCGTAAACCTGTAATAAAATTAGTAACAGGTCAAATGAAATATATTAATATTGAGATAGGCGATATTGTTACCGTGAGTAACTTTCCGTCTGATATAAAAATTTTTGGTACTGCACTGACCAGCAGTGATTACTTTATGGTAACTAATATTACTAAAGCACCCAACATGATAAAATTAACTTTGACAGAGGTGTCATAATGGCAAGACAATTTATTTATGATAACATAGGATTTTCAGAAGCAACGGTGGAAGATGGCACTGTTACTGCTACAACATTTAACCCAGCCCCAGCAAGTGTGACAAATGAAGAACGAGCAAATGATATGTCCATCAGCACAGCATTTACTTCATTCGGCTTAAATGATGCACTGAGGTTTGATGTCGGCTCCGATAATGCATCTACCAATGCCAATGCCATCGCATTATATTATACCGCCAATCACGGACATGATATGAGAATATATAAGAGTAGCTCTGCGACTGCTATGGGCACTCATATTGCTGAAAAAACTGATAATTTTGTAGAAGGATGGAATATAATCACTTTTTCTGCTACTGCTGCACGATACTGGTTTGTTCACTCTACGACAGGAACGATTGATGATATTACCGAAATCATTATTGGCACTAAATATGATTTTAATATTAATCCTGAACTCAATGCCGTTATAGGTGAAGAATTTGGTACAGATATTATGACTTCTTATGGTGGCAATGAATATGCGAATAAACGTCATTCGCCAAAAACCACTTGGTCGTTCAACTTTGAATATTTACCTGCCGCACAAAAAACAGCATTTGAAGCACTAAATTCAAATGTTCAAGATTGGAAAAAATTTGTATATTATGACGATACAAATTATCACTATGTACGCTTAACAGACCCAATTGAATTTACAGAAGTTGCTCCTAGTATATTTAGCTGTGGCGTTAATTTAAGAGAGCAATTGGCATAAAGTATCGTATATTGCAAAAAAGTGCCGTATTCGGGCGATTAGACCCCTTAAACGGCATTCTATGGGTCAGGAATGACTACATTTAACTCTATCGCACACCATCTAATCAGCTCTTCTAGGAAATTACTGAATTCTTTTTGTTCCATTAGTTTGGTAGATTGAATGCCAAAATGATCCTTAATTGTTTTGTGCATCTCTTTTTTTGTATATCCCAGCTCTTCAGATAATATATCTATAATACGCCAATAGTAATTGTTTTGCTGACCAGACCTAGCACCTACAGGTTTTATGTCAATATAATATTCACCATCAGGCAAATCTACAGTTTGTGTAATAATAATGCCGTTTTCTATTTGACAATGCAATCTTTGCAGACTTTTCTTTTCCATAGCTCTCTATCTGGAGATGACCATAATTTTCCTTCGTATATTTCCCATTTGCATCGGCAATGCGGACACCAATATAAATCAATATCTGCTCTTACTTCGTCGTATTTGTGATTTTCTCTTTCTCTACGCTCAATAACTGTATTGTCCAGAGAATCAATCACCCATTGGATTGAATCGTCAATCGTCCATTTCTTCTTCAATTATTCCGCCTAACAGTAATAAATAATTACGAGCATCCATAATTCTGCCTCGTATTGGTTCATCAGAAGCTTCTTTACCCGTAATAACATAATTGCGGATAGAGTCCATGTGCTTTAGCAAGTATGTCAGGCAAACTCTTTTTGGATCAATACTGATTCTCTCAGCAATGCTCTTGAAATTCTTGAATTTATCTTCATCGCTTACAGTATATTCTTCGCCCTTGTGCAGCATAATTTTATTTTCTTCGGCTTGCACTTGCTCTGCCCACTTAATAAAATCTGGTACAGTCATTTTGATTCCTTATTAATTTTTATGGGGATGCCAACCACAGCTTTTTCAATGTCAGTAACTTTCCACATGGGTTAATTCTACTTTGAAAATCCCCATAGTAATAGCAACCACATAGGTGCAGTTGCAATTATTCCAAATATTGTAAATGTCCATGAAATAAACAGGAAGGCAATGCCAGATATAATTTTGTCTTTTATCTTTTTTTTCTTGGCTTTATTGGACATTTTGTCATCTTATTTATTCTATTTTCGTTTGTTTGCATACCGCAATACATTTCTTGTTTATACTCGGCACACATAGGACAAATCTTATTTTTTATTTTGCAATGCCTGAACATTACCAGAAGAATAATCCTTTGCCATTTCTTTTATACATTCATTACAAAGTGATATTCTATCACCCTCACAATGAGAACAAATTTCAAAATCATCTTGTAAATAAGTAATTGCTTCATCAATCCTACAACCAATTTCATTAATCACTTCTGTTAATTCTGCTGTACTTAAATCTCTGAGTTCGCCCTCAGTATAAGTCCAGATATTTTCTAGCATTGTATTCAGCTGCTCTTTACTTGCCTTCATTTCAATTCCTCCATGATAGATTCTACATCTGCATCAATAAATTTAACAGATGCATTCTTTTTTTTCTTTAAGTCATTGTACCATTTTCTACCACGCCTACTGATAGCCCAATCAACGAATTCAGCAGGAGTCTTGTGGGCTGAAAAATTAGATGAGAATGTATGACATCCTACACATAAACAAAATCCATTATCTAAATCCCATCTCAGGCATCTGACAGAACGTGAGTAGAAATGGTGGGCATTTAAGGGAGACAACTTATGACATTTTTCACACATCCCATACTCACGAATCTTATCAGACCATGCTTTATCCAATTTTTTAATATTGGACTTTTTCATCTTAGAAAGGCAAATCGTTCTCTAAGATTTCGAGGAGGGCATTCATACGCTCTTTTACCTCGACATAATCCATACCCTCTTCAGTATTCATAGACTGAACTGCCAATTTTAGGCATACTTGCTTATGAATATCTTTTGTACGAGCATCGGATTGTTTCGCATGATATTCCCTAGTTTCCTGCATAGCCGCAGATGGCTCGGACTTAGAGGAATGTGGTGTAGGGGAGTTACGAAGAGGAGTTCCCTCTTCTGGAATAATGTTCCATCCAAACTTACCTGTCTCATATTCATCTTTTCTAATATTAATTGAATCGCCAGTAACAAAATTCTTTAACTTCTCATGCAAGGCATCTGTTGCGAATAATGATACCTCTTCACCTGCATGATTAAATGCATATAGATGATATGTCCCATATTGATTATTTCCTTCTATCGGAGTATCGTATAGGAATGTAACTATATTATCGGTATTTGCTTTTATTTTTAGTGTTTTTCTATCCATTATTGCTCCTATTTAGCGTTTTTCGTAACCTATCTGTTAATAAGTTTTGTGAGATATGATCTTTCTCAAAAGCTAGACCAGCCACATAAGGACTGCGGTCTTTATATTTATCAATATAATACTTGATACCATTAATAGCGTCATCAAATGTTTCTCTTGCATACGAAACACTGCCCTCAGAATTCTCATCATAACCATCCCAAGCTACTGTAAACCAATATAAAGGTTTATTTGTTTTCTTTATCATCGGCATTTTTTTCTCGCTTAATCGTACATGAATGTCTCTCAAGGAACTTGAACATACGCTCCTTGATCCATTCTCGTTCATCAAATTCCATTTCTTCTGGGAATTCAACTTTGTATTTTTGTCTATTGTCCATAATTAAATTTACCAATATTTATTAATCGAAACAACTATATTATTGGTCTCATCAATTGTTTTCTTTTATCAATTGAAAGCCCTCCGACCATATCTCTGGATAGAACACCGCAGCCGTTGCATCTATATGATTGGTATTTGTTGGTATTGGTGGTATAATATTTGCCGTTATCTACTAAATCTTCACTTCCGCAGGTAGGACATACAGAACCATCACAATATACTCCGATATTTGGATGGGGTCTAATCCAAGAACGTATCTCAACATAAACTTCTTCTAGCAGTCTCACATCTTCTTCATTATAAGCCAGCATCTGAGATAAAGACTCTTTATTACCCTCCAAGCAATCAGTCCATAGCTGGAAATTAGTTTCTAGCTTTCCTTTGTTATGCATCAATTTACCTAGATAGTCTAACCTATTAGATGAAAAGGCAAAACTTTTACGGATCACTTTTAGAGTGTCTATTGAACGGTATGGGGAAGGGGGTTCGTATCCATTAAGGTGAAATCTAGTATTCAGCTTTTTAATATCAAATTTATCTCCATTATGAGCAATGACAATATCAGCTTCATCAATCAGTTCCCAAATTCCTTTTAAGACCCGATTATCATTACGCTTCTTGGCTTCATCTGGTGTTTGTATGTCAGACATAACATAAGAATCAAATAACCACTTGGCAGACCAAGATAAAATGTTCCAATCTTTTATAACATTCTGGTGATCAATATACTTATTGCCAAACAAACTCCAGACATAAACTTCCATCGGAGTGGTTTCTACATCAAAGAGTAGAATCTTAGCACCATCAGGAGTAATATAATGAGATGACCATTTGCCACAGTCTAAACATTTTGCCCTCTGTTTACCACGCCTCGTGCCACGTTTAATTAAATTATAACTCTTACATTTGCATCGCATCATATTAACTCCGCTTTAAGCCACTTATCCAATGCTTTGCTAAAATCCTCAAAAGTGGCATCGTTATCATTGTATTTCACCCAAATATTATCAAATTCTAGCTGTAACCTCCCAGACATTTTTCTCATCATACGATCTGAGTTAAATCTATTTGGCATCTTTCTAACTCGCTCCAAATAAAGATTTCTTGCTTTGCTCAAAGTATTGTCCATATGTACCACTCCTTATATCGTAGGTTAATTTGCCAATTCCTGTGTAGCCATTTTTGTACTGAAACCTAATCTTTTGCACATGAATGCCAACATAATCTTCATCTTCGCTTTTATGTCTATGAACGGTGATACAATTGTCAGCTTTATTATAAAAGTTTGCACTGCCGCTTATATCATAGGGCGTAGGCACAACGGGTTTACGGTCATTGTCATTTTCCATCTTTCTAGGATGAGCGACCACCCATACATGAATTTCATGTATCTTTGCAAAAGTATTTAGTGATGCAAGTATTCTTGAGACATAATTAGTTTCGTTTTCACTATCTCTAAACTTATGTTCCACTGTATTCCACGGATCAATAACTAGCCCATTTAATCCATAGCGGAAGTTAAGTATTCTGGCTTGATCTAGGATATTCTCTATCGTTACACTTTCTTCTTGCGTACCGATAAATTTAATATGATCATTGAGAATATGCATGACGTTTCTGGCGGTCTGTTCGTCCACTCTGTCGTTTCCCCAGAATGGCTTGCCTGTCATCTTGCCAACTAATTTCAGTAGATGGTGTTTTACAGGGAAATTTTCAGCAGAGAATATGCCAAAATTCCAACCGTATTCTTGCACCATATTGATCATTAATGCATCCATCCATTCGCTTTTACCCATATTAGGCACACCTGTTACAATAGTAACTTCGGATGGTGAGATTCTGTAATATTGATCAAGAGCTTCCCATCCCGTGCTTAGTCCTTTGGTATCTGGCGTATTGAGCAAGTCTATTGCATCATTCATCACATCTTGCACTAAAACAACACCGTCAATAGGATAGGGATGTGCGTCAGTTATAATCTGATTTACTTTATCCTTGCCATGCTTTATAAGAACTTCATTTATATCTTTGCAATCATCTGGATAGGATACACGATAGCACTTCTCTTTGCCGATACGTCTGCTTAATTCATCTCTCATTGCATTACCACTTGAATCGGAATCGAGAGCCAGAATAACAGTTGTGGCGTTCATTAAATGCTCTTCTGCGGAAATAAGATATGAAAACTTTCTGTCAGATGGATTGGAATTTGGGGCAATCGCACCATCGGGAACGCTCACCACATTATTATAACCGCATTCCACTAGGCTCAATGCATCCATTTCTCCTTCTGTAATTATGATAGTCTCCATGCCTTTCATGTAATCAAATCTATAAAAACATTTCTCTGCGTTCTTTGATTGACGAAACCGCTTATCTGCAGTTCTGGATTTGATATTGACAATTTCACCTTCTTTATAAAAAGGAAACTGAATCCACCTGTCTTTATAGCCTATGCCATTGTCGGCTAATATACCCTCAGATATACCTCGCTCTGTAAACCAAGAAACCACTTTGGACGGCAAATCAGTCAATGGCTCCTCAGTGGGCTTTTCAATAGGTGGAATTATAACATCTGGTTTATCCTTCAAAGCACCTTTCCATCCGCAGTGGTGACAATTCCATACACCCTCGTCAATATTAACGCTAAGGCATGGATCAGATACCTTTCTGCGACCACCAGAACATTGAGGACATCTTGTTTTTTCTTGACCTCCAGAATGGCGTAAATAAATGCCATGTTCTTCAAATCCTAGCATCCACACTCCTTACGTTCCATTGGTAGATTATGATACACTTCTTCATCTAATTCATATTGCTTGCCATTTTCAATAGCCCACGCTTTATTGCATTTAGGACATCTTTGTGGCTGATTTAACACCAGATTACCACGACCTTTTTGTATCCGATCTATATAATCTGTTTTTAAGTCGAACCATTCCTCATCAAAATAACAAATTAATGTTTCTAACCCACATAAATATTTCCTATGGCTAATCGCATCCATAGAATGATCTCTGCCTCTTTTCACTAGACCTTGTGTATTACCCATAGCTTCGGCAGACGGAGATCGTAATCCTTTGCGAACCATATCTCTGACCTTTGGGTCATATAAGCCTCTATATTCTCCGCTCATGTAACTCCTATTGCTTGTACTTTAAGTGAATATTGGCAAATTTAGTCATGCCATTCCTTGATTTAGTGCGCAGTGCCTTGAGGCTCATTAGATTTGATGACCAGAATTGATCATCGGTTGCCCATCTTATAACATCTCGCACTTCTTTTTCATCCCAACCATCGTTTACAATCAAATCAAATAGCGTATTGACTGAACCTATCGTTAGCTTATCGTCTTTGTGCCAATCCGCTTTAATATGATTTGGGAATTGTTTGTTCTTTTTATAATAGAAATCTGCCACTATCTGCTTCAGATATTCCTTCTGCTCAGAATTCATGCCAGAATTATAATTAATAGTATCTCTCTTATTAGAGTATATATATCTAATATTATTATTTATAATAATAGCTTCATCTATATCGGACTTGGCTTTTAATCCGTTCTTCTCGGTGGAAAGCTGCGATTTGCCCTCTACCCCTACCGATAAATCGGACATGGGTTTTGTAAAATCACCATTACCCCCTACCGACAGATCGGACACGGCTTTTAGCATTATATACCTTTTTTTAAATTTCTGAGTAACTTCCTCTTTCTCAATTACCACATCAATATAACCCAATTCTCGCAATTTAGTCATAGAAGCCGATACAGTACCTTTGCTACACCCCGTAACTCTGGCAAAATATATATTATTTTTTGTACAAATGCCTTTATCGTCAAGAGTCGCTGTAATTTCACAATAAAGTAATTTATCTCTTGGCGATAACTCATCATTATGCCTAATCGGTGTGGGAATATAACCAATATAACTCATGTAAGACTCCTTTGGAATGGGTGGGGTGGGAGAAAGGAGGTAAAAACCACCCCGTTTTTGCCCATTCTATAAACTTGGTTCGACAATGCGAGTATAATATTCACATTCCTCTCCTTCTTTGATCTTGCATGGTTTGTGAGCATAATCTGAATCAATCCATTGTTCCAAATGTTTGCCAATCATTACGCCAGAGCAAATATAACCGTAATTATAATTAGCACAATGCTCTCTTACCGATGTTTCCGCTTTCTTTTCCATGCTAGAATATATAAATACTTATTAAAAAATGCAAATCATTTTATTAAACCCAATAATAGTCAAGATCATCTGACTCATGCCATTTGAATTGAGAATAATATTTTCTATCTTTTCTCAGCAAATTACTTCTATGAGAAGCATGAATACGCTCATCACCTAACCAATGAGGCAAATCAAAGCTATTTTTTATAGATATAACCTCCATCGTATTATTGTAGCCACGCTCTATCCATTCATTAATCATTACGTTTTTATAATGCAATAAGGAATCCTCATAACCTCGCCACATAGTTACAGCAGGGTGATTGAGCCACCCTTTATAACTTTTGCCTTTTTTAGTTAAAACTCCTGTTAATGCATTATGTATCTGCAATGCCTCTACTCTTTGTTTGCCCAATCTTTTATAATCAAGCACTTTGGCAGATTGTTGAAAATCTGCATATGGTAGGAATGTCTGCACTTTACTCTCCTCTTACTTCTTGCCACATATAAGTGGCGTAACGTTCTATCCGATGAGCCATCTGTCAATCCATTCCCTACGGTAAAGGTTTTTACCTTTATTCGCAGATACTTGTAACTCACCGTTTTTGACGGCTCTTTTAATTGTGGATAATGAGCATCCCGTAAGCCTCACAACCTGTTTGGTGGTAAGCCAAGGCTTATACTTCTCATCTATTTTATCTTCAATCCTATTAAGCTGGTTTTGAAGATTGTGGATTAGTATGTCCATTGTTTTTTCCTTTTGTTATGATAGTTTCCTGTATCCACCATTTAAACTGCATATATGCTATTTTTATCATTGTGAATATAAAAGCACCAAAAGAATATAGCAAATATATAAATCCATGATTTTCGCCACATAATCCAAAAATATGTCGTATGTATTCAACCATCATTCCACCTCACCTTCTTCTTTTTCACATTGGTAGCATATATCAGCCTCACTTATTAATGAAACTTCCCTAGAGCTTATCCCACATTTTTCACAACTTAACTGTTCCACCTCACTTTCTTCTATCTCACTATAATATTCTTCAATGACATCTACAACATCGTAGTCGTCAAATTCCGAGCAACATTGTTGCATTGCGATTAATTCTGATGCTATTGCTTGGCGATCCTTAATCTCTCCTGTTTCTTTGTCTTGATATTTAATCATCACTCCACCTCACTTTCTATTTCTATTTTCCCACCATAAGGCATCTCTGTAGTGTGGT
>JAAOEI010000314.1_pt1 | contig 19238 bp, 11 predicted proteins | sample 7059261 | NCBI WGS metagenome assembly JAAOEI01 (sample SAMN14008812, study PRJNA610033) | viral metagenome | isolation source: viral particles filtered from seawater | place: China: Hangzhou Bay, Yangshan Deep Water Harbour | collected 2017-10-31 | reverse complement strand
CCTTAGGGCCTGGTGGCGCATGGGCGACGATATCTCCGTTATTCACGATTCGGAGGGAAGCAACCATGGTCAAATGGCTGCGCACCAAGACGTTGTCACAGATGTGCTAAGAAGGCAAGATTCCTTGGTGACAGGTTCTTTCCAAAAGGCAAATAGAAACCCGAGATGGCGAATGGAGCATGGCCAGCCAGATGACGTGACGATAAAAACGGTTTCCTACGATGGTGGCCACTTGACACACCCGATCCCCCGGGCCGACACGCAATACGCCTGGATAAGGGACTCCTACCAGTCGTCTCAGACTCTTGGTCACGCTACTGGTTCAAGCGAAATTGCGTTTGTTGATATTGGCGAAGTCTCCGATGTGCAACAACTTAATACATACAGCAGGAACTTGATTATCGAAACCATCTGGGCAGATAATACCGACTTAACTGGAAAATCCTATTCATACTTTTACGACGGACTACAACTAGGGCGCCAGGTGCTATCAAATTTCAGTCCCGCCGAATTCCCCTCTCCTCTTGCAGGCTACGCGAATACTGCCTTGGGGACACCGCCGGCTCCATCTGCTGGTATATTCTCGCCGGATTACTTTAACATTTTGATCACTAGCCGCAATGGTCTAGGTGGTTATAGCTCTTGGGAACAGATTAGGCACCGAGAACATCCTATAACGAGGTTCTTGATCGCAAATAATTATCACACCTTCATGGAGAGCGAGTATGTCATTAACGGCGAGCGCGCCCGAAGTGATACGACTAAAGCGCTCATGACCTATTCTTGGCCAGATGACATAAACACAAAGAGTGTCACAAAACACGTCCAGAGAACTTACTTTGCCGAAGAACCGGCCGTGAGCTACAACCAGCACCCAATTGTGGTGGATTACCAAGACGATGATGGCAGATACGTTTCAGCCTTTTCTTTTTTGAACGAGATCGAGACGTTTGCTAACGATATTCTATTAGCAAGGGCAAACATGGAAATAAAGATGCCCAAAGCTTATGATACTTTTCTGCAAATCTTTAAAGATGAAACGAGCATTAGTTTAAACAAGTTGTCCATGCGAGATGTGCTATACCCTCGCACTGTCAATGCAACTTTGGCGAAAGTCCGTAGCAGACTTCAATATGCTGAGACAGCAGCAGAACAGCGCGCCGTTGATACGGGACAAAGTAGGTTTTTCTGGAGAGATACACTGACCGACCGTCTGAAAAACCCGGCCGCTTCAACCTCTCTCCCCTTTAACACTTCACTTGGAATCAGTTCCCTGTATGTGTCACTGGATCGAAGCGATACGGATCTGGGCACCACTCTAGATACTGGCGCGAGCAGTATCTGGCCGCTAGATGAGAACGAGACTGGTAACGGGTACAAGGCTGGTGAATTAGCACAAGATACTAGATTATCCGTCGGATTGGAACCAGGAGCGGGGACACCATATTCCACGCCGACTCAGCAATACGCTCTTTCGGGTACAGGCGGACCAGGTATAGCGCAGGCAACAAATGAGTTGGTTTGGTCTGCAGATACACAGTCCGGTAAGAAGCCATGGTTTGATTCTTATGAAGAGTATGTCCAAGATATCAGAGGCCTAGGTCAAGCGTATACAATCCTCCCGGAGTTTAAGATTTCGGACCATATGGAATATATATTGAATGCCGGCCCTGATGCTGTTCTCAACAACTTCCTTTCGCTTGAAGGCGCCGGCACAAAGCTGAATGTAACATCGTTCCCGGTACCGTCGAGTGAGCTAGATGTAAGTGCGCCTTCCGAGACCAGCGACTATACAGTGGATTTCTTTGAGACGTATGTGCATTCTGATTTTATGAAGCACTTTGGGCAGGTTAAGCAGGATTATGAGACTTTGGCGGAGCCCTCTAGAATGGCGCTGGAATGCAATGTTGTTAAAAAACTCCTACCCTATCAAGGCTTTTATCCGGCAACAAGATGCATGCAACTAGGGACTCTCTTCTCTTCTTCTCATGGCAGGCATTTGTCTGGTTTGTCTCCCCTTTCTAGTGAGCAAGAAAGAGATCATTTGGCAGCAATCACGCAACCGTTATTTGGCCCTGGCATCCTCTATAACAGCATTAAGGCCGGCTTTGGGTATGGCTGGCCAATCTGGACAACGGAGCCGACTTTTGCGACCCCAACAAACGCGCCTCTCACGCCCACTAATCAAATTTGGAATGGCGGTAGCAATGAGAAGGTGCTAAATCTTATAAGTAGCGCACCAGATGCACAGCTACGCTTTGAGGACTTGCTCCTCGACGGCCTCCCGTTAAATTCAAATATCTACATGCTACGGCGCAAACTTACTGGCAGCCTTCAGGTAACTACTTTTTTTGACAATGAATATAAGCAAGTTGCTGGCAAACTTAGGGAGCTAGGGAGCGATTCTTATGTTCGGGCAATGCATAACTTCCTGGCAGAGATTGGAAACACGTTCTTGGAGAATGAGGGTGTTGGGACTTACAGATCTCAAGAAAGAATGAATTGGAAGCCGATGAAAAAGGGGCAGACATACTATATGGACGTCGCCATTTACAAGACCACTGACATGATTCAGGCCGAAGGCCCGGGCGACCTTTCGGGCGCCGACGGTGAATGGACTAGGGGAAGCATGTATGGTTTCATGGGCCTTAACGAGGCGGCCCCCACCGCGGCCCTGATAGACCAGGATCCTCGCTTCGCTATGTTTACTCCGCCCGGCTTCTACGGTAATAAAGAGTACGCAACGATAGCATACACGGCAGACGATCTTGACGAGCTTTTACCGCCACCGATATCGAAGATAGCGGCCAGCGCTACAATCGCTTATGCTTTAGATCAAACAGACACAGGCGATTACACGCCAGACCAAATATCCACCACCGCCGGCATATTATACGACAACCGTTTCACCGTATCAGCATCCCTCGACCTATTTAGCGTGACGAGGGCCCAAGATAAAACTTTTGATAATGAAGGGAATCTCGTAAGTGTTGCCGACCCTGGTGGAGACAAAGATGACAACAACGTCTGGGTTATAAATACTAAGTGTGAATTTCCGACCCTCAACTTTAAAGACGGCGGCACTTCATCAGAGGCCAGAGGAATGTGGGGCCAATACGGACAGTTCCCAACCTCTAATGAGGGCGTGTATTTTGCGATACAGGAAAGTAGCCAATACACCAAGCAAACAGAGACGACTAGGGTTGAGTCGCTAGCGCAGGTGTGCGGCTTTGATACGACGCCTAGAAGGATTGGCGACGTCGCTTCGAAAAAAACCATCTCAGAGGCAGTCGTAGCAATACCATTTACCTTGATCAAATCAGGAAAGAATAAGGGCAAGAAAAGGTTCATAAACATAAACAGGACAACACTTAATCGCCAAATGAAAAACAAGGCTCAAACAGGCTTTGCTCTTCCGGATGAGAATATCCTAGACACATCGATAACCTCAATGATGTCCAAGTTGGAGAAGTATGTTATGCCTCCAAACATGGACTTTATAAAAAATAAGAAAGTCAAGCCATTTGTCACATATGTTTTCGAGTTCAATCACGATCTGGATAGACAAGACTTGGCAGATATTTGGCAAGGACTGATGCCAGAAATCTCTAGAACGGCCGAGATCGATTCGGCGCAGCTAGCACACGATTTAAATGTAAATGAATTCTTCCACGGAAAAGAGCTTCCAAATGACTTACGTTGGATGGTTTTCAAAATAAAACGAAGAGCAAAGAATAATTACTATGGGGCAAAAAGGGACTCCATAGACAGGGAGGTCAGAGAGGAGCCTATCAAGAGCCAGCGTGAGAGAGAATTCAACTACAGCTACAACTGGCCTCACGATTTTTACTCGCTGGTCGAGTTGGCGCAAGTCGAAGCCGGCGTAGAGATGTCCGCCATGGCCTCCGATACAGGGACTGAAGAGTGAAATTTTTAGATCAGAAAGAACAGGTCATTGACCTACAACTCACCCAGCATGGGAAAAGATTGCTATCGCAAGGTATATTCAAGCCAGTTTATTATACTTTTGCTGATAGTGACATCCTTTACGATTCTGATTACGCTAGCGCCTCCTATGGCGAAAATCAAAGTGCCATCGAACCGCGCATACAAGAGGAGACCCCCAGACTATCAGTCCAGGCAAATTATAATAGTGCGGAGGCATTAGTGCCCAACCGTGCCGGCCTGTTGGGACAACGCATTCCCAAGAACAGCTACGTCTTAAAAGAGGATCCTGACAAATATGATGTATTAGAATTTTCTCTTGGGACGAGTTCTCCATTGAATGAAAAGTTGCCGGCCTGGAATGTTGCTTTTTTGAACGGAGAATTATCCGGTTCAAATTATTTTTACACGGATAAGAGAGGGAAGATACATTTCATTCCACAACTCGATGCTAAGGTGACTTACAATATTGAAGTTAAGACCCAACCCACTACGGCCACCCCTGACGAACAAGAAGCGACAGAAGCTTTAGAGGCGGAATTTAGAGTTGTCCATGGGGATGGGACTTACGTCAGCGTCAAGGACGATTTTCTCTTGTTGCGTGTAGCGGAAGACAATGTTCCTTTCTCGAAAGAAAACTATGATATTGAAGTTTATGAGGTTTTGAGGGAAGGCGAAGAACTATCACCATTAGCCATATCACCGACCGCTGAGCAAAATGATTTCTTCGTGCTAAATGAGGCATCCAGCAATTCTGAGGCTGAGTACTACGTCGAGTTGCCGGTCGATGACGAGATAGACCCAAGCCTCTTGGCCGACCTTGTGACTCAAAAGGTGGGTAGTCTCTATTTAGACAAAGGGTTAAGAAGGAGCAACACTAGGACTCAAGCCGTTACTACGCGACGAGACATTTATAAATCTGTCGTTGATCCTACGGAGCATTGTGAAGAATGATTTACAAAATTGATTCAAATAGCTTAGTTGGATCGAAAGTCCCAAATGTGTATGTTCAGAAAGTTGTCTTGAAAGACAATTCTACTGCTTCGACTTCAAAGAACAGGTTAGACTCACAAGAGTTGTCATCTAAGCAAAAGGAATCTGAAGCAGGGGTTATTTGTAATTTGACCTTGGGACTTAAAGACCTGTTGAACACGCAAACAGAGTGGTCGGACAACGATAAGTTATACAGCCAATATAAGATAGGGATTGTTCGCAGCTTGGATCCTTCGATAACTGATGAGTTTCTTTCCTACCGTGCCCCGCGCTCCGCTCAAATTTTAACAAGGGCTGTTGCCTTATCCGCCAACGGGAAAGTTGCTATCCAGGGAATGAGTCTCGCCGGCTTGACAAAAGAACAATTGAACTCCCGAGCATCTTCTATGACCGGTCACAATGGTCATGTCGTAAAGAGTGTTGCGCTAACACACACCGATTCGGATCTTCCAAAGGATTTGCAGCATTTAACCTATTTTGTTTTTGTTTATCCAAAGCTTCTCGAAACGGCCAAGAATTTGGGGCCAAAAGCACGAGAATTGGTTGGTATGTGCCACGTTGAGAGGGTCATTAAAAACGCGAGCGTTCCAGATAAAACCACTTTATATGTTTATAAAGATAATCCGAAGACGATCTGGGCCGGCGCCGTGCACCGAATGCCCACCGGCGAGTACCATACCGGCGCTGCCCACTCAGCCACTAGCAGAGTTTTGAGGCAACTTGTCGTAGATAACACAAAAGTCCAAGATCAGCGTTTTATAAAAAAAGCGCAAGAAGGCACTATACAACTCCTGACACCTTCAACAACTGATCCCAATACATCTGACTCTATAACTGGCGATGATGCTATTTTTACTGAATTATTTTCTAGCCAAGATAGTCAAAATAACGTGCGCTTCTTATTTGGCGTTAATGAGTACGTGTTGGCAATTCGTCATGCTAAATTTGGAAAAATGCTTTCTCGCGTTTCGAATATACGCAATTTGCCTCCTGGTGTCGCACAATACTTAAATTTAATTGACGTGAAAGCTGTTACGATAAAACGACGTCGCGTCGATCCAAATTCCGAGTTCAACCGCCTGTCCTCCCCTGTGTGCGGAGAAAGCAGATTCAATGAAGAAGAGGTAGATTCGGTGATCTTTCAGGGAGATGTTACATCCACCACCGCCGCCGATGGCTCATCTTTATTGCGAATGGATGTCGATGCAGAAAATAGTTTTGAGTTCAGCTATTATTCTGGAATTGACACTGGGTTGCAAAATGCTACCTATGGCAAGTACCAATACAAGGTTGAGCTTGAAGTGATTGATCGCACAGAAGAATCAATCGGCCTTATGATTAATAATCTTTTTTCTGCGCGCAAAGTTCTTGATTCTTATTTAGCAGAGGGTTCTAAGCCACAAAACTATAATTCAAAGATCGATGCTTTCAAGGAAACCTACCTTGAGAAAAACAACGGTACCCCTTGGTTAGGCGCTATTCGAACTTATGCGGAAGTGTTGGCAGTTATCTCAATCATGTCTGGAAAGTCTAGCATGTTTAGCGGCGTGGAGCCGACAGTGCAAGCCGTACGTCCTATGATCCACTCTGCTACAGCCAACGCCGACTCGGTACAAGAGGTTATACGGTTGGTCGATTCATCGATATCGACATTGTCCAATTTAGCTAACCTTGAGTCAAACCAATCAACAACTGACGCGCGCCCCAACGCCAAGGATCGCACTTCTAGGGCCTCCGGACGCTCGGCGAAGATCGACAAAATAGAACATTATTTCGAAAACGAATTTGACGCAGACTTCTCTAGAGATGTTGGGTACGACTATCTCGTGATTGATGAGCATAAGGATGATTTGAGTGGCTTGTTTTCCCTGGAAGCGTCGTCATTCTTCAATAGGGTCGACATTGAGACGAACAAGTATTTTGTTTCTAGCGATGTTCCTATCGACTTAACAGTTAAGGGTAAAAGCTACACACAGCAGGATGATCTGGCCGGTACTGACATTGGTTATCTGTCTCCATCAAAAGTTAGAGTACTGGATTCCACATATAGGTTGTCCGAGACAATATCTCCTGATAAGTATCAATATCGTGAATTGGAAAAGGATATACTTTCTTACAATATAGGTGTAAAAGTAGCTAGCGCACCACCCTCAAAGTCCGGCGCCAACGAGGTTGTAACTGGCTGCGACAATGAACAGAACGCTACGGACGACCGCGAAAAGTTGATTGAAAAATCGTTTGCAATTCAGACTTTAGGCAATATTGACATAGGTAGATGTGAGTCTTTTTTCCAAATAAAGCCAGATGGCGAAGAGAAAGATCCTACGATCGCCCCTTCGGTAACAGAGCCCCCATATGGATCTGCTGTCGCTACAAAAGAGGAGGTGACGAATTTCTCCAAGATTCTTGGGTCCGCCCTCCGCGACAAGGGGCTTCCTAAGGCAACTCCTAGTGTAATAAAATCGTTCAATCCGATTCTTAATTGTAATGATGTTTTTTCGAATCCAAATGTTCTTGCACGAGAAGAAAAACTGAAAAGCCTACCTAATCAAATTAAGTCAGTAATACTTGGCGACACAACTACGGGTACAACCAATATGAACTGGTTTTCCGACGAGAACTCGGCTTCGACTAATGATATATTAGGCGCCATGTTCAGACTTAACTTTTATGCTCTTCACAAGATTGAAGCGTTCGTGGGGTTTGGCTCCTCCGCTAGCGGCCGCGAATTAGCAAGAAAGCCTAACTTTGTAGGCCTAACAAGGCAAAGGGTTGATTCTATTCCTGTTGGGTCCCACTTGTTATGTCGGCTTGTGCCATACACTGATAAGGATTTTGGCCTAAATGGGCTTCCAAATAATCTAAAATTACCTATTTATAATGAATACTTTGTTATTAGAAAGGGTGCTGGATCAACGGTGACTGCTGAGCCGCAATCGCCGTCTGTTTCAAGGGTAACTCCCGCTAATACTAACGGTCCCGATAATACGGTAGAAATGTTACAATACGCTCACTCCACGCCCCCGCCAGCCGCCCACCTTGAACTTCGCTCGACCAGGGCCACCAGAACTCGCACACAGCAGCAGGTGACAGCGCGTAGAAGCGATGCTACTGTATCCGGAGTGACCACTCAACCAATTAGGCGGATATACTAGAGAAGATGCCAGGACACGATAATCGAAATAGTACTAATATCCGTAGGTTTGGAGACGCTATAGGGGATGCTGGCGACCCCGCAGCAATCGATGGTCGCCCCGACAACCCATATGAGCCCCCGGATGTCGATGAGTTGCTTAGTGTCGACAACCCGCAGCAAGACCAAAACCGCTTCGATTTCGAAGCTGAGACACAAGTTTCTGATGCTTCACGACGAGATTTAATTCTTACCCCTGAAGATTTTGACCGTCTTCCTCGCGAAGGCCTGACCGGCGCCGGGCGAGGGTTCCCTGGTGCCAAGGGCCGGCTTATATATGACAATCAACAATCTTACGGCGCCGGCGCCTCCACGAGAGAAGAATCGACACCCTTCGGCCCCGACTTTCGAGATAAAATACGTTGGCAGTCTGAGGCGTTGTGGCCGGCATATTACACAGAGGGGTCAGTCCCCACAAGGCCGCCAGAGTTTGTTAAAAGGGGTGCTGCAGAACTTGGGAACCCCAGCGGCCCGTTTAGGTATGCCGGCCCCGCGGTACATCAATTAATTTTCAGAAAAGAGGAATACAATCCAGAAACAGAATTTGGTGAGTATAACGAACTAGTCGATTTGTATGTCGACATAGATCACCTTATAGAGAATTATAGTGACAGATACAGCATCACCAAAGAGGAATTCGAGAACATCGCCGACGGAGCCCCCGCCCGCGACATTGTTCGTCTCAACGAATTTGTGAAAGCTTTGAAGGAGTTGTATGGCGTCTATGTAAGGCCTCTTACGCTTCTGGAGGCTCGCGAAGAGGAACGATTCGTTCAGGATGCTGGAAATCCCGAACAAGAGGCCGAGGACGCCCGACGTCGGGCCGAAGATGCCCTCTTCCCAGTGGCCGAGGAAGAGAACCTGGTTCGCGCAATTACTGCTGTCGTTGCCGATGTGAACAACGAGGGCATCCGCGATGGTTATGTGCACCGGCGAGAGCTTGACGAGGCGGGGAACACCACAGGCCTCACCCTCCCGGCCGATCTTGAGCTTTCTTACAGAATAACAACGTCGGACTTCGAACGCGCCGAAATAGTGTTCTACACCGTGAATGGCAACACATACCGACAGTTTCTTGAGCAGCAAGCACCCCTATACGATCCTGATTTACAGTACAAAGCTCAAGTGTTGCTTTATCGTGCCGAACAGGAAGTGTGGCCCGATCCACAGTCCCCCCGGAACGATTGGCTCCGAGGCATCGTGCGTATATGGACCAGAGGCGAAGACGGGGCGTATATACCTCCTCCGATAGAATACGACATTGGAATCCCGGTCCGCCCCGAGCTATTTAACGAATTCCCCATCCCGGATCCGAACAATGTCGGCCCCCGCCATGGCATCGCCAGAAACCGCGCCGTAGAATTCGGCGGCCGTGTTTTTTCGATGCTGATTGAGCGCTCCCCGTGGCCGCTCTTTTCCATGGCCGACGGGCGCCCCGAACAGGCACCGTCCCCTTTCGATGCTCTCGGCGAGATCGACCGGGATCAGTTCTTTCGAACCGCCGCCGGCGGCACAATAGCGGAACAGGAATTTATCGAAGGAATCTTCCAGAGATACATGGATCATACTACGCTTGTGCCTGGGCTTCTCAATCAGCGACAAGCCGAGAGGATCGGTATAGACTCTTCCACTGGGCTTGTGAAACCAGTATATAATTATTTACTACTTGACTATGAACGAATTCTGGAATCAAAATTGAAGCCCTTTTCCGCCACGCATGCGATTCCAAACATATATGTGCTAACCCGAGAATCAGTTAACGAAGAATCCATTTTAGTTGATCCAGACACCCCTAGGGCCAGAGAGTTACAGACTGATTTTAAAAACTTCTCCACTGTGGGTGGTCTTATAGAAAGTGTTCGTCCTAGGCTAGCACCAGGCCCCGGAAATGTGGGGAAAACATATTCCAATAGGCAATACTTTTCCTCTTGGACGGCGGCAATCGATAAGGTTCTTCCATTTGTTGAAGGGAATCCGGACTTAGAGATTCAGCGCAACATCGATTTGTTTAGAAAGGCTCAAAGGAATTTCAGATATCTAATTGTCCCTCCGGAGGAGCTTGGGTTTATCAGAGAGGCAAACGAGAATCGTGAAATATATCCAATGTATAATGAGATAAGATTCACTCTTTCTCCAAATAAGGCTTTTGCTAATATTTTAAGCAGGTTTCATCTCACAAATTTGTTTGCTAAGGCTGCAACTAGGTCAGAGTTTCAACTATTCAACGTATATGGACGGGAATTGGACAGCGCTGATCGTCCGAATTGGTTTAATACCAACTCGGAGCTAAACTCTCAGGAGTTTAGGACTTTAGATGTTTTGAATTATTGGCGCCGATTTGACGAGCCTTCCGAGCTAGCGGCTCTAGAAACTGAACTACAGAATGATCCGGATCTCATAATGCTTGGGGCTAATGTTGAAAGACAGTTCCTAGTAAGAGAACCAGAATTACAACAACCTTTGATAAGGATTGGCTTTTATAATACGATGCGTGAAATCATAAAGAGTTCTTTACGCCCATACAGGACTATGCTCAACGGTTATCGCGCGGTATCTCAAGCTTTGTTCTATAGAGTGGAAAAACGATTGAATGAACAGGTGGTACAAGAGTTTTTTGTCCCTAACACCCCAGAAGCAAGCGTCTTTGAATACATTGATACACAAGTTATGTATGGAAGAACTCCTGATACAAATGAGTATAACAAATATAACTATAAAATTTATGCTTGCCAATTGGTTGTGGGGAACGATTACAGGAGGGGCGTGCACGCAAAGCCTGGAAAGTTTAGGCCAGAAGAGTGGAACTTCCCCAGCCGTCCGCTACTTGAGCCGCATACGCGGCGCCGCCTGGCGGCAGAGGGGATGGAGATTGGAATCCCGGAACCCATCCTTTATAGTGCGGAATTGGATGAGGCCGCTTTTAGGCTAGAGCGCGATCGACAAGTGTCTGCAGGCCCCGACGCCCTAGATCGCCCCGGCCTCGCCCCCCTCGACGCCGCTCCTGGCGATGTACCGTTTGAGCTTGGTGAGCTTCGCGAGGCTGACAACGTCGGCGATGTCCTCTCGCCCGCAGAACAACGTCGGGCACAGTTGATTGCCGAGGGCGAGGCGAGGCTATTAGAATGGTCAAGGGATGAAAGAAGAATCGATCAATTAGATATTGAGATTGGGTATTTCAACGACAGTGGCGAGAGGACTGTTGTCAATGACCATCCCGATATGTTCCTGGAGGCCCTCGCCCGGGCTCACCGCGCCGGCTTCACTCGCAAGGTGCGAATTGGTCTGCTTTGCAATAATAAGCCGTCTGTGAAAATGGTGCAAGTGCCAATCTTCGAATCGTCGGATGTGCATGTTTTTGACAAACCTCCCGCAACCCCGGATGTCAATTTTACACCTTATCGTGCGATAGATAACCAACTACTCGTAACGATGAATGAGCAAGCCAACACGCATGTCAAGCAGGAGCCGATTCCGTTTGGCTTTGGCGAAGGTCGCGACATAAGACTCACAATGCAAAGTCAATTCCTCAATGGCGAGATAGAGATCTTGCCTGGAACACCTCTGGATGAGGTAGAGATAGTATATGGGAATGATGACCTCCCGGCGGAGTTTCTAGTTTATCGACTTGACACGCCTCCGAATTCTTATCAAGATTTTGCTTCCGCCTTATATCATATCGCTGACTTGACTGATGGCACTGACACACCCAAAGCCTCATCGGCCGCGCTAAAAGACGCCCTTGTTCCGAATCGAAAATACTATTACACATTCAGAGTTAGAGATGTACACGGACATTTGTCAAACCCAACTGTCGTTTATCAAACTCAGTTGGTTAACAATGGTGGTGCGATTTATCTCCTGCTAGATGTGTATGATTTTCCCGATGCAGAAGCTGTTAGCTTTACAAAAGGATTACAGCAGTATATAATGATAAAACCATCCTTATCGCAGGGTGTTGTTAATTCTGCTCTTTCTGGTTTGGTGACCGAAAATGGTGATCCTACCTTTACTGCAAAATTCAAAGATATACATCTTGGTCCTGAAGAGGAGGTTGTTTGGGGTAAGAAGCTCAAATTTAGGCTTGTTTCAAAAAAGACCGGCCGCAAACTAGACATAAACGTCGACTTTCAAATCGATCAGGAGACCGATGCCGGACACCTTCCAGTGTTTTTCGATGCTACTCCCACGCTGCTTGGTGAATAAACATTTGAAATTATTGATTTAAAGGAACAAAAGGAAATAAATAACTAATTAATTTAGATTTTTATATACACACATGACAATACGGAGAAATAAATATGGCCTTCCTCGATAACTCGGGTGATATTATATTGGATGCGGTTCTTACTGACACCGGTCGCATGCGTTTGGCTCGTGGCGACGGCTCTTTTAGGATTGCAAAATTCGCTTTAGGAGATGATGAAGTCGATTACACTTTGTACAATAAAGAAGACGCCCGCGGCTCTGCCTTTTATGATTTAGAAATAATGCAGGCACCTATTTTGGAGGCGTTCACCAACAACACTTCCCTAATGAAGTCCAAGTTACTGACGATTGCTCGCAATAATCTTCTTTATTTGCCCATCTTGAAGTTGAATCAAAATGGCGAAGGCGCCTTGAATTCCTCGCAGGCACCCAATTCTTTTATTGTGGCCGCAGATCAGGCGACAACCAACGCCACAGATGCCAGCCCTCAAGGCATAGGCACCGGACTGGCAGGGTTGATGCTCGGTGCCACCCCGGCAAACGAGGCGCAAGCTCATGTACGTATCGACCAGGGCCTCGACACTTCAGATATTTCTCCGATCCGAATGCTCGACGCTGACTTGAGAGAGACAGAATACAGTATTGAAATGGACAATCGATTGGGTGCTCTGTTCGGCCTGGATGGAGCCGCCGCCCAACCCGCGTTTATCGATGATGATAACATCGCATCTTATCGGCTTACGCGTGATACAGACGGCAACTTCGTTGAAGACAACGCGGTAACAAACAACGTTGGAGAAGGCCAAGGTTCGAATGAGACCATACGTGGTCCCCGCGGGACTATCCTAAAGTTTAGGGTCGGGTCTTCACTCAACCTACAGACAAGCGATTACCTGTTCACTACGCTTGGTCAGACTGGGCAATCTTACACCGTTGGCGCCGCCACAGTTACCGGGCTAGGGACCATCGATACATATGTGAGAGTTACCGGATTGACTACTGGATATAGGGTCGACATCCCAGTCCAGTTTGTTAAGAAAATTTCTTAAATGAGATCGTCAAAGGATTGAAATTATGGCAAGCACTTTTAAAACTTTAGTTAATAATGATAGCACAACAACAAGGACTCTTCTTCACGAAGCAATTCCTCTAACGGGGACCATTGTTTCGGGTACATACTACTTGAAGTCGTCAGAGACCCAGACTAACATCAAGCGTTATGCACATGGCATGTTTGAATCTACTTACGATTACCCTTATTTGAGTTCATCTGCTAACCATATTTTCGACTTGACGATCGGTTATTCTGCCCAATCTCACTTGTCCGGTGCTGCTAACTTACAAAATGCTAAAAAGATCAACATCTATAATCAGATGGCACAAGTTCTGGTTGGGTTTGATGAAAGTGGAGATGTCAGAAGGTTTGACAAGGACGGCGATCACACTGGCGGAACAAAGATGGATGAAGTTTTCTTTATCAATTACGCCAGGCTGCTGAACAAGGACGAGGCAAAGAAGGGCTCGTATAGGCTTCAGTTATATGTCTCCGGAGGCTACAAGACCAGAGGCACCGCACACACCTATGGCGATTATGGTGCAGCCACTGCATACAAGACCAACTCTCCTGCTGGCGATTACGCACTTTTGAAGGAAGATTCCGAAACAGGCGAGACCTTTGGGCACATATATTATCAGGCCGGCGTCGTCGTCTTATCAGCTTCAGTCTTTCGTGGAGTGACAACGTTTGGCCCTAGAAGTATGACTGACGCTGCTGGGTTTAGTAGTGTTGATGCTTGCTTTACTGGTTCGTTAATAACCGCTTCTTGTGAAGGCCTCAGGAACATGTGGCACGATAACGATTTCAACAATACAACGGAGTTGAATTCAACTGTATACTTCTGTAGAGCAAATCACAATGAGTTCAACTATAGTGCGAACCCAACGTATCTCTCCTCAAGCCAGATACGAGTTAAGAACCAGGCGATCGACGAGCCGGCGAGCTACATTACGACGGTCGGCCTTTACTCGCCTGATAACGAGTTATTGGCTGTGGCAAAATTGTCTGAGCCCCTAAAGAAGACCCCTTCGGAGGAGATCACGCTGAGGGTCAGATTGGATTACTAGGTAAAATGAATACATGCCTTTTTATAGATTTAAGTCAAACGATGTTTTCTACAACAGAGTAAAAGTAAATCCAAAGCAATCCTTCCTCGTATACAGCGGTAGCGCAGTTTTAAACAACTTTGTTAATGAATCAGGTTCCCACGCAGCATACGTACAAAACACACCAGACAGTGGATATGTTAGTCTCTATGAGTTGAATATTGACCGTTCGTCAGATCAATTAATCTACCCGTTCGTTTATAAGGGATCGAACAGGATCGGATTCAAGACGATAGGAACAGGAAGCTTCAATACAGACTTTCAGTTTGGCGATATCATATCTTCTTCATACCCACTCAGTGCCAGCATATCCAAGCTTCTATACCCTCCAGGACATTCAAGCGGGAGAATCACGGCTCTCAAAAATACTTTAAATTTTTACACAAACTTATCCCCTGCGTATCAGTTTGACTCCTCGCTAGGCAACAAGGCGATTCAAAAACTGGGCCTGCTCTCAATCCCATCTATCTTATATGGGTCCTCGATAAAGAAAGGGACCATAGATTTAAGATTCTATATATCTGGAACGTTAATTGGGCAGTTGAAGGACGAAAGACAGAATGGCGAATTGATTCAAGTCGGGCCGCCAAACAGTAACGGGTCCGGCTCAATCGCCGGCGTCGCACTATATAACGAGGGATTCCTTGTTCTAACTGGAAGTTGGGACTTGACCGCCGCGGGCACCAGGTTCGCCCCCTCACACACTGAGGACTATGGCGGCCCCGCAGCGCCAAATGACACGCCACAGTGGGTATACCTTGCTCAGTCTATCTCAGGGTCAATTACCGCACCTTCATCAAGTTTTGAATTCAATTATGAAGGAACAGATTACGTTCAAACCCTCACGATGTTAGCACATGCTCCAAAGGGGGAGCTAAATCATTCGAATAATCCGACTTATGCAAAGTACAATGCGAATAGAACGTATTTTAACACTGGAACATACGGATATGGCGAACCGGCCAGCACTGACATAAAAAATGTTGTATCTAGTTCCTTTTTGGGACACACGGCTAGTTTTGCGAAGACAACTTACATTTCTCAAATCGGAGTATATGATGAGGACAGAAATCTTATTGCCATTGCCAAGGTAGCAAAGCCAATCAAAAAAACTGAAGAAAGAGACTTTACTTTTAAGCTGAAGTTGGATATCTAGAGGACTATTTACTGTTATGAAAAATATGAAACTAATAATGGAAAGCTTCCGTGAGTATGCGAAAGGTGCAGAGGATACTGGTTTCGTATACCTTTTTGAAGGTGAGGAATCGACAGAAGTTTCTTTTGACGACTTCTTCTCATCCCACACCGATTGCGAAAAGATGTTGGAAGAGTGGGAAAAATCCTTTAACTATGAATTGGGGATTCTGGAAGAACAGATCGTTGCTGAAGGCGCAATTGCTAACGTGGCAACAAAGGTGAATGATTGGTTTCTTGAGAAATCGGTACAAGCCATGCAGTTAGCCCAAAGAAGTTTTGATGGCGCCCTTAAGGCCGCGGCCACACTCCTTTCAGGCGCCAGCAGACTGGCAGAGAAGTATCCTCGTATAACTAAAGTGCTTGCTATCGTTGGCACGCTTATCGTGGTTGCTGCTATTTTGGGTGTGTTTAACACGCCAGAGGCGCTTGCGTCCATCAAGGATCCGACCACCGGCGCCGCCTTAAGTGACGCAAAATATAAAGCCGCACGTGGCTTTCTAGACGCTTATAGTCAAGAGGCGGGTTCGCTTGACACATCGTTCCTAACCGCTGATGCCATAAAGGTGTTGGATATGGCCCATGAAGCAAAATCGGTTGTCGATTTAGACAATATTAAGGCTGACAGTGCCAAGCTCGGCAAAGCTGCTGTTGAACAGATCATCAAGCTAGCCGCCGAAGCTTCCGAGGGCGACAAAGATGCCAATGAGCTTTTGATGAAATGGCACAAAGTTGGTAGTTTCTTGAGAGTGCAGTAAAGGCTTAAAACAAGATGATATTAGGATTAGACATTAGCACGTCAATAACGGGCGTTTCCGTTATTGACAAGAGTGGCGAAATATTACTCTACGAGGCGTGGGACATGCGCAACAAAAGACACTTCCCCACAACATGGCACAAAGCCGACTTCATAGAGAATAAACTTCGCGATTTGAGTGTTAGAAGAAGTTACATTATTGAGAAAGTATATATCGAACAGTCACTTCAGGCCTTCCGGCCAGGCTTTTCATCTGCAAAAACCATATTGACATTGGCGAAGTTCAATGGTATTGTGTCTTATTTGGTCCGCCGAGTTTTTGAGATTGACCCCGAGTATATAGGTGCCAGTTCAGCCAGAAAGGTTTGTGGCATCAAAGTAGAGAAAGGAAAGAAAGCGAAGCAAGTGGTATTGGAGCATTTGCTAGAAAACGAGCCCACCTTCAAGATAAAATACACAAAACAGGGCAATCCAAAGCCGGGCTCGCATGACATGGCGGATGCCATCATTATTGCTCGTGCCGGCTTGGAACTTTGGAAAAAGTGAACTAATTATTAGTAATGAAAACTCTGTTGAAATGTGTCATGCTCGTAATGTTAGCTACGAGCATCACCACATGTGCAACCGTTGATTGTAGCAAATTCGCAGAGACAAACCCCAGGAGATGCAAGTGCATCAGGGACAATGGCGACTACAAGCGAGCCAAAGAGTGCAGCGACATTGCAAATGAGACCTACCGCAAGAAGGCCAAGCAAGACTGTATGCGAAAGTGCTACGATATGATTGACTGCCAGAGGTGTTTGGACATATGAAACTCCTACTTGAAAATTGGCGACGGTATCTGAAAGAAGGAGAACTCTCTGACGCAGTGGGGAAGTCGGCTGCTGCGCGACTGCGAGGAACCGAGGACCCCGGTGAGCCCGAGGAGCCCGGTGAGCCCGAGGAGTACGTACCGCTAACTAATGACCCGATTGTCCGTCACAACCTACACATGCTTGATACACTTGGCGGGCCCCCTGCAACCGATCGGTTCGCCTTCCCGACGTCAGAAGAGGACATGATGAATCTCGTGGGAAGCATACCAACCCTTCGGACAAATAAGATTATTAAATCCGTCGGCTCCGGCACGAAGAAGATTGCTTACAAGCTTGATAATGGTCATATTTTTAGCCTATTTCAGTCTGGATATGGTGGTGATGAATACAGCGATCTAGATTGGTATGCCGGCATCCAAGATAGGCAATTCAGGGGAGTATCCTCAGTAGATGAGCCTGCAATCCATGACTTTGGAGAAGTCCCTATCCTTCCCAAAGCGGCATACCGTCCAAACGTTCTAAAATATGTCGAAATGAGCGGGATTATACCACTATCCGATGCTGGTCCGCACAGTCTGGGAAAGCTGCCCGAATTTGATTTGGTGCGCCTTGACTTCGACATTGTTCAAATTGCAAAGTTTGTGGAGGCAGCAATCTACCATGGATCGCTGATAAAGGACCCTGCCAGCCTAGAGGATAAGGTTGAACGCGTTCAGCATTGGTGGCGCAATAGGAAAAGTCTGCCTTTTGCCGAAGAGGAAGATATACTTGACATGGAAATGGGAACGCTGCCGCCTGATTTAACAATGAACCTAATCAAGACCCTGGTTAAATTAGCTATCAGGCTTAAAACAACGCATGTCCTCCAGGACGTGCACCCTGGCAACCTCGGAATGAGCATCGAGAAACCAGACGAGTTCGTGGTGATTGATATATAAGACTCTTGCTTGAAAATATTTCTTGACATCTAAACTCACATCCAGTACACTATAGACGTGGAATCAAAGAAGCTCAATATTCTCAAGGAAATCCTGGGAGGGTATAAAAGAACTGGTAGTGAATATCTTTTCTCGTGCCCATTTTGCAAGCATCATAAACCAAAGTTTTCAATCAATCTGAGCAAGGGCGCGAAATGTTGGGTTTGCGACTGGTCGACACCTAGCGTTTTCCGTGTTGTGAAGCGATTTGGAAATTACTCCCAAATCGGCCTATGGGCAAGTATGGAGGAGACAGTTGAGATAACTGACTTCTCCAAAGATATGTTCGAAAAGCCGAAATTCTTTGAGAAAGAGGAGACAATCAAACTTCCTGAAGACTTTATTTCCCTGACTAACAAGAATTTACCCAGGTCTGCGGCCTACCCCCTTAGCTATCTGAGAGGCCGCGGCGTTTCTCGCAACGATATTCGATATTGGAAGATTGGATATTGCTCTTCTGGTGAATACTCTGACAGAATTGTCATCCCATCGTTCAACAACGACGGGTATGTTAACTACTTCGCCGCCCGATCTTATGGCAAGAAATGGCCCCGCTATAAAAACCCGCCAGTCCAGCGCAACAACATGATCTTCAATCAACTTTACATTCAGTGGGAGGAGCCAATCAACTTGGTGGAGGGTGTCTTTGATGCCATTAAGGCCGGCCCAAACTCTATACCAATTTTAGGCTCTACGCTACGTGAGAACTCTAAACTCTTTCAGACCATCATCAAGAATGACACTCCTGTGTTCGTAGCTTTGGACAAGGATGCCGAAAAGAAGGCTAATCGTATAATTCATTCGCTCATGCAACACGACGTTCAGGTTTATAAAGTTCCTATCGGAGAGGAGGATGTTGGAGACATGACAAAGCAAGAGTTTGTACAAAGAAAGAGTGCTGCCGTGACAACCAACAGTGACAGCTTTGTCCTCCGGCAGGCACTCTCCTTTTAATTAAAAAACTATGGATAATTTGGTAAAATAAAGTATGATTA
>JAAOEI010000313.1_pt1 | contig 19244 bp, 30 predicted proteins | sample 7059261 | NCBI WGS metagenome assembly JAAOEI01 (sample SAMN14008812, study PRJNA610033) | viral metagenome | isolation source: viral particles filtered from seawater | place: China: Hangzhou Bay, Yangshan Deep Water Harbour | collected 2017-10-31 | reverse complement strand
GGCACAGCAACGACATGAAAGTGCCGAGTACTGACTGGCAAGACACTGACATTGCTCATGCAGGCGGGAGAAACAGAAAGTTCCAAAGTTGGTGGGAGACTGCAAATACAGCACCATTTGAGGTATTGCACCTGAGTACTCCGCGAATTGACTGGTGCGGCAGAATCTCCAGATACAGAAACGGGGAATTGAATCCAGTTGGTTCACGCAGATACGAAGTACTACAAAAGTTCATCCGATCTCCGAAGCCTCTTGACGAAATCTGAAAAGAAAATTACAGATTCTGGTTTGACACGCCGATACATGTTCCATAGACTCACGCACCTGACAAGTTTTTCAACACTCCAACAGAAAGACACCTCCATGAAACTTGCAGCAGCCATGAGGAAGTGCAGTGACGCAAGCACTGCAATCAAAGTCACAACCCGCCGAATCACTGCTGAATTTGCAGCGGCAGTACTTGAGCATTTCAATGGTAGCAATCGACCGCACAGCAAAGCTGTCAGCAAGTTGTACGCAAATGAAATGCTTAGAGGGCAGTGGAAGGAAAATGGCGAACCGATCATCTTTGGTATTGACGAAGAAGGCAACGAGAACCTGATTAGCGGTCAGCACCGTCTTCATGCTTTGTTGCTTGTCCAGAAGGCTATTGAAGCCGGTGAGCAGTGGGGAGCGGCTCAGACAGAGTTTGACTGTGTTATTGTCTGCAATGTGCCGATGGAAGCAGCGGACAGCGTTGACAAGGGCAAGACCCGTAATCACGCAGACGTTCTGTTTCGTGATCCGTGGCTCGATGACGCTATCACGGAAGAGTGGAACACTAATGCCTCACGACGGAAGACTTTCGCAAAGACACTTGCAGGTGCTGCACGGCAGTTGTGGTTGATGCAAGGTGGTGCACTGGTGAGCAGTGCTCCGAAGTTTCTTCACTCAGAGATGCTTGAGTTCTTGCAGGCTCAGCATCCACAGTTGCCTGTCGCAGTTGCAAGCGTTCTCAACGCTAATGAGGGTGACGGCGGTAATGAAGGGCTGAAGATGTCGCTGTCACATATCGCTGCTATTGCGTATGCAGCAGCTTGCGTCGAGACTGAAGACGGCCACTGCACCATAAACAGCAGCCTCTTTGGCGAGATCGAAGTGCTGATTGACTGTGTTGCGGTCGGTACAGGCTTTGATAAGGGCACAGCGGCTCATGCTCTTACCGGTTATTGGAATCAGCTTGTCAGTAAGGCAGGCACGAAGGATCGCGACCGAGAATGGATTGCTCCGTTTATCAGAGCGATCAAGGCACACTTGGCCGGTAAAACCGAACTGAGAGCCACAAAGCTGAAGTTGTCAAAGAAGGAATTTGATAACTACAGTTCCTTCCCAGAACTTCTTGATGGTTGGCACGCTGCCTGCTTTGAACGTGCAGCAGAAGCAAAGGCTGCTGTAAAGGCTGACAAGACTGAAGTGGCTGAGTCAGTTACTAACGTTGCAGGTGGGGATCTGGACGGCTTTGAAGATCTCGAAGAACCGAATGAAAACGGTGTGCTTGAGGTTGAAGACGTTACTGACAAAGTCGAAACGCCACGGTCACGACCAAAGCGGAAGGCACCAGCCAAGCGTCCTGCACCAAAGCGGAAGGCCAAGTCAGCGAAGGCTTGACAGTGTTACGGAGCAGGTCGCAGTTGAGAAGACCCAACTCGTAAGATGATTGGCTCAACTGGGAAGCGGCGTATTTTACCGCCTGGTCTACGGCCTGCTCCGTTTTTAACTCGTTTCATACTGCATCGGTACTAGGATCATGGCATCACAAAAGACAGAGAATCGAATTTTGGAACACGAAGGATACCGTCAAGGCGATGACACAGCGAGCGAACCAACACCGTGCGAAGTGTGCGGCAAGCAGGTCTCCAAATCGCGGTCTTGGTGGCGACAGATTGGCCCTGAGTTGCAAGAGTATAATTGCTACTGCCGTGCGTGTGCGATGTTTCAAGTATTCGGGTATTCCAAATAATCATGCATTCGGTGGAATGCGGCAATATCTAATTGGAAAAGGACAGGCAACCATGATGCTTAACGTACTTTATTTTTCCTCCGCAGTAATAGCCACAGTCTGCCTTGGGATCATAGGCGTCTGCATACACGCATGCCGCAACATGGACCAAAGGTGTAGTAAGTGTAAAGATTGATATTTACGGACAAGACTTAAACTAAGGTACTAATCATGGCTGACAAGCCGTGGAAGCAATTTGAGCGATGGATCGCTTCGCTGTTCACCACCACTCGGAACTCTCTGAGCGGGGGGAATAGTAAAATGACACGATCAGATTCGTTACACCCAGATTTATTCATATCGTGCAAATACACACGCAGCAACCATAAGCAGATCAGGTACCTACTGAAAGAAGAACGTCAGAAAGCAAGAGCAGAGAGCAAAACGGCGATCTTGGCAATCGGTGAGTTCAACGACAGAGCAAACACATTTCTAGTTATACACATACAAGACTTTGAGCATTTAACGGGGTTGATCAAAGATGGAAAAGTTGTGGTGTCCCCTCAAAAACGGTCTCAGCGTAAGCGGACTTAACCTGTGGCTGGTTGATCGCACAGCTTTTGAGTTACAGTACCTGAAGCGACTGGAAGCCGTAGAGCCGTGGAACAAGAATCTAGGCTACGGACTGCTGATGCAGGCAGGCATCGAAGGCTACATCAAGACCGGCACAATGGCAGGTGCCTACCAACTGCAAGACCGAGAGTTCCAGACACAGGCTACGCAGTACGCAGAACTTGACGAGATCAGTTATTGGACTCGTATTGCTGCTCGCCAATTGACTACGTTCATCGACTTCTACGGCAAAGACTTGAAGAAGTACGGGATCACGGAGTCAGAGAATCACCATGAGTGTGAAGTCGAGTTACACTCAGGCCGCAATCTGAAATTGCACGGTTACATTGACGGCGAAGGTGATGACATTCTCATGGAAAACAAGACCAGAGGGGAATGGGATGAACAGACTATTGCAGAGAACATTGATCTGGATCTGCAGTTCAATATCTACTGTTTGCTCAAGCGTGCTAAGACGGGCAAACTACCGCGATACGTCTGGTATCAGCACATTCGACGACCGGGAGGTTTCGGTTACAAAGGACCACGACGGAAGACGAAAGAGAGTGACGACGATTACATCAAGCGGCTCGGGGAAGCAATTGAGACAGATCGTGAGTACCACTTTTACCGTTTTCTCGCCCGACCCACAGAAAAACGATTCAAACAATTCTGTACCGTGACGTTGTTCCCGATCCTTGAACAGTTCATGGATTGGTACGAATACATGACTGCTGAAGACAAAGATCAGCGAGTCAACAAGTTTCACTGGATGCAACCATACGGACTGTACGATCCGTTCCTGCAAGGCACCCGAGAGCGTTTCAGGGAATACCGCTTGTCAGGAACAACACTAGGTTTGAGAAAGAGAGTTTGATATGCCCCCGAAACCACCTGCACGAAGACCTGCTGCTAAAGCTAAGGCTAAGCCTGCAGCCAAACGTATCGTATCCGCCGCTGACCTGTTCAGTGACTTAGTTGAAGACACCGGAGACCACGGCAAGTTCCTGATGATCTACTCAGAAGCCGGAGAAGGTAAGACGACACTGGCAGGGCAGTTTCCAGCACCGCTGTTCATCACAACTTCTGGTGAGCAAGGCGCACTGATCTACAAGCAGAGCGGCAAACTGCAAACCGGAACACCAGTGGTCAAACTGGACGCACTATTTCCTCACTCAGAAATTCCCAATGGCACAGGCCATCCGGGATGGAACAAGTGCATGGAAACATTGTCTCGATTTCTTACAGGAAAGCATGACCGCAAGACTGTGATCATCGACTCAACCAGCGGCCTTCAGGATCTCTGCTTTCAGCATGGAGCAAGCATGCTGTACGAAGGTAAGATGGACGACGAAGAGTTTACAGGCTACTTTCGTGGTTACGCTAAGTCTTCCGAGTGCTACTGGTCAGGAGTGTTTCTACCTTTGTGCCTGCAGATTGTTGCAGCAGGATACAACGTGATTCTGATCGCTCACAGCACACTGAGGGACGTTAGTAATCCAACAGGACCAGACTTTGAGCAGTACCGTCCTGCACTGATGAAGACAGTGTGGGAGTACACGAAGAAAGACCTGCACGGAATTTTCTACCTCGGTCGTGAGGTGAACGTGCAGATTGACGCAAAGACGAAGAAGAAGAAGACAATGGGTGATCGCCGGTTTATAGGCTTTCAGCCGTCAACGTATTACATCGCTAAGTCATGGGTGACTGACAGCGAAACCGAAGAACTGGACGCAGGCAGCAATGAGCAAGAGACTTACAAGTCACTCGCCAAACTGCTTGGTATTTGAGCGTAGGTGTTGCAACCCTTTTTGTTTTGATTGGAGAGTTTGAAATGGCAAAAGCCAAATTGCAGGATGGAAGTGTCAGTCTGGCACAGTTGATCGCGAGCAACGCGACTTTGAAGAAGCACGCTGAAGTTGCACGCAAGACTGTGGCGAACCGGGACTTCAACGGTCCACCCGGAGAGTACATCTGTAACTTCAGCGGCCTCATGTGCCGTACCAAAGACGGTGTCCCGTTTGTCCGTATTCAGTTCAACGTGAACGGCGGCATGGAAGGGCAGGAAGACTATAACGGTGCTGACATGGGCATCCTGCACTACATGCAGGACAGCGAGTACCGAACCGCCAATCAGGTGCTTGAAAACCTGATGCAAGACCTGCAGCGAATGGGGATCAGTACCCCTGATCTGGACTTCAACGCCATCGCCAAAGAAAGCGATGCTTTGGTAGGTGACGAGTTCGTGATTCGTTACGTCAAGAAGTCCAGCAGTAAGCGTGGTTACTTCCAGATTGTCGGTCCTGCAAACCCCTCAGCAGTGACTGATGAAGCACCGGACGACGATGGAGAAGACGGCCAATGGGATGATGAAGTTGCTGAAGCGACAGAGGCTGAAGAAGACGACATTCCCTTCGGTGAGGAACAGGAAGGCGATGACGAATGGGACACCGAAGACAAAGACGATGACGAAGGTGAAGAGTACAGGCCTTCTGACTACGTCGGCGAAGAAGTCCTGTGGAAGCCGCCACGAGCAAAGAAGATGGCTACTTGCACCATCCACGATGCAGACGACGAAGCCGGTACTGTGATCTTGTCCAGAAACGGCAAGGTCTATGGTAAACCTGTACCGTTCGACGATCTGGAATGGCCGGAAGAATGACGTAACTATCACCCCCTGATCTGAAGACAGCCGTTCGCAAGAGCGGCTGTTTTCTTCTCTTCACTAAAGGTATCTCATGCTGGCAGTAGATACAGAAACAACGGGCCTACACTTTCAGCACGGTGCAACAACATTTTCAATAGGAGCGTATGACGGAGTTAAGTTTAGACACCAATCACAATCTGTTTGTACTCAAAGCCGTAATCGAGATTGTGATTTCAGCAGTAAAGTTACTTCATTCATCCGTAGTGCTGGGAAGTATGGCATGATCGTTTGCCATAACCTTGGGTTCGACGTTCGAGCCCTCGTCGAAGCAGGAGTATGGGATGCTGAGGAACCGAGATACCCTGAGTTCTGGCGAAACAAGATCGACACAACAGAACTGGCACACCTGTACTGCAGCGTCGATGAACTCGGACTGGATTTTCTCACCAGAAAATATCTGAATCGTGGCTATACCGAAGACGATGCTCTGATCACTTGCGTCAACAAGTGCAGGGCATTGGTACGCAAACTGAAACTAGGGTGGAACATCGCTGACGAGCACAGCGACCACCCTAGCGTTATTGCCACGACAAAGAACCACAACAGGACAGACTTCTGGTTGCCTGCAGCAGTGCTCAAGCACGTTCCAGCAGAGCAAAGACCTAACCTGCTTGACAGTGATCTCAGAGACGTTCTGGTGCGTTATCTGAGGGCCGACTGCGTCAACACCTATGAACTGGCAGAATACTATCTCAGCACGCTTACAGAGCGTCATGGAGACGATCTGGAGCGACTTCTTTCAATCAACAGGGATATCAGTCATGTCTTGTACAAGATGCAGCAGGACGGCGTTCACGTTAATCAAGCAGAGTTGTCAGCAGCCATCGAGTCCTGCGAGCACTGGATCAGTATTCTTTCCCAGAAAACTCGTGAGCAATCAGGGCTGGAGAAGATTACGAATGACACGCTCAGAGCGTTGTTATTTGAAGACTGGGGTCTTGAGCCGGTTGAACTGACCAAGAAATCAAAGCGGCCAGCAACATCAGCAAATGCTCTACTGAAGTTACGTGATCAAGTAGAGGATGATCCGGATAAGTTTAGTTTCCTCGGTGTCGAATTATCTCATCGCAAGTATTTGAAGAAACTTCAGTACCTGACAACTTACCGACTGGTTCAGCGAAATTGCTTCCTGCATCCCAGCTTTAACAAAGTAGGCACAAGCACTACTCGGTTCAGTTCCAACAATCCAAACATTCAGCAAGTCGGCAAGGCAGGCAATCCATACGAAGAAGATGCACCTGATATTGCCAAGTGGCTTGAATACAGCCCCAGTCTAAGATCCTGTTTTGGACCCAGACCGGGACATTGGTGGCTTGATTGTGACTACTCTCAGTTACAGTTGCGGATCTTTGCTTTTGTAACCAACGAACAGGAGATGATAGATGCCTTCGACAAAGGCTGGGATGCTCACGATTACGTTGCAAGAAGAATCTTCGATGTCAGAGATTCTGACACTCCTACATCGGCTCAACGACGAATTGCAAAGAATGTCAACTTCGGTTTTATCTTTGGAGCGGCACCGAAAAGAATCGAGAAGACGGCTGGCATACCGGGGCTGTGGGACACTGTACTCCAGTTGTTCCCCAACGCCCATGCTTTCATCCAGCAGACGAAGCAGACAATTAAAGAGAAGGGATTTGTGGAAACTATCGGAGGATACCCTCTAGAACTCCGTGACCAATGGAATCAATGGAAAGGTCAGTACGAGAAGGCTGCTCATGCCGGTGTGAATTACATCGTGCAGGGAGCAGAAGGCATGATCGCCAAGAGGGCTATGCTGCTCTGTGACGATTATCTTGTCTCAGAGTTCCCTGAAGGCAGAATTGTGCTACAGTGTCACGACGAACTGATATTTGAGATGCCTGAACGCTTCCCCAAGAGGCACTGTTGGGCATTGTGTGAGTTGATGGAACAGGCTGCTGCTGAGTACGGGATCAAAGCACCTGTTGATCCAGAACTATGTATGTCCCGCTGGGACAAATCCGTTTCAATCAGGAGAGCGTAATGACGGCTAAATCGGCCATAGTAATACCTGACATTGTTTTCCGGTCTCTAGGCATAACCTTCTGTTTAACCTTTTTGTCAGTTTTTTGTTGTACTTGGCAGTCCAACACCATGGATTACTTTAGTCCGACCGGGCATTTGAAAGATGTGTCAGACCCTATATGTGTATGGGTTTGTTTGTTCATTGATGTTTCATCGTTCGTATTGGTCAATTTACTGACATTGATTACATGTTACCGTATTTTCAAGTAGGGAGAGCGTAATGAGCAATGACAAAGAAGTACCAATCTGGCACGCAATTGTGGGCGAAGACCACGAGCCAGTGCAGATTGGCGAAACGACAAGACCGGGCGAAGAGATTTTACTCGCTGGTGGGTGGGTGTTGGGCTTAGAGTATGAATATACTCAGAAGACTGACTCACTGCCACGACGTAGGCGGAAGCAAACCATTGAACTTTTAACCAAAAAGAATGGTGTTGCGTATGAATTCATGAAAAATGTAAAGCCCGGCGAGTGTTTCATGATAGGCGAAGACGGCGAGTTGATTCCGATTGACAAGCCAGCAGAAGGACAGGTAGAGCAATGAGCGCAGAAAACCCAGAATTATTTATATTCGTTTGGGATCAATTTTGCCCTAACTACACGGACGGGCTGGCATTTGCTATTGCTGAAACAGTCGATCAGGCACAGAAGTTAGTCAGTCAGAGTTGCTATTACGGTGTCGAAGAGGACGATTGGGGGCGGGTAAAGAAGTTTCCCCTAACAAAACCAATTGCGTTTTGGGTCGAAGGAGGTAAGTGATGAATGAGCGACTAATTAAAGTCCACGAGAAACTGCTGTATCTACGCCAAAACTGGGGCGGCAGTTACGGAATGCATGAACAGTACATCGCAGTCGAAAACATTGTTTCATTCAATGCTTTGAAAGGTGACACGACAGATAAAGAAGGCAACCCGCCAACAGCAATATATTTAGTCGGCAGCGACCACCCTATCAGAGTCTACATACCCGTTGAAGAAGTCATTGCCGTTTACACAGGACCACCGACAGTACAGTATGGAGAGCGTAATGAAAATACTCAGCCACTTAAACATTTCATACGATGAACAGTCAGCAAGATCGAACTGAAACAACGAATTCAAGTAGTACTCCGGATGATCCACTGAGTTTAGGTGTCGAGCAATCGGGTCCGAGATTCCACCGACGACACCGACCAAGTTGTGTTGGCAATAGCATGGGACGCACGCTTGGTCATTTTTCAAACTAACGACTAAGTTCACAGGACCACCGACACGGAGAAAAGAGCGTAATGAAAATACTTGACCACTTAAACATTCCATACGATGAACAGTCAGAAGACTGCATCATCACCTGTCTGGACTGTGCAGCAGAAAGCAAATGCTCAGTCAGCAAAAACGAAGGAAACATCTGGCAGTGCTACCGCTGCAAGCGGCAAGGCAACAGCATTACATTGATCCAGTTGTACTATGCTTCTCTTCCAGAACTGACCAAGCAACAGGCTAATAAGTACGCCCAGCGTAAACCGGGAGTACCTCTGAAGTCTCTTAGAGAGATCGGTGTGAAGTACTGCGGCAGATACTTCTGGTTCCCTGTCTACAGTACCAACAAGAAACTTATCGCTCTGACCAAATACTGCACCGAGAGCAACATTGCCTACGGATCTCCAAAGCCTGCATCCTGTTCAATCATGGGACTGGACAGACTGACAGGAGCACAAGAGATCTGGATCGCAGAAGGGCAGGCAGACTACTTAGTGATGCTGGCACAGATGAAGAACTCTACCCGTCCGATTGACTTGCTCGGGACAAGCGGCTCAGGCTTCGCAGGAGGCTATCTGCACGTCTGGGAAGGCAAAGACGTAGTTTTGCTCTATGACAACGACAAAGCCGGTCAGGACGGCGTACAGAGCGTTGCACGGCGTATGAAGCAGAGCGGTCATACAGTCGGCAGCATCAAGTATCTGGACTGGTCCAAGATCCGTGTCCCTCAACATGAAGAGATCCCCAATAAATTTGACATCAGAGACCTGTCTCTGGCTTACAGTGGAGGTTGATATGAGCACTCAGAGCATGAAGATATTGGTAGCCTGTGAGTTCAGTGGAACTGTTCGTGATGCGTTCAGAAAACGTGGACACAGTGCATGGTCCTGTGACACAGAAGATCCATCGCCGTCACAATACTCCAAGTACCATTTCCAAAGAGACGTAAGGCATGTACTGGAGAATACGTCATGGGACATGATTATCGCTCACCCTCCCTGTACTTATCTTACCAATGCAGGAGTCCGCTGGCTGAAAGACAATCCGGAAAGACAACAGGCTATGGTTGAAGCCTGCGAGTTCTTTCAGTTGTTCCAGAATGTTGATTGCCCCAGAGTGTGCATTGAGAACCCAATAATGCACAAACACGCAAAGGCTTACATAGGTGACTACACTCAGGTAGTACAGCCGTGGATGTTCGGCCATCCTGAGAGCAAAGCAATCTGCTTATGGCTGAAGGGACTTCCAAAACTCGTTGAAACTGACAACGTTCATCAGGAGATGATGAAACTGCCTAAGAGAGAACGCAACAGGATTCACTACATGAGTCCGGGCAAAGACCGTGGAAAACTAAGAAGCATTTTTTACACCGGCATTGCTGAAGCAATGGCTGAGCAGTGGAGCAGATAGTATGAACTTACTCACCCTCATTGACGATGCACTGACCGAGTTAGACCTGAACGAAGTCATCAGCATCCAGCCTCAATCCTGTGGTTCCTTCCATCGGCTCATGGAGATCTACAGCCAGAACATGATCATGACAGACTCAATGAGAGACTGTCTGGCTATTGGTCTGGCTACTCATATCTCCGTAGCATTGGAAGGCGACCCCCTTTGGATTTATTTAGTAGGAGCACCCTCCAGTGGAAAATCAACAATCTGTGAACTACTTGCTTCAGACGAAATCCATACACGTTCCTTGTCTAAGTTCACAGGACTGGTCTCAGGCTCACGACAGGGGAGTCACCTGGTGCCTTTACTCCAGGGCAAATGTGTTATTGTCAAGGATGGAACTCTCTTACTGGAGTCCTCACCGCAACAGCTTGCGAACGTGTACGGTGAGTTACGGGACGTTTACGATGGAAACCTCGCAGTCGAGTATAGAAACGGCGTGTCAGCGTCTTTCACCAACGTTATGTTCGGGATGGTCATCGGAATCACCGAAAGAATTTATTCACTCAACATGGCAGCATTGGGGGAGCGTTTTCTCCACTGCCGACTCGACACTGACAGGGATATAGAAGTTGCCCGTAACAGAGCAGCCTTCGGGAACATCTTCAGTTCCATGTCCAGAAGTACCTCTGAGGGAAATGAAGTAGGTGACAGCCGATCATTCCCAAAGCAGCGTGCCTACACAGCAGGCTTTCTTAGTCATCTGCACAGCAAGATCAGGGAAGGCGACATTCTTCGTCCAGAGCACACACAGGCTGATCTGGATTACATTCAGGCTCTGACTGACGTAGTTGCTTGCTCACGAGCAGAAGCGGCCAGAAGCAAAGAGTACGGCAGCAGTGAGTTACTTTACGATGCTCGTCCAGAAGCAGGTACACGAGTCGGCAAGCAGTTATCGAAGATGGCTGTCTGCCTGTGCTACGTCTTCGGTGAGACTCGTATCACGCCTAACATTCGCAGGCTGATCCGCAAGATTGCCGTAGACACTTCCACTGGACGGCAGAACAAAATCATCAATACCGTTGCACAAAGCAAGGGGATGCACAAGAATGGCATCGCTGCACGCTCTCAGATCCCTCTGGAGACGATCACACGCAAGATTGATGATCTTGTTAGCCTTGGCATCTTAACGAGCGACCACGAAGCCAACAGAGCCTCACACGGCAGGTCCATCAGTACTTACTACTGCACGGACTGGATCAGAGACGCATTCAGAAAGGTGTATCCCCGTGCCGATACCAACCGTAAGAATCCCAGACCCAAACCGAGACCGAAAGCCAATAGCAAACCACGTCCACCTGCACAAAAGAAAAGGCCGATCCCAAAGAAGAAATCGCATCCTCCAGCGAGATAGTTGGACCTGTAATCAGTGCGGTAAGTCACTCCCAGAAAATGCTCTGGAAGTTGATCACATTGTGCCCTTGGCAGACTGGGGAACAGATCAGGACTGCAACTTACAAACTCTCTGCATCCCCTGTCACAGAGAGAAGACGAATCTGGAAAATATAAACAGGAGAGAAGTGAAATGAGCGACGATAAAACGACGGCAGAAAAAGAGCAGAATGAAACTGATTCTCCAGTGTTCACCGATGCAGAAATCAATCAGGCATCTGCGTTGACGCAGACTGTCATTGCTCATTACCAGAGCGTAACAATTGGTTTTGATGCTAATGGTTTGGGTGCTAAGTACCAAAGTGATTTTGTACCTGCACTCGCTGACTTTTGCGTGAATCTGTACCGCCGCCTGCTGGATGAAACTGCAGACGCAAAGTTCAGAGCCAAATACACAATCCATCTTGAAGGGCAGTGTGATGAGTAAAACATTCGATTATGACGCAAACAATCGCACCCCTGTGGACAGAGACGGGCCGGTAATTCGCAAGAGCATTGTCGCTCCTGTGTCAAGGCCAGCGAAGACGCAGATAATTACTGATCACTACGCTGCAGCGGGGCGAGATATTGATGTGACGGCAGTGCTTGCAAAGAATCTGTTTTGGTTGGGGGTGATTTACGTTTTGTGGTTGGTGCAGCAATGACGGATAGAAGCATCCCAGTTGGCGATGGCGAGCCGGTGATTCGCAGGGCAGTCGGCAATAGGGCACCGACAGAAAGGGAGGGCGGGCCAGTGCTTCGCAGGGTTATCAATGGCGGCTCGGCAGCAAAACTGCCATCGGGCAGGCCAGAAGCAAGAACGCGAAGCACGACCTGCAATTTCTCTGAGTCCAGCGACAACCAGACACCACTCACAAAGATGCCCTCTACGTTTTACAACACTAAAGAAATGATCTTAATTGATCCCGTTAAGTTAGGCAGGAACATTGCACTAACAGTTGCACTACCTGTATTTGCTGTAGGCTGTTTAGCTGGTCTATTGTTAGGGTTACTAATCAGTGGCAAACTTATTCAGTAAGTTTTTTAAGAAAGTATGAGACATGATGCCTGGACCACCGGTAAACAATATCTACTCTACTGTTACTTACTTTGGAGTAGTACTAGCACTTGGTATCTTAATCGGATCGCTGATCGTTGCGGCTTTCTTTTCTAAGTAGTGTCTGCAAATAAAAAACCCCGCCGGGGGATACCCGAGCGGGGTTTTTACTGTTTACCACTTTCAGGTTAAAAAGACACCGTTTCTTTCACCGTTGTTTCAATGCGAATGTGTCCGTTACTTTCTAACCATTCGATACCTGTGCGATGTATCTTGTAAGTCCCTCTAACTGTAGCACCTCTAACATCATGACGACGGCCATTTATTTTCATAGACGCCATCACTTCATGTCTGCTAGAACTCACCCACTTAAGTCTTACAAAGTCCGCCCCGGAGTTAAAAAGACTCTGCATAGCGGAGTGATCAATCTGTTCTCGTCGTTCCAAGTATGAGACGACGATTGGCTCATAATATACTCGACAATCTACTTTTCCCCAGAGTAGACAAATAAATCTGTCAAATTCTTTCGAGTTTACCAATGCTTCCTTGAATCCATGCTCATTTGTTACTATTTCCATTATCAATCCTCGCGGTCATTTTGAATGTTCACGGGCGGTAATTTGTTACCTTCCCTTAAAACGCAGGAAATTTTGAACTCAGTTCTCATTGTATCTCCGTAAACGTAGCGAGAAGTTTCGTCTGAGCTAAGGCTCGGTTCTTTTATTACCGGGCGTCCCATACTGATAGGTACAATATCTACGACTTCACCAACTGATATGTCAGTGTCATATAGTCTTACGATTAGTTGACGCCCCAACTCAATCGTTGCGCCTTGCTCCCAGAGTTCCTTCACGCAGGACAGACACCATCCTTCTTCACTGTGCGGACAGTTCATTAAATGCGGCATTGTCATCACTCGCTCTCCTTCACAAACACCCCGTCTGCATTCAGATGACCCTTGCGGTCCTTAATCTCTTGATACGCATTGTCTATGCACTCTTCGAGTTCAATGCCTGCAATCGCACACAACTGAACCAGGACAACGAAGGTATCACCTATGCCGTCTGCAAATTCTTTGTAGGCGGCACTGTACTCGTCCACTATGTCGTCTCGATCAAAGTCATCAAAGGTAGCCAGAGCCTCATCAGCGGCAACGTACCGGGAAGCAGCCTTCAGAGTCTCTTGTGCTTCCTCAAGCAACTTCTCTGACTGAGAAACCAAGTTACCGTTGTCATGAATTCCTCGTTCTCTGCCCCAGTGATAAATTGCTCCAGTAAGGCTCTCCAGTGTCCAGTTCATCGCTCTCTCCAATCAAAAAAATCGTTAAGGGGTTTTACGCAAGGTCACTAACGTGAGTGAGCATACCGTTTGAGATCATTACAGACATTGCATTGCCAGTAATAATTCCAGCATTTGCCGAACTGAAAGTAGTCTGATTGTCTTCGCCTGTATCCTGCTGATTACAGAATGCTCCGTAGATCATCAGAACACTATCGGACCTGTTCGACTTGTCTTCTTCATCGCCCCAAGCCATTCGCCACACGACGAACAGATCGGCCAGTGCAAACGAGTCGAAAATCAAATTCCATGACTCGGAGCACTCTTGCTGCTTTACCAAATCATCAAGCTTATCGTTTATAATCCTATGCACTGCTTCCCGAAACATTTGCTCGCCTGATCGTGACCACCGAAAAACCCTGTAAGGGACTACGACAATTCCGCCCAGAGTACGCGAAGGGCAGTACTGGGGCGCACCAACAGAGAACATACGATTGCTGTATTTCCGCAGAAGTTGTTCTTTAGTGCCAATTCCTTCATGTATCATAGTCTGCAGTGTGGCTGCCATTCTCCGTATCATGAAATCATCCAGCGTAGCATTAGCAGGTTCCTCAGACGGAACCAACTTATCAGGGTTAAGGTATTTACTGATTCGATTATTCATTTTGGCACCTCCACAAAGATTAGTTGAATGCCGCCGTTCATCAATCTACGTATCCGTTCAATTCTCCATTGTTTACTTTTCCACGTCCATACGTCGTCTACGGCGGGAAGATCGGTCTGTAAACATCCCGTCAACTCGTCTGCTGTTACTGTCATGTCCATAACACACCATTTTTGCAAGCGAAAAAGTTAAACCAAATACACAAAGTATCCACATCACCATAAAAGTTTCCATTGCTTACTCTCCAGTCAAAAAATCAGTGACGGGGTTTCTTGCCATACACGATCAAATTGGCGTACTCCAGTCTACGAGTAGCCGGTAACTCAGACAACGCAGCACCCTCAATTTTTTCAATCTTTTCGTGCCACGGCTGCAATGCTGAATTGAGTCCGTCCAGTGCAGACTCCAGTTCAGTCAAAGACTTGCGCAGGAAACTCAGTGCAGTGTGCTGATCGTTCATCTATTTATCTCCAGTCAAAAGCCAAAAAATCAGGTCCGGGGGTATCAGTCAACCGTCTCGCAAGATTTTGCGTGCCCGACACAAGTATCAAATTCTTCCAGTGCAACCGTTACCAGGTCGTCACCCCACACTTCACGAGTGAAGTCAATGGTATGAAGCCCGTAGGTAACTCTGAGAGTGTCCAGCATACCGTCGCGAGACAATCGTACCCCACGATCTTCCAATGCCAGAATCTCCAAGTCTGCCGGTGCATCGACCATGTTCCCCTGCCAATTACGAACTTTACGATCACCCATTAGATCTATCTCCAGAAATGCTCTGTGAGGCCCGCAGCGTGTCACTGAGAGCCTCGGAAAAGAAAAGAGTACTATCCTACCTGCCACAAAAGAAGCCGTCAGAATCGATCTGACGGCCTCACAGTGGGTACCACTGAAGACGGGTTACTGTCAGTAAATGAATCCAGCGAACTTAAAATTGAGTTGTTTCACGGCTTCATCCCAAGCAACGTGATACTGCGAAGGTGTGCAACGGAGTCCTTTAGTCGGGGTTATCTGCTTCAAGTTTGCTAAACTCATTCCAGTCACTCCCGTTTTGCGAAGTGACCGAATTTTGGCCGAACCATTGACCACCAGTGTTTTGATTGCTTCGTCCATTGCTCAATCTCCAGTCAGAAGTAAAAAATTAGGATCAGGGGGTATCAATGTGTACGAGTAACGACAACACCTTTTGCGGCTATTCACCTCCTCAGTAAGTGTCACCCGCATCGTTGTTCCTTTGGTCATGGAAGCCTTTCCTCCACCGTTCTCCCAGTTGACCGGCGTAGGGGCATAAACTCACTTCTGCACCCCCGCGTGCAGACGCCGCCCCTTCGTAGTAGGCCCCTTGCATGGCCTTATCCATGCGAATCCTTTCCTCGCTGTCCTTTATCTGAATATCTTCCAGAAGGATTATGGTCATCAGACCAATTGCCGCTGCTAGTAGGATACTTCCGAGGAGGGCTAGAATGTCTGACCAGCTCGTCTCGTCGGGTTTAGGCGGTAATGGTGGATTTCTTGATAGGTACTGCACCGTTTTGGTCTCCTTATTTCTACGACAAAGATTCAGTCAATGAGGCCGCACTTCTTACCGACATGCCTCCGAAAAAAGTCAGTCTTCAATCAATGCATCGGTAGCGTGTTCGTGCCGTTGCACATTCCCGTTACTGTCGATATCGCACAAACTGTAACCGTCTGTATCGCCGGGCATACACTCGCCGGTCAAACAACCGTCTGAATCGACCACAGGATAACAATCACCAAAGTCCAGCGACTGAAGCAGTTCACGAACGTCGCGGTACGGTTGTCCTTCATGATAAGAGCATACGTCTTCAGGTTCCAATTCACCAAACACCAGCGACTGAACGTGCGCAATCACTTCGTCGCTGTTGTCCCATTTTTCAGCCACTTCATCGGGAACATCGAGTTCCTCACCCAACACTTCAGTCAGAAACGATTCAGTATTGATTGCAGCGTCACAAGTGTACCCTAAGCCGTTTTCTGGAGTGTCAACAGTGGCTTGATAGTGGTATGGCGTGCAACGGTACAGAACACTTTCATGGACGATATAAGCCGCTCCATCGTGCCAGAGACAACGTTCGCCACCAACGTGACTGTAGAGTTCAGAAGTCGGACTGGAAGCGTACCCGATACTGCAGCGTTCGCTGATTTCCTCATTGCGTTCGAGTGGTGTTTCGTCGCCGCACCATTCAGTGATGAACGTATCGTCAATACTCTCAGTCTCATACGATGCAAAACTGGTATCGGACATATCCCAACTTTCAACGTTCCACCCTATAGTCCAATCGAGAAACCCTTCAGCAAGATTGTCGGTGCGGTACAGGCGGGTTCGGCCATAGTTACCTCGAACGTCCCCGCCACGATGGACGCACACTGCAACAAAGATATCATCTTTGTAATACCAGTCGTCACGCTGATCTTCAGTCCCAAGAATCGTGAACGTAAACACGTCACTGAAATCCTGTTCGCTGTTGCAAACGTTGTCACGGGCAATTTCGGTGATTTCCATAGTTCAATCTCCAGTCAGAAGTAAAAAATTAGGATCAGGTATACGGCACAATCAGCAACCAGCGGGTTCACTAAAAATAATATCGGCATACGCACCGACGCCACCGTCACGCCACGGGCCAAAGTCAGAACAACACCACGAGTCAGTACGCATACCTTGAATGCCAAGTGCAGCCTTGATACGGCGGCTGATTGCCGCATCAGACAAGTCTTCGGGCACTTTCAATTCCACAGTACGGCACCAAGAAGCGTTCTCAGACCAGCCACCGAACCCGTCACTCCACAGATCCGTAACGCGAGCACAAATAGTAATTTGTTCAGTCATATCAATCTCCAGTCAGAAGTAAATGAAAACTCACCAGCGGGTATTCGTAATTTCATCACGCACTTGCTGTACGTTGATCTGCAACTGTACCCATTGTTCCAAGCCGCCAGCTTCTTCAACGGCCTCTCCAATTTCCTGCATTGTCATACACTCGACTACCCAGCTACCCCAAGTGCCATAATTTTCGATGGCAATTGCAGCCGCACGAGCAGCAATATCAATTGAACTCAGGACCATAGTGTTCCCCAAAAACGTAGTCAGCGGTCAACTACACCGTTGACATACAAGCGTGATTCTTGCCGCTGTTTAAGAATCAGCCGCCATAGATCATGGCGTTCAGCACGGACACCGGGCCAACCTGCACGATCAACGATTTTGCGTATCTCAGCTTGCTGTTTCCGGCTCAATATAGGCATACTGCAGTTCTCCAGTCAGAAGAAAAATTAGTAGGGGGCTGAGTTACTGTCAGCCGTCCAGTGAAATGAAAACTCAACCGTTAGTCAGAGTCTAGCAGTTTATCAGTTGAATTCAACTGCAAACTTGAAAACATTTTATCAGCTATTTGACAGTTCATCGAAGATAGCCCACCTATCAAAGCAGTTTCTGCACAAATCTGCCTGCTCGTAGTAGAGCGTATCACCGTCAGCAATTTCTGCTTGGCAATCTTCACAGTACATCAGCGGCTTGAAATTGGTGAATCCGTCATTGTACGCACTGTAACTATCGGAACGCTTGCCGCTCACGTTATAGCTACTCACAGAGTACCAACTATCACGAGTCTGAATATCGTGCCGTAAGCGTATCTTGCCAAAACTGTTGAGAAGACTTTGCAGTTTTTCGATCTGGCTAATGGTATCTCTCAAGTCAGCGTGACAGTTGTTGGTATGCTCACAGTCGTAGCCAATACCTACATTGACGCCGCATACACCGAGAGAATCCAAGTAGCAGATATCGCTAAAGCTGCCGTGGCCGATATCGAAACCGACGGATTCAAGCAGACTGTGCCACGTTTCGTTGCCGTAGTCATAGGTTACTGCATCAGTACCACGACGATCCAGTTCAACAAGCCAGTTGGGCTTAGCATTAGGGAATACGGAGGGGAATAGGTCAGCGGTAGACTGGCCCCGTTCTTCGTCGTCACAGATCAGCATAGCACAGCTAGATAGTGGGTTGCCGAACGCGAGCATACAAGCAATACCGAGACGATCATCCAGTTCAGGAGAGTGCACAACGTTGCGTGTTTCGTGGTAAACGTTTGTTGCACCCAGAACAGTGTCTGCGTGACAGACAAGCATGACAGAGTCCGGGTTTTTCCCCGGTCGATACGCAAACCGCCGTCCGCTGACTTCATCGTAGTGACGGTAAAACTTGTGCTTAGTTACAACGTAATCGAACACTTCGTCAGTGGACATAGTGCAAAGTCGTCGAGTCATTTTTTTAAGTGATCGCATCATAGGCAAGTCTCCAGAAGAAAATTGATCCAAAAAATCTGACAGGGGGTATCAGCGTAAAAACTGTATCGGCACTTGTCAACAGATACTTGAAAACATTTCTGATTGCCACATTGTCACCTCCGTTTTTTGATCCAAAAAATCTGATAGGGGGTATCGACTTTCGGCACCTCCAGCACGCTGAAATACCAGATTCACAGAGGTCTAAATCGGGTACAGATCTTTGTTCCACTAAGAGTGATTCGGCATACCACCCTGTAGGGTGTCAAACAGCAACACCCTCAATGGTGTACAATCACCTTCCCCTATAGGTAGCAAGTACTGCCACCATTGAGGGAAATCACACTGTACACTTTCGCCTGCCATTATGACATACACAGCAACGATCGTTCCTGTTCGCCAATATTTTCAATTTTTGTCAATTTTTGTCAAATTGGCAGTCAGGGTGAGAAATTGGCTTTCAATTGGGCAGTCTGCAGACCTGTAGTTCAGAGAGCCTCTGAGATGCCCTGTCGATAGCGTTTGAAATATCGCCGCAGCAG
>JAAOEI010000312.1_pt1 | contig 19252 bp, 21 predicted proteins | sample 7059261 | NCBI WGS metagenome assembly JAAOEI01 (sample SAMN14008812, study PRJNA610033) | viral metagenome | isolation source: viral particles filtered from seawater | place: China: Hangzhou Bay, Yangshan Deep Water Harbour | collected 2017-10-31 | reverse complement strand
TCCAGCACTTCCAATTCGGTCGTGCCAGCACCAGCACCGCGCGTCGTGTCTGAAGTCCAAGCAGGGCCGCGAGTTGCCCGCAGCGTTCCCGCGTCGTTCCAGACAAAAATATCGTAGTTGCTGTTGTTCGCCACAGCAGCCGGGGATTTCGTGGTGTCGCTGGCGGCTTGGGAGAGTTCAGTAAATACCGAGGGCACCCAATCCGTGCCGTCGTAGAGCGCAACCACGTTGCCCTTGTAAGGTGCGAAGTAAACAGTCGTCGCGCCAGTTACGTCGGCAGTTGTGACTGGCACCGCCGTTGTCAAGGTTAGCCTTCCGCACTGCGGGATCGTTTTTTCCAATCCTGCCACCAGTTCGGCGGTGCCAAGTGCGCCCAGAGTCGTACGCGCAGCCGCAGCCGTCGTATCATCCAGCACCGACTCCATAAACGCGGAAACAGGCACGGTGCCGGGAGTGCCGCTGGAGGCAATGGGATTCTTGGAAGCGTCGAACGCTAGGAACTTGCTGGCCCGGTCAGTCGGCAATAAGGTTAGGGCGTCGGTGCCGGTTTCCCCTTCTGCCAGCTTAACGGAGCGGGAATCCACTTCGTCCAACTGCTGCAGCACCATTGTCAGCCGGTCGAAACGGTCCTCGATGACTTCCGCGTCGGACGGATCGTTGTTCACGAAGTCGTCGGTCTGTGTCAGCGGCAGGACGCGCAGGATCACCAGCGTCACGCCAACGGCAGGCGCGCCGTAAGGACTGGTGCCACCAGTCGTGCTGACTGTGCCTGTGGCTCCCGCGCCGCCGGATACCGTGTAGTCCGTGTTCTCGACCAGGGTTTCTTCCGCACCAGTGGCCGTCGTGACTGCCTTCACCACCAAGTCGCTGGTGTCGAAGAACACGACAGGACTGGTGCCGAAGCTGGTGGTTACGGCATCACCTGCGAACGTCTTGCGGTTGGTGGTTGAACTTACAGTCATTTCGGTCTCCTATCCTTCTATGGTATCATCCGAGCAGCAGGAACGCTCTGCGCTTTTTTCGTTTTTTGTTCAAATACAACAAGTTGCCTGCTGGAATTAAACTTACTTGGATGTCAATCGGTGCCGGGCTGTATCCGGGCAGGATGGACAAGTCTGCATCTTGGCCGGCGAAAGCGTAAGCCCCCACATCGCCCGTCAGATAACGCGCAAGCGTTAGGGTCGCGTCCTGCCCGGTCTGCGCGTAGGTGCCGTTGGCTCCTGCGAGATTGCGACCTACTGAGAGGGCGGCGGTCTGCCCGGTGTAGGTGAAGTTCCCGTTGGTGCCGGAGAGAGAATAGGTGGTGGCCCCACCGCCACTTTCCGGAACCGCCGTCGGGTCACGCAGGATGATCGTGCTGGGCGCGGCGTCGAAGTCATACAGGTAGATCGTCGGCTGGGCCTGCAGGCTCGGTGCCGGCAGGTCGCGCAGAACGATGGTGCTGGGGGTGGCGTTCCCCGGCCAGAGCTTGATGATGCGCTGGTCGGCCATTACGTTCCGTCAATATTTGTTGGCACTAGGGTGTTGACGGTGGTCCCGGCACGGTCAGGACTTCCGGCGAGGTAAGCCACGGCGTAATGGTTCACGCCGGGGAAGTTCGTGGCGAGGTCGTAGCTGCCATCCTCACGAGACTGCACTTCGTAGCCTGCGAACGCATCGTCGGACGTGCGGAAGGCTTGCACAATAACACCGGACAACACGTTGTCGCTGGCGTCCTTTGTCAGCCCCTTGAGGAACTTGAGGTTCTGGCTGCCAGGGCCGTCACAGGAATACGGCTCATACAGGTCTTTCATGGACAGGTCCTTCCAGCCTGCACCGTCGCTGCCGATGGGCGAGCCAGAGCCAACCCTGCACCCGAATGACCACAGTGAGTTCCAGCGGTTCGGGTCATTTACCGTGCGGGGCGAGATCGCCCCGCCGCGATCCCACTTCGGCCAGTAGTGATCCCGGAAAGCCGCTTGGTGGGTTCCCGGCTGGTGCGCCATATACGCACCAATAGCGATGGTTCCGTAGCTAGCTTGGCAGCCCATGTTTCACCATTGCGTTGTCCAGTTCATCCCGCGCCGCGATCAGCTTTTTCTCTGACTCTGTGCCGACCAGCGACGTGTCGTAAGCGGGCACAACCAGCCCGCCATCCTTGACTGCCCTCCCGTGGTAGTTGTTCACCACGTCGCGGGCTGTGTCCAGCATGTGCATGGCGAATTCGTGATCCGTAATAGACCCCTCCACTTTCATCATGCCGCTACGGGCCATGCTGATTGTGATGCGGGCGACTACGGTATCGCCGTGCATATCCTCAAGCGTGTGGCGCTTCATTATTCATCTACGCGGTCGAGCGCCGTCTCAAAGGAGGACTGCATCTGCGCGAGGGCCGCCACCACGTCAGAGTTGTCGCGCCCTTTGACTTCGGCTTTCAATTGCCCGAACTGCGCTTCCAGCGTACGGGCACGATCTTCGGCTTCTTGAGCGCGCTTCTCTGTGGACAGAATCAGCTTGCCCAACTGGCGCGCCACCTCGTCGTCCATGTCGTCCGGCAGTTTCATCTCGCGGCCGTTGCCGAGTTCGAGGATCATTGGTCAGCCTTTACTCGTTTTTCGGGCGCTTTCGCTTGCTCGGTCTGCTCCACAATCTTGTCAATGATTTTGCGGCGCATCTCGTCCCGACTGGCGGCGTCAGGCGGCAGCGCGGCGTATTCGCCTTGCGCCCTCGCGCCCTTCACAACGCTTTGATATATCTTGGCTTTAGCGAAGTCCGGTATGCGATCCCAATCTGGGCTGTTCACAATCGGTGCCAGAATCGTCATGGCGTTGCCACCTGCAACCTGCCGGTAGATGTCGCGCTGCTCGCCGGTCAGTTCGATTTTCTTCTCGCCTGGCTTGAACGGGCCACGCTCCAGCACGAACTTGGGCGCGTCGTTCAGGGCCAGTGACAGGCGCACGGCTTCGGTCTTGACTTTATCCTTGGAAATCTCGCTGGTCGCTACCGGCATCACGTCGAACCAGCGGTCATTCTTGGACGGCTGGCCCCACACGTCACGCTTCGGCATCAGCTTCTCGCGGAAGTAGGGTAGCTGCGACTGAATAGCCTCCATCACGCCATCGACCTCACGCTTGTAGGGGTCAGCCAGGGTGACCGTCTGCCCCACGACCTTCGGCACGAGACTGGTGGCGTACTGCTCCATGAAGTTGTCGCCGTAACGCACCGGGTCGGTAAGAGACTGCACGGCGTTCGCCAGGCCCGACAGGTACGTGGTGCTAATGGTGGCGTTGCCGAACATCATCACCAGCATGGACGCCATCTTGGCCTTGTCCTCGTCGTCCTTGGTGGCTTCCATCATCTCCACCAGATCAGCGGCAATGCCGAGAACCTTGGCCACCGGCTCTATGCGCTGATAGCTGTAATAGGTGTCGCCAATTTTGACACTGTAGGGCTGCCAGCCGGCGGCGCGTTTTGTTGCGCCCTGCTCTTTGTCGAACATCCCGCCGCCCGTCATTGTGCCGTCCTCGGCCATCGAGAAGGCTGTCATGGCGAGGCCCGTGCCAATCACAACGCGGGCAACCGCCTTGTCGCGTTGTTCCCCGCCTGCGGCGAAAGCATCGCGCCAGCGGCCCGACATCAGGTTCAGTCCTGGAACGTGTTGTATTGCCCACGATACGAGGTTGGCCGGGGTGCGGATAAACGGCACGATCATCTGACTCCAATGGCCCGCCATCGCCCGCTGCGCCGTTTCGAGGCGCGGCCCGAGGCGCTGGGCAAACACGGCCTCCGAGCCAGCTTGGTCAATCGCCTCAGTGGCCTTCAGCGCCTCTTTGGCCGACAGGCCAATGGTCGGCTGCGCCATGTAGCCCGCAATCGCCTGCCGGCCTTCCACCGTCTCCGGGTGCAGTCCTTCTTTTACGGCGCGGTCCACGGCCAGTTCGTAGGCTTTTGCCCGCTCGGCGGGAATGCGGAACAGCGCATCCTGCGCTTGCAACAGGCGGAAGGGTGTGCGGACGACTTCGCCCGTTTTGCCCTCAATCGCTGTGCGGTAAATATCGGCTTTTTCCAGCGTCTTGGTGTCGTGGCGCAGCACTTCGCCGGCCACGATCAGTGCGTCTTTTGATCCCAGTTGTAGCCCAATCAGCGGCGACATGGCGCGAGCCTTGAACTGCGCCATCGTCAGCGGGTCGCCCTTTGCCGCCATGCGGCCGGCGGTGATGCTGGCGGACAAGATAGACTCCGGCAGGTCAACCGCCCACTTGGTCGCGTTGCCCATCAGGTTGGCCAAGTGGGTCAGCGGGCCGGACAGGATGCTTGCCTTCCACGCTTCGATGACCTTCTCGGTCGTCGTCGCCTTGACGGCTTCACGGGCGAACGCAGCGCGTTGCGCAGGATCCTTCAGCGACACGATCACGTCCGCGATGTCTTGGAAATTGCCCTTGCGCTTGACCAGCGCCAGCAGGTCCTTGCCGGTGTCGAGCATGGACGGGTCGCGGCTGATCTGGCGCACGATCTGGCCAGTGCGGCCCCACTCGGCCAGCGCACCTTGGGCTTCGGCTTGGAGGGCCGCTTGCCGTTCAATGGCCGCGTAGAGCTTCAGGTCCATTGCTGGGGTGCGGTCAGCCAGCGGCGTGCTGCGATATGCTTCCGCTTGCGCAATCACGTCGGCGTCGGCACTTTTCAGCACGATTAAGCGCGCGGCCAGGGTTGCGTTGTTGTCAGCACTCCCAATCTCGCGGGGCAGCAGCTTACCCGCGCCCAGCAGGTCCTTGGCGGCGGCCATTGTCTGTTCGTTGGAGATGACGCCGCGGCGCTGGGCTTCGATCTCCGGCTTGTAGGTGTCCGCGATCAGGCGGATCAGCCCTTGGTGCGTGGCCTCGTCGGTGACGTATTCGATGCGCACCGGGTCGGTCAGAGGCTTGCGTTCAGCGCCGGCACCAGTCGATACCGGCGTCTTGCCGAGCGGCGATTCGTTGAGCGACTTCAGCACGTCCGCCGGACGCGAGTCCTGATTGTAGGCGGCCTGAATGCGCTGTTCGAGGGCGAGGGGTTCGTAGTCCTTCGGCACTTCACCCTTGGCCAGCGCCTCCTTGATTGTCGGATTCGCCTTCGCGTCCATCACCTGCTCTGCCGGCGTGCGCCCTGTTTCGGCATAGACGTTGCGCATCCCCTTGGCGACAGCGACCGCGCCCTTCATGCCGCCCAGCAGCACGGCGTTGTCCACGAATTCCTGCGCGGTCGGCAGCCGGCCTTCCAGCGCCGCAGCGGTCGTCGTCAAGGTGCCGAGTTCTGCGCCTGCTGCGACCGTTCCGCGCGCTACCGCCCCTGTGGCAGCAGGCAAAGCACCCGCCACGAAGCGCCCTGCACCCATTGTGGCCCCGCCGATGACCGCGCCCTTGGTGCCGCCAACGGCCGCGCTCTTGGCAATCTCCCAGACCCCCTCCCATGACGCGGCGTGGTTCTGATTGTAGGCTGTAATCAGCCCGTCGCGCAGCGCCATCGGAACGGCGAACGCGCCTGCGCCGCCGCCGACCACCGTGCCTGCACCGGGGGCGACCGCGGAACCTGCTACCATTCCTGCCACACCGCCCGCTACCGAAAGCAAGAAATCACCCGCTACACCGCCCGCCCCGGCTGCGGCACGCACATACCACGGGGCGTCCGCGCTGAGTTCCTGGTCAGGCAGCTTGCCGCGCAGGGCAAGCCCCGTGGCGGAACTCTGCAAGCCGGAGATCACGGCTTGGCTGATGCCGTTCGCTTGGCGTGGTGTTGCAGGCGTTGCGCCGAAAGCAGGTGCCAACTCCCATACAGACTTTGGGTTGTCGGCGGGCGCTGTTGCCGGCGCTAAGTCCCATATGCCTGCCATTATTTATCCGCCAATGAAGGGAAGCCCGACTTTGCTGGCGCCGCTTTTGTCGGGGCAGGCTTGCCTTTGCGCAGCGCCTCCTGCAGTTCCTTGGTCATCACGCGCGGCACGCCTTGCGGGTCAATGAATGGCTGGCCAACACTTAGAGTCAAAGCGGCATCCGGCGCGGTGCGCAAGTCCACACTGCTCGGGTTGATCTGCGCGGCCTGCTTCTGCACGTCCTCTGCTACGGTCTTGATGCGGTTCGGCGTGAAGTAGTAATCCTTCGAGTCGGGGTCGAGCAGCACGTCGGGGTTCTTGCCCTCTTTGCGCAGCCGTGCGGACTCCCGCTCCACTTCCGCGATCATAGTGTTCTGGATGGCAGCAGCCAGCTCGGGCTGGTTCTTATATACCGGCGACGAACGCATAGCCGAGGATACCGTCTGCAGACGACCGTTCAACCGCACCGAGAAGCTGCGGTTGTTTTCGTCCTTGCTGTTCGCCAACTGGCTGTTGAGCCGGTCAGCGTCGGTCGTGTTGATCTGTCCTTTCTTGACCGCCTCGAATATCGGGTCGGCTCCGTAAATCTTGTTCGGGTCGCCATCGGGCGCGTTGATGCGCATCCACAGGTCGCGCACGGCGGCCGGATTGGATTTCTTGTCGGCACCTGCCAGCGACTTTGAACGCGCGTCCATGTAGCTGATCAGATGTTCTCGCGTGGCGGGCTTCAGATCGGGGTCGTCCAGAATAGCTCGGGCGCTGGTCGTGCCGCCCATGATGCCCTTGAAGTGCTTGTCGCGCGCCGCTTCATCACGCTTGCGCTCCTGATATTCCTTCTCCGCACGAAGGTAGTTTTGCTGCACTCGGGCTGCTTTTTCTTGCTTTGTCACCTCATCCAGCGCAGCCTCCCGCTGCTTGAGCGACAGCCCCCATACGTTTTCTTCAATGCGTTTCTTAGCGGAAGTCGGGTCACGACGGATGTCCCCCATTACCGCAGCAACAGTAACGTCGTCGCCCCATTCCTTGGTCAGCTTCGCCTTGTTTTCCGGCGACACACGACTTAGCGTATCCGCAAAAGCGTTGATGTCGGCTTTTGCACTTTCCAAGGCTGACGGGTCGCGGGATACGCGGTCCACAAGCGCACTGGAAAACTTCGCGCCTTCTACTCGCGCCGCGCTGTAAGCCCGACTGACAAGAATGTTGTTGGCTTGGCTGTCGAACACGGCCCCGGTATTGGCCGCGTGCAGTTGCGCCGTCTCGCTACCCTTGCGAGTGGACAGTCCTTCGCCCACCTTGGCCAGATCGTTGTCCAGTTCACCACGAATCTTGGTTATATCCTCGCCACTGGTCGCAGCTTCGTCCAGGCGCTTCGCGTACTTGGCGCGAATCTCGGCCTGTTGCACCAGCACGCTGCGGCTTTCGTCTTCTTCCTTCTGTGCCAGATATCCTTCCGCTGCGCCCTGAATCGCGCGCCCGGCCCCAGTAAAGTCACCACCGAAGTCCTCGGCAGAAGCGCGACGGCCGCCGGAGATGGTGCCGCCATCAGGCTTGGCTGTGTATCGTGCGAGGGGTAAGGTCGGCATTTTATACTCGTTGAGTGCGTTGATGCGCGCTGTATGACTTGGCCGCACCGCTCAACAACTCAGTGCCAGCCTTCATGTAACCTGCGGTCTGCGCTTGCTTACCACTGAACGTGTCGAGCGCCGCGGTATTGGTGAAGCCGCGGGCACGCTGCTCTCCTTCATACAAAGCGAACTGCTTGTCCAGTTCACCCTGCGCAGCCACGTCCCCCAGCACGTCGAGGATGCTGCCTGCGCCCGCAGCGCCGCCCGCCTTGCCCTGCGCTGCGCGGATCGTGCCGAGCCGCAGATAATTCTCGCGTTCAATCTGCGTGGCCTGCGCAGCCGCATCAGAACGCGCAATACTCGCGTTCTGCGTGCTGATCGTCGCGTTGTAGTTGGCCGCCGCCTTCGCCGCATTGCCCTGCTGGATAGCCCCAACTGCGCCAATCACAGCCGAAGCCGCCATCATAAACGGAATTGCCGCTGCCATCGCCCTACTCCTTGTTAAACCGGACGTAGCCGGTGTGCGTCTCGCCGTTCGGCCCAAACCCCGGCATCTCCGGCGTCTCGACTTCAAACCCCAGGATGCGCGCCCAGCGGTGCCCTTGCTCGAACCCATGCAGCACGGTCAACTCAATGCGCCCTTTCACCGGGACTAGCTTCGACTGCACCGCCTTGGTGATGGCAACCATATGCCGCCCGGTGTCCTTGTTCAAATACGTCCATGCCGTGTGTCGCCCCGGCCAATGCTGCAAGGTGCCGCCGCACGCCACTGGTCGCATGTCAGCCACCAGCGTCCAACTGTTCTGCTTTTCCAGCGTCAGCAGGGTGTCGGTATCAAACATAAAGTCTTTTGCGTCGCCGGTCTGCTCTTGCAGCCACGCGATGTGCCACCGCTTGAACGGAACCAGATCAACCATTGGTGTTCACCTTCGGCAAGATAGACAGCACAGTGGCCGGGAACGGGCCATCAGCACGCCAGTACACCTGTCCCAGCAGGTCGTAGTCACCCTCGAAGTGCTCCACCACCACCCCTGTAAACAGCGCCGTGGCCTTGCCGTAATTGTCGCCCCACTTGCGGTTCAGCAGTTCCGTCAAGTTGCTTGCTGACGGGCCGTACTTCAGGCCCAGGGTGTCCATCAGCCAAAAGCCGACTTCGTGGATGCGTTTGACCTTGCCTTGCGCGGTGCCGTCCTGAGAGCCGCCTTCCAGCGGCAGGGTCTGCCCGTCGCTGTTGTAGGCGTAGCCCAGCGTGACGACAGTGCCGGTCGTGTTCAGCGTGACAGTGCCGTTGGATACGACCACTTCCGGGTGTTTGGTGCCGTCCACGTACGGAAGAATTGTCTCTCCTTCGAGATGCCAGAGGCCCGTGACAGTGGCGCTCGGGGAACCATTGACGACAGACCAGCCGCAATCCAGTTGAAAGGCATCTTCCAATTCATCGCCGGACTCCCATATCTTGCTCATGTATTCCACATACCGCTTGGTGGCGCCGTTGACGTAACGCCGCACCACCATGTAAAGCTCGTCGCGGGTGGCGTCCGGTGAAGGCACGACCGCAATAGACTCTGCCACAGGAATGGCCGTTCCGCCAGCGTTACTCGCGCCGCCCAGTTCGTGCCGGTGCCAGGCCACAACATCCTGATCGCGTTCGTAAGTGAAGCCGAGCAGCACGCCGTCGGAGCGCGTCGCCCACAGCACCGCCTGCGGCTGTTCTTGGTAGGCCAGTTCCGTGATGCCCGGACGACTGATGTGTTCGGAGAGCAGCGTCATGTCGGGGGCTTTGAAGCCATCGACCTCAAACACGTAAGCCAGTTCGCGCAGCTTGCGCCCGGCCCGCTGGACAAACAGCACCGCCTTGCCGGCAATGATTGGCGCCACGTCGGCGCTGCCGTGCTTGGTGGAGGGTTTACCCGAGATGTTGGTTGGGGTAATTGCCTCGTTCAGGGCCGACGGCTTGATCTGCCACTCGCCGCGGGCAGTACCCGCCAGCAAACCCTTCTCGTTCGGGGCCAGCCACTTGAGCGCGTTCACGTCGTCGGCGTTCAGGACGAAGGCCACGGCATTGTCGTCAGCAACCGTGCCCGCCGTGCTGGACGGAGAGAAGTCGGTGTAGAGGCCGACCTTGGATCCGTCGAGCCGCTGCGGGGTTGTCGCCGCGCCCGCCAGCCAGAGGCGGTCGTCGTAGAACGTACCGCAGGACGGGTAGCCCGTCGTGTCAGACCAGATGCCGAGCCGCCAGTTGGCTTTGGCGTTGGTGTTGGTCAGGGGGTTGACAACCGTGACCGTGACGACCGTGGTGCTGGTCCAGCCTGTGATCAGGACGTAACCCCAGACCGAACCCTCCTGGATGCGAATCAGGCGACCCACGTCGGTCGTGGCGAAGCCTGCGCCGCCGTTGATGCCGGTCACTGCGGAAGCGGTCAGGGTGACGCCCGAGCCGGTCGCCGCGCTGGGCGTCAGGGTCGTGCTGGTTGTGTTCAGGGCGTCGTAGGGGCCGTCAAGGAAACTCAGTTCAGAAAGCGTCCACGACAAGGCGGACGCACGCACCAGCTTTTGCGGCGGGAAGTCCGGGTGCAGGATATAGAGGGTGTCGGCCGACTGCGTTATGCGAATGTCGGCCAGATCAGCCTCGGCAAAGGTCGTCGGCACTTCAAAGATTTCGGCCACCGTGCCGCCGGAACTCCAAGTGCCGTAGGCCGTGCTGTTGACGGCGGTGCCGTCGGTGTTGTAAAGCTCGAAGGTGTTGGCCCCGGCGTTGACGTTCGTGACCACGAACTCCCGGTTGTTCACCTGCGTCATGCCGACCACGCCGGAAATGTACACGCGGTCATTGTTGGCGTAGGTGTCTGCGCCATTGTAGGTCACGACGGCCACTGCAGCGTTCGTGATGCCCGTGATGTTCTGCGCGGTCTGTGTCAGGATACCGTGGCTGGTGAAAAACCGGATGTATGACTCTCCGAACTCCAGCGTGTAGGTCTGCGTGATCGAATACTGGAACGGGAACAAGCGCGATACTTTGGTGTGGTGCTTGGTCTGATGCAGGAACGCGGTGCCCGGGCGACGCGTCCACGCGCCTTGGGTCAACGGGATGCCGTTCAGGCAGACGTAGAGTCCGCTGGCGTACTTGGCGATGTCTTGCCGACCTAGCATCAGGGAACTCAGTTCCCCGGCGTTGACGGCGTTTTGGGCTAACGCTGCGCGGGCCACGTTACCGCCTCGCAGTCAGCCACGGGTCTTCGGGAAAGTCCTGTGCCGGCTTCTCGATAGCGCCGATGCGCTTCGCTTCGGCGATGTCTTCTTTGTAAGCGGCTACCACCCGATCCATCTTGCCATCGCTTTGCGTGATTTCTTCACAGCACTCCATCGCTAGGCGACCGGCGAAGGCTTCAATGAACAGGGTGTCGTAGAAGTTCGGATCTTCAATGCGGGCGATGTAGCGAATCTCCAGCGGCGAAGCGTCTGCCGACAGAATATACAGCCCTTCAATCTTCCAGTCGGGGTGCGCGCCGCTCTCGTCGTCGCGGATCAGCTTGAGGAAGTCGTTGGGCAGGCTGTACCGTTTCCAGGTGTTGAGGATGGTTTCGTCGGTGCCGTCCGCTGCAATGGATGCCCGCTTGATGGCAAAGCTCCAGTCATAACGGCGCAGTTCCATATCACGCACAGAATCAAACGCCGCTTTCATTGAGCGGGCGTTCGGGTGGTCTTGGTCTAGGCTCGATATGCGCCCGGCACCCAGCTTCTGCAAGGCGCGATTGGCGATTCGTACGTTGGATGCGGCCACTGTCCGCCTCCGTTATTGCAAGTCGAGGTCGAGCGAGATACCGAAAGTGTTGACCACAGCCAGCGGCGTCCATGCAGCCAAAGCCCGCAGCACCACCGTCAACTCGCGTTGAGCGAGGGTCTGCCCGGTAAAGTCGAAGTAGAAGCCCTCGGGGAATAGCGTCTGCAGCCCCGGAGTCGCCAACGGCGTGACGTAATGTGCGCCCACCGCTTGTATCTGCGACGTGCCGGCGGCGACCGTGCCGAGGGGGCCAGTCCAGCCAGTGTCGTCGAAGCGGAATTGCGCAACAGCCTTGGCGCGGGTTGCCGCGTCAATCGGGTGCGTCACATTGTCGCCAATGGCGGCCGGAGCGTCCGGGGTGCGGAAGATCAAGATTTCAAAGTCCGACGCAGTGGTGACGACGTTGCTGGAAGCTGCAGTCAGATCGATCTCGCAAGCCAGGATGCGCCCGCGGGTGAACCCGTCCAGATTAAACGTCGCGCGGGCAACCGAGCCGGCGGTGGCGCTGTTGCTGATCTCGTCGCCAGCGGCGTATGCAGTTGCATCCGCCGGCCGGGCTATCGTGCTGCGCATCCGAGTGTAACGGCCCATGCCTTACTCCTTACGACGCTGCGGTGATGGGCCAGAGCTTCGCGCTGGCGATGCGATTCTTGATGATTTCCAGATGGCCCAAAAGGCGCTGTTTGCCTTCTTGTCCCACGAATACCGCGTCGTCCCAGTTGAACTGGCACACGCTGGAATTGTCCAGGGTGGCACCAGCCACGTCGAACGTCAGATCGTCGCCGTTGACTTGCGGGCCATCAGTGGCGGTAACTTGCGCTGAAAAGACTGCCATGCAGTTCTCCTTGAAAAAGTGCCTGCCGCTATTGTCAGCGGCAGGCAATCACTGCAATTACTGCCCTTCGACGTACGCGCACTTCAGGAACACAGTGCCGGTGCCGGTAGCCGTATTCCGCGTAACAGTAATGTCGTAGTCCACTTGCGGGTCAGACGACAGCCCCAGTTGCGACCACAGCGGCTTGGCGCGGTTGTCGATGATCACAACGCCCGACTCGTAGGTAACGTCGGTGAGCGCGACCGCCGCGGTGTCGGTGTCCACTGCTGACGCGAAGAAGTCCGCGTCAACAACAGCGCCGCCATCAGCGGTGGTGCGATGCAGACCGATGTCAACCGTGCCGCCGGTGCCGAGGTCATCAGAGGCGAACTTCAGCGTATCGACCAGGGCTGCGGAGTTGACCCGCAGCACGCGCGCTACACTGGTCGCGTCGGACGCGGCAAATTCTGCCACGCCCGCCATGAAACGCAGCTTGCCGCCTTTTTCCAACTGGTTGGTTTTGACAACCGGCGTTGCATCCAGGTCGGTGATGATTTGGGAACTTACATTGACTACAGCCATGTCAGTCTCTCCTTAGATTTGATCGTCGCACTGGATACGAACTTGCTTGCCCAGTTGCGTGCGGGTTGCGCCGAGAGTCATGGCGAGATAGACTTGGGTTGCATAGCCCTTGTCCGCGCGGGGGCCAATCTCGGCCTTGATGTCGTTCCACATGCCGAGGCACATGCCGGACTTCAGCCACACCGGAACCAGGCGGTTGCCCGAGGTGATCGTCAGGCGCTCGGTGATGATGAAGTCAATGCCCATGAAGCGTTTGACCTTGCCATCGACCAGAACAGCCGAGTTGCCGTAGTCCTTGTTGACGATCTGGATTTCCTTCAGCAGCGAGTCGTGCTCGTAGCTGGAGATCGCGCCGTAAACGGACTCGCTCAGTTCGCCCTTGTTCGCGGTCATCAGAATACGAACGGCGCTTTGCAGCTTGACCACGTTCAGCGCGGAAGCCGTGCCGCCCGTGTTGACACCCACATCGTAGGTGCCCGAGCCAAGGGTGCCGAACGATTCGGTCGCGGTGCCGTTCTCGCCCGTGTAGTTGGTGCCGAAGATCGCAGCCAGAATCACGTCGTCCTTGACGCGGTTCATCGCGGCCGCGCCAGCTTGCGCATACGGGCTGGTCAGGTCAACGATGGCGCGCAGACGATCCTGGTCGTCGATCAGCGACGCCCATTCGTAGTCCGACGGGAAAACCCAACGCTTGTCTTGCGACAGGTCGAGCAGCGGGGTGTCAGCGTGGCGGCTGGTGCGCGCGACGGCAGTGGCAGAGCCAAACTGTTCGACGGTGCTAGCAGCCTTGCCAACGAAGGATTGAACCATTACCGCGCCGGCAAGGCGCGAGTCTTTCTGTTGCAGCAGTAGTTCGACGTTCGACTTATACTGCTGTACACTTGCTACGGTGATAGAATCAGGCATTGCAGCCTCCTAAGTGTTTGATTTCAAGTCAGTTTGTCCAATCTGGCTGGACTTCGCCGGCTTGTCCCAAACCTCGGGGGCCACTGGGGTTCTTCTCCGGGGGCTTGCGCCTTGTCCGATTCAGTTCCCTATACCACCATCATACCACACACGTTACGATTTCGTCGGCAGCTTCAGGGTGCCTAACTTGGCTGCCCCTTCCGATTTTAAAATAATCCAATCAAACCAAGCACTTGCTGTCGCCTTGACGCCGACCGCGTACCCGTCGGGGTGCGTGGTCAGTGTCTTGGCGGCAGCCTCGATGCAGCGCAGTCGGATCTCGCGCTCGTCCATTATTGCGGATACATCACTTGAAAGAGCTTGGTCTCCTTCTCCTTCGCCGGCTTATGGCCGGGGTGCGAGGGGTCGGTCAGCGCCTTGACGTGGTTCGGGTCGGTGCGCAGCGCATCGAGCTGGGTCTTGGCCTCGGCCGGCGTCAGGTGGTTCTCGAAGCCCGGCGTCTTGCCCGGGATCGCCAGATTGTCCTCGCCCAGCTTGCCGCCCATCTCGGCCAGCAACTTGTATGTTTTGGCGTAGCCGACGTGCTTCTCGATGGCGTCGATCAAGTCGGGGGTGAAGCCCAGGGTCTGCGCGGCGGTCTTGGCCGCATTCATCATCCGGTCGTGACCGCCCTTCCACTCGTCCAGCAGCGCCTTCTTGTCGGCCGCCACGTTCAGGGTGTAGTCCTTGGCCACCTGTTCGGCCGCCGCGGTCTGCATGGCGTTCCAGTCACCCACCAGCGCCTTGGCCTGGCCGTCGGTAAGCCCGGCCTTGTGGAACACCGCCTGCATTGATTTAGAAAAGCCCTCGTCGGGCTTGGCACCCTGCGGCAAACCCACGGTCATGTCGTACTTGTCCGGCGACTCGGGCAGGCCGAGCTTCTGGAACAGGGCGCGCTGGCCATCTGGGTCGTCGGCGCGCGGCAATTGCACCAGCGAATTCGGGTCGCGGCCGATAAGCTTTTCCGCGCCTTGATACGACTTCACAATGTCAGCCGGCGACTTCCAACCTTTGTTGTCGATATACGCGGAGGCTTCTGCGTCGGTCAGTCCGTGCCAGGGGGCCGCTGGTTCTGGCGACGGGGCTGGAGAGGGTGCAGGGGCCGGCGCAGGTGCCGGAGCGGGGGTTGGTGCGGGCGCTTCGCTCATAATCCAAGCTCCTTCAAGTTATCAATGAAATTGGGAAGCAGGTCAGTCCTCCCGGCCGTCGTAGAGTTGCCACAGTTCTTCTGGCGTCAGATTCAGGTGCTCCGCGATGCGCAGCCATACCTCTCGCCGGCCGTCCAGCTTGGACTGCACGCGCTCGTTGTCGTGGAACGTGGATTCGGTTGCCCGGCAGAACTGCGCCAGATCGATCAATACTTCTCGCGCCAGCGGTCCTTTGAAGGTCGCGCGGTAGGCGTATTGCCGCTTAAACAGCCAACGGCGTGCGCGTTCGATCACTTCAGTAAGCGTCATGCAGACTGGGGCATTGCTTTGGCGAGGCCCGCTACTGCCGGCGCCGCTTCAATCATCTGTTGAGCTTGTGCCTGCTCGGCTCGGCCTTCGCGTCGAGCCATCACGTCCTCAATCGAACGGGTCCACGATGTCGGCGCACCCTGGATGTCCAGAATCTCCGGCATGGCGGTGTCAAAGTCAAAGAAGTCCAACGGCTCAAGATCACCAGTCATTTTAGCATAGTTGGCGGCGGTGTCAAGTGCGCGCATGAAGCCGGAAGCATTCTCGGCCCGCTGCATCCGCGACATCGGGCTGTCGTAGGTGATGTGATACTGCAGCGCCTCCACGTCACGCATGACGCCCGGAATTTCCGGGATCAGGTTCTGCTGGAACAGCAGGTCAAGCTCACGCTCGATCAGTCGGCCCAGGAATTCGGCTTGCAGACGGCCAGCGGTCGGGGCGATCAGCATCCCCTTCTCCCGCGCCCGCTCCAACACTTCGGTCGCCGTCATTTGCGGCGCGTCGATCAATATCTGGAACAGTGTGATCAGGAACGCGTCGTTGATGGTGTTGCGCTCCATCTCCATCAGCTTGTCACCAACGGCGATGTTCCCTGTCGGCAATACGTCCACCAGTCGCTTGCCGTCCTTGGTCATGGTGCCCGGGTTCAGGTGCCCCGGCTTCAGGCTGAAGGTGCCAAGGTTGCCGTCGTCGTGCGCGAGCAGGACAGGATCCACGATCCGGTGGCCCTGCTTGATGATGGTTTTCTTTTCCTCGTTCAGCACCTTGATCGCCGGCAGCACCCACTGTGCCGGGCCGCGGCCGTAAACCTCTCCACTGGCCTGCGAGTAGCGTGCCGTCGGGAACGGAAAGCTTTGGTAGCCGCTCTCTCGCAACAGGGTCTGATCCTGCTTGAAAATGTAGAGAGAGGCAAACTTCATGCCTTTGGGGTCAACGCGCCGCGGGTCGGCGTCTGCGCGAGGATACACGCACTGAATAACCTCGAACTTCTTTTCCGCCTGCAGCGGGCTTTTGATCGCCTCGCTCACGGCTTCCGGCAACATATCGCCAGGCTTGTTGAATTGCTGCGCGATCTGGCGCGCGGTCATGTAGAACGCCCGATAGATTGTGTCCACTACGCCGGCGTGATTCTCGACGAAGTAGGCTTCGCCCAGATGGATGTTTCGGTAGCGCAAGCCCGGCTCGTTGTCAGGCTTGTCCACGTACATGATGCCGTTGCCGTAGGTCCCCAGCCCCAGATACACCTGCTGACTGTTGCCAACGAAGTTGCCCACTGGGCGATAGCGGAAGCTGAACAGCCGACGGTTCAGTTCTTCAAAGAACAACCGCACGGAACGATTACGCTTCAGTGTCTCGTCTGCCGGGGCCAGTTTGTGCCACACACTCGACTGCGGCGTAGCCAGTGACTCGATGACGCTGGTAAACCGCTGCGCGGCAATGCCGGCCGTTGAGTCATACTGTAATTCGGTTTTCTTCTGGCCGGACGCGCCGTAGGCGTTGTCCATGCCACGTCCTTGGAACGAATTGCGGTGCGCCGGCACAACCAGCGCCGCCGCTTCTTCCCACTGCTGATCCCAGTTCCCGCGGTCGTTCCGCAGGGTGTCGAGCTTCTGGATGTGGAACTGCGTAAGCTCGCTCAACCCAACAGCTCCCGAGTCGCCGCGCGCGGCTTGGTACCGCCCAGCACGCGAGATTCTTTCTCGCCATCACCGGCAATGCCGCCCGCCGTGCCTGCGAAGCGCAGCCGGTCCTTACGCACCGCTCCTGCGTTTGCCGTCGCAACCCCTTGCGAGGGGCTGCTGACTACAGGAGGGGCGCTGACTGCCGGAAGACTGCTCCCGCCTAGCCCGATCCGGCTAGCGATCAGGCTAGTAACCGGGGAAGCCACCTTGCTCACTGCGCTGGTCATCTTGACCTGTCCTTTATTGACTGCCGCATCACGCTTCGCGTCTTGGCCGGCGGTTTTGTGCGCAACCGCTCAACCGTAAAATACCCAGGATTCAAAGGCTGCACACCCTCGACCTTCGCTTCGTCAGGCAACCGGGTCAGCACTTCGCTTACCCGTGCCGCCACCTGCACCCCTCGCGCTGACGGTTTCAACCGAACATCTCGCTGGAGGCCGCCCTGCGCGCCTTGGACTTCAACAGCCCCCGGCCCATCTGCTCCTCTGCCGCCATCTCGCCGCCGGCCACAATTGTCGAGGCACGACCGCGCGCCTTGGAATCCGCAATCGCCGCCCGCTCCGCTTCCTGCCGCTTGACTTGCGCGCCGCCGTCGTCAACCGGACTTGCCGGGTTCACAGGCACCGGTTGCGGTGTCGGGGCCTTCGCCCCAAAAAGTCCTGACATCAAGAATCTCCCTTTGCTTCCATCATATCACGACTCCCCCATCCAGTCGGACGTGCCCTCGACCTTGCGAGCGCCCCCGCCTGTGCGTCGCTGGTCACGCCGCGGCAGGTTGACCTCGAACGTGCAGGCCAGGGCGTCGGCGTCGTCCGGCGACTTGACCCCCCGGGATTGCATGTCCTCTTTGGTTTCAAGGATTTTCTTGTTGTCCTCCCGCCCACTCCAACGCCAGCCCCGATCAGTAAGCTGGTGCGACAGCGACCCCTTCTCGCCTTCGTCCTTCTCGATCTGCCCGCCCGGCAGCCAGTCCTTGACCCGCCCCCACAACTCAGCCGCGTGGGTGGCATACTCGCCGTCCTTGTTGTCCGGCGACGAGCCGAACTTGACTTCGTGCAAGCGCCCGTGCGTCAACTTCCGCTTCAAAATGTCGATGACGCCGGTTCCCATCCCGAAGTCGATGCAGATGGCGTCAGGCCGATACTTCTGGTCCAACTCCAGAATCCGGTTGGCGATCTGCACGTTGTCCAGCCCCACCCACGAACCGTGCGTCGCCGGCCCGCAACAGTCGCGCGCATTGCGCCCCTGCCGGAACCGCCACGAAGTCTTGCCCCGCGGCGCCGGGTCCGCCCCCAGCACCAGCGGCTCCCCGTCGTCATAGACCAGCGCGTTCTGCTGCGCCGCACGAACCGCATCCCACGGGATGAACTGATCCTCGGACGTGCGGGGTGCCAGCCCCATGATCTCGACCCGCACGAAGTCGGAGTCAGGGCCGTACCGCTTGATCTGATCCTCGACGACTCCCTGATCGACGCCTTCCATGCCGCGCGTGGACAGCGTGCGCAAGTCCCAGCCGTCGCCCATCTGCTTGTCATTGAACAACTCGAAAAACCGCCCCTGCCGGGAACGCATCTGCGACGCGGCCATCCAGTAGCGGTAAGGGTTCTGCTCGGTGAAGAAGCCCTCGCTGACCTCCCATATCTTGCTCGGGATACCTGATGCCTCGTCCATTTGCAGCAGCAGGCCATACGGGTTGTGAACGCCAGCAAAAGCGTTGGGGTTATCTTCGCTCCAGGTCTGCCCTGCGCAGAACCAATATTTCGGATCCACGCCGAGGCCGCCTTCCTCCGGCTGCTTCTTGACAATCTCGACCAGCCACGGGGCCGGCACAATCCGCATCGTCTCCAACTCGAACCAGTGCGCGTTGATCGCCGCACCAAACCAAACGGCGAACTCCGGAAACGTGCGGGAGCGCAACTGTGACTCCGTGTTAGCAGTCACTATCGTTGTGGACCCAATCCGCGTGGACATTTGCCAGTGGGCGACCATGCCGAACTTGGCCGACTTGCCCGGACCGCGGCCAGAACTCCGCGCCTCTTTCCAGACTTTCACTGGTAGCCCGTTTTCCAGCCGGAACACCTGCTCCTGGGTGTGTTCGGCCAGGCGGCGCAGATCGTCCAACTGCCACTGCCGCGGACCTTTCAACTTCTCGAACGGCGTGCCCGCTCTGCCCCAGGGATATGCATAGGCCACAAACCCCACCGGGTCGTCCTTCAAAGCCAGCACTTGTGCCATGATCTCGGCTTCTTGATCTACTGAACCGCGCATTGCGTTTCCTCCGTTACGCGGAACGCCACCCTAAAGGGTTGGCGTATCCGTACGTAACTTGTTTGGCGTAACGAAAACGTACCCGGAACGTATTGTTTAATTAATTATTAAAATTTTATTTTATAATTTTTGCCACGCTGGCGACTTCAATCACCCCCGCACCGGTGTTTGCGGGCGATCTCCCGACCCCTACCCCCCGGTGCCCTCCCCCTTGCACATTTTGAACCTAGCCGCGCACGCTATGCCGCATATACCTGAATAATCAAAGGCTTAAGTGATCCTGCGCAATTTGACATAATGGTCATTATGCGCATGGTGCGGTGAACAACCTAGC
>JAAOEI010000311.1_pt1 | contig 19260 bp, 26 predicted proteins | sample 7059261 | NCBI WGS metagenome assembly JAAOEI01 (sample SAMN14008812, study PRJNA610033) | viral metagenome | isolation source: viral particles filtered from seawater | place: China: Hangzhou Bay, Yangshan Deep Water Harbour | collected 2017-10-31 | reverse complement strand
CATCCCATGATTCGAGCAGCGTGGTGGGTTGCTCCTGATACGGCATGTGATCCTCGACTGCTGCGTTCTCGTCAAACTTGGCGAGGCCATCGATGAGGACGGGTGAGGGAAGGTGTGACGCCAACAAGGCCCCCAACAAAAACCAGGCGAAATCTGCCGACGTCACACCCTACCCCCTCAGTCCCCGGCCTGTCAGCCGCTCATCAGCCCGGGATAGCACACCCGGAAAGTGTGCAGCAAAAGCGGCGCCTTGACGTCATCGGAGACATCGAGCGCCAGCACCTTAAGCACGAGCTCGTGGTGGTCCGGCTCAGGCTCGTCCATTTTGATGCTCACCGGCGGAACCGGCACCCACTCCACCACATCGTCTCCGATGTTGATGGTGGTTCCCGGCTCAGGCTCCGAGCTCCACAGCGTGTTGCGGCCCCGCTTCCCCCGGCGGAAAGCGTCGCCCTGTTGCACCATGCGACACAGCGCCGGCGACGCCTCAAAGCCCATGATGCCGGCCCTGGTGGCCAGCTCTTGGGTGGTGCGGGGTGTCTTGGTGAGCGCCTTTGCGAGCAGCGCCGTGTTGGTGATTCGCCCGTCTCGGACTTTTCGGATGGTCATTGTGGTCCCCCTAAAACGGCATGTCATCGAGGTCATCGGCAAACTGCTGCTGCCCCTTGCTCTGCTGGCGCTTCTCGCCGCCACCCGAGCTCGAGCTGCCCTTGCCGCCCACAAAGGTCACGTTGTCCGCCACCACCTCGGTGTAATAGCGGGTCTGCCCGTCTTTCTCGACCTTCCGAGTCTGCATGCGGCCCGTAAGAATGACCTCGCTGCCTTTGCTGAGGTATTGCCCGCAGTTCTCGGCTGTGCGCCCAAAGCACACCGCCGGAACCCACTCGGTGTGGTCAATCCACTCGTCGCCCTGTTTTTTGCGCTCACCAACCGCGATGTTGAGCTTGCAGAATGCCTTGCCGGCCTCGCTGAATCGCACCTCAGGGTCACGCCCCAGGTTGCCGGCGACCAGCATTTTGTTGACCCCATACTTCATCTGTCTTGTATCCTCGCGCCTCACGCCGCCTGCTAGCTGTGCGCACACTCACGCACAGAAAATCACACTCATTGCAGGGGGCATGCCTCATCATCGAGGTCACCCACCCACGCCGTCACCATCTCCCCCGGCGGAATCCGGTTGAGCAGCCATGTCTCGGCCTCCTGTTTCGTCATGGTGTCAACCGACACCCCGGCCAGCGCCGCCAGCACATCCGAAAAGACCACAGTCACCTCACGCATCACGCACCCTCCCACTCGCAGAGCTCCCTCACGCTGCCCATCTGTCCTCCAAATCGCCCCATCGGGCGGTTTCACCGTTGAAAGCCATCTCCACCGCTCCCGGCTCGCCGTTGCGCACCTTCACCAGCACCGCCTCGCCCTTGCCGGCGTATATGCCGGGGTCCTGGCCGAGCTGGCGCATGTAATACTCGCGCCGGAACAGCGTGGTGATGGTGTCGCAATCGTCCTCGATGCTCGCGTCCCTGAGGTCGCTGGCCATGGGCCGCTTGTTTTCCCGGCCCTCGACGCCCCGGTTGATTTGGTGCAACAGCAGCACCGCCACGCCATGGCGCAGGGCTGCGGCCTTGAGCGCCGATGTGATGGCCTTGAGGCCGATGTCATGCCTGTCGGACTTGGGCGCCTGGATTTGGCTCAACTGGTCAATCGCCACGAGCTCGCAGCCGGCGTTTCTCATGCGACCGATGGCGCTGAGCACTTCCACCAGCGTCGGCGCGCTCGGCGCCAGGATGCGCAGGGGCGATGCCGCAAGCTCGGCGGTGGCGCCTGTAACGGCTGGCCAGTCAGAGCGGTCTACTTTCCCCCGCATGACGTCCACCAGCGGCACCCCAGACATCTGCGAGACAATGCGGGCCACGATGACGTGAGGGGCCATCTCAAGCGTGAGATAGGCCGCCGGCTCCCCCAGCCTCACCGAGCGGTGCCAGACGGGCCCCAGGGCAAACGCGGTTTTGCCCACCGATGTGCGCGCAGCCACCACATGCAGGTCGCCCGGCGTCAGGCCGCCTGAGCGCTCATCCCAGTCGTTGTATCCCGACGGCGGCCCCCGCCCCACTCCATGCTCAGCCAGTTGCAGGAAGCGCTCGCAGTGTCGGCCGATGTCCTCCTCGGCGTCTGCGTTGTCAAGCTGGTAGCGCTCGTGAATCGCGCCCAACTGGTCCACCAGCGCCCGGAAGGACCCCCGCTCACTCACCCCATCGGTGAGCAGGGTGTGCACATCGGCGCAGAACATCGAGCGCCGCCAACTGTCGCGCACCTCGGCGGCTGCGCTGCGGGTTTCCTGCTCGGTGGGCGGGTTGCGCCTGAGCGCCGGGATGGTGCCGGCCTCGATGTCCTGCAGCGCCCCCGATTCTCGCATGTGCGTGCGCACGGCTGTGCCGTTGAGCTCGTCGCCGGCGGACGCCACCGCCTGGATGGCCGCCCAGATGGCCCCCAGGTCACGGGCCTGGAACGCCACCGCCGTGAGCGGGAGCTCGAGGGCAATGTGGGGATGCGCCAGCGCCCCCGACAGAACCACCCACTCCGGGCTGTCTGTCTCGGCCTCGAGGGCCGCCACCAGCTCGCCAACAGGCACAAGGTTGGTCATAGCCCGGCCTCGCGCTTCTTGAACCGGAACCAGGCCCGCACCCACGCATCATCGGCGCCGGCGGCACAGCAGTCCTTGAGGGCGTCATACAGGCCGATGCCCTCGAGCCCGTCCACCCATCCCGGGGGCGGGCCAAGGCGCCTGAGATAGTCCTGCTGTGCGCCCCAACTCAAGTTGTGGAAGCGTTGGGTGTCCCACTGCTCGGTGTCTTGAGCGGCTGCAGATTTCTCCCCCACCCTTCTAGATATATATAGGTGCGTTCCGTCAGATTTGACGGTTTGGCCCGTCAGATTTGACGGTTTGCTTCCGTCAGATTTGACGGTTTGCCGCCCCGTTCCGTCAGATTTGACGGAAGGTCCGGCCAGCAGGGGAAGGGTGATGTAGGCCGCGCCGGCGGTGCGGGTCACTGTTACAAGCTCGTCATTCCTGAGCTCACGCAGCCCGCGCTCTAGCCAGGCCATTGAGCGGCCCAGCCGTTCTGTGATTTCGGCGCGGGTGTGGGTGACCACCCCATCCCGGCGCGCGCACAGGGCGAGCGCCGCATACACCGCCACCGCTCGGTCGCTCATCCTGCGACGCAGGACCTCGGCGTGTAGTTTGACCCACTGGTCAGTCATAGGCCCTCCCCCCTGATGAAGTCCTGCCAGTTGCTCAGCATCGTCCTGAACTGCTGGCGGCCCTTGTCGGTGATGTCGTACTTGTAGGCGTTGCTGCGCTCCTGATAGCCGCACACCAACACCACGCCCAGCGGCTCGAGCTTGCTGATGAGGTCGCGCACCTGCACCCTGGTCAGGCCGAGCGCCTTGCCGATGTCGAGCGCGGTGTGCGGCCCCTCATCGTCGAGAAAGCCCAGAAGCCGGAACCTGTAGGGAACCTCCCACCACTCAGTCATGCCGCATCACCCTCAAGGAACGCGGCCCAGTTGGCCAGCAGCTCGCGCACCTCGCGCCTGCCCGCTGCCGTGATGGCCCAGACAAAGGGCGGCGCGCCAGCCTCCCCCGTAGGCTCACCCACATGGGACACCACCATGCGAGCGCCCTGCAGGCGGTATAGGGCCTTTTGTGCGCTGGCCAGGGCACAGCCGGCGTCGGCGGACAGGTCGGCGATGACCTGCTCACCGTCATCGTCGAGCTTGACCAGAATCTTTGCCCACAAGGGCACCTCGGTGCGGCGCGGCCTACCCATCGTTCGCCCCCCCGATTTCATAGTCCGAGGTGGCCGGGCCCGTCGCCGCAGCCATGAAGCGCTTGAGCGCGCCGTCCTTGATGTGTTTTTTGGCGCGGTCATACAGGGCCAGCCCCATGGACCAGCCAAGGTTTTTCGCGCAGCGCTTAAGGCCGTCGGTGCTCGCTTCTTTGAGGGCGTCCTGCGTGCAGGTTGAGCCAAAGCCGTTGCCTCCGCCCACCTCGACAGTGTCGGGCTTTCCGGGGATGACCAGGCGCACCATGCAGACCGATTCACACTCGCGTCGGTCGTTGCCGCGCTTGTCCTTGCCGGTCCAGTGGTAGATGTGTTCGCGCTCGAGCTCGTGGCCCCAGCCGTCGGGGCCGAAAACGGTGTTGAGCAGGTGGATGACCACCCACCCTTCAACATAACTGAGACGAGCAACCCGACGCTCGCCGTGAGCGGTGATACCGCCGGCCTGTTTGCGCTGGCGGACCATGGCGGTGTCGAGGTCGCAGGCCAGCGCATCGAGCTGGCGACGGGTGAATCCGGGCTTCATGTTACTCCCCCATGATGAGAATCGCGCTGCACGCGAGGCTGATGACAATGCAGGCGATGATGATGGCGATTATTTGGTCCTCGGGCGTCATGCGCCCCCCTTCTTGGTTCTGCCGGACCCCCGGCGGATTCGATGAAGCTCTGCGCGATTGTGGTGGAGCATGAGCAGCGACGAGAAGGACACCCACCCGATGCGCATGTGCTCCTTGCTCATAACCCGCTGAGCCCATGTGTTGTTGCGACACTGCACAATGAGGCAGGCGTCAGCAGATAGGCCCAGTTTCTCGTGAACGAGCACCGCGTACGCGGCGGTCTTGATGTCGTATTCCTCGCGCAGCCGGCTGCCCGTTTTCCAGTCGGCCACCACCAGCAGGCGCTTGCCGTCGAGCTCAACGTGCCCGATGAAGTCCGGTGTTCCGCCGAAGCCGTAGCGCTCGCTCACCAGCGGAAGCTCGAGGTGCAGCGGCTTGGGCCTGTGGACGTCGGCCCACTTAGCCCACCCCGCAAAGTGGCCGAGCGCTTGCGCGGTGTTGCCGGGGCCGCTGAGCGCCGTGGGTAGGTCATCGACGGGCCGCGCCATCGGGTCATCGTCACCGAGCGCCTGCGCGATGAGGCTGTGCGTGAGTGTGCCGGTGTCGGCCTTCTCATCCCACTGCTCGCGGTGCGCGTTGGCGGCGATGGTGATGACCTCGCTGTCGCCGCTGTGCAGCGCGCTGCCATCGCGCACCATGCGCAGAGATTCCTCAGCCGCGATTCGCGCAGCCGCTCGCCGCAGCCCCTCGCCGCCGTCGGGGCTGTACGCCCCCACGATTTTGGAAACCCGGGGCACCTCGGTGCCGTCTGCCTTGAGGTATTTGACATCACTCATCGGGCTGACCCCCACGGCGCCTCATTAAGACTGAGCGGCTCCTCGGCCATCGGCTCGCCCTCATCAGGCTCGCCGTCACCAGCGGGCAGATAGAGCTGCTCGGCGGCACACTCGTGGCAGATGTCAAGGCCGTCCATGACGGCGGCGCGGTCGCAAGCGCAGCGGGGTCCCATGCGGTTGATGATACGGCGCAGGGTCCGCTCGAGCGGGTGGGTGGTGGTCATGTTGCTCCCTCCGGGCTCCCTCAAGCCCGTTCAACCACTTTGCGCGAAAGTGGCAGAAAGGTCAAGCCATGGGGCAAGAAAGGCGCACGGGGTCCGGTCTAGCTGGTGACGTCGCCGTGCACGCCCAACTCAATCGCGATGAGCCGAATATCACAGCCGCGGGAGAGGCCGACGGTGGCGTCCGTGGTGATGAGGATGCTGAGCTCAAGGATGTTGATTTGCCCCGGCATCACACGCAGCCGCTCATCGCTGTTGGACTCAATCGTCTGGTTGGTGGGGATGGTGGTGCTGAGGGACCATGTCACGCTGTTAGTGGCGTCGGGGTGCAGGTTCTTGATGCGGAAGTCCACGGTGTCGCCGGCGTTCAGGTTCCCGCGGAACGTCCAAAACTTGGCGATGCAGCCCAGATAGCCATAGGCGGCATCAAGCGTGGCGTCACCCGGGGGGACCCAGATATTCCACCCACCCTGTACATAGTAGCGCTCAGCCTCACTCGGCCCCATGTCGGGCGATGCGCCGGCGCCGACAAACGTGGGCCCGGTGCTGTCTGATAGGTTGCCCCCACCCATCGGCTGGCCGGTGCCCGTGGGCTGCCTGTCGTTGCCCGCCCACGTCGCGATGGTGCGAAACAGCGGGCGGCCCCACCTGCCCCCGCTGTGGTCGTGGCCGAGCTGGCCGCTGGGGGATGGTGCCACAGGGTTTGGGGTGTTGGTGGCAACGGTGTCGGTCCCCCCGACGTAGCCGTAGAGGGCGGCCCCGTCCGCGCCAAGCACGGCAGGAATGTCGGCCAGCGCCGGCTCATTGTTGTGGCTTACGCTTTCCCGGATGCCCGCCGGCCACCCGGTAACAATGCGCGTCATGGTCTACCCCTGGAAGTGAACGCTGAAGCCGTAGATGAAGGCATTGGCTGACGATGAGATGGTGCCGCTCGCAAACTTCATCTCAAGCTTCAGCCGCTTGATTTCCTCGTCGCCCGTCGAGCTCGCGATATTGACGATGCTGACCAGGCCGCGGCCCCCCGTGGTGAGCGTGTTGGTGGCTGCCGTGCCGCCGGTGCCGTCGCTGTCTGTGATAGTGGCCTTGAATGTGACCGTGCTGCCAATGTCGTTGTAGGCCCAGATGCTCACGCGCAACTGCGTGCTGCCGCCCGTGATGTCGGTGCTGTTGGCTGCCGGCATGCGAAAAAACGGGTGGGCAACCTCATAGTAGGTGTTTGCGTTACTGGATGTGTTGAAGTGCGGCGCGAAAATGTAGCCGTTCCATTTGTCATGCACCTCATCAACGGTGTGGTGAGAATCCCGCAGCGACGGGGATAGGCTGGCGTCAGGACCCCGGCCCACGCCCAGCGCCCACGCGCCAAGGGATTGGCTGATGCGCTTGCCGCTGCTGTTGAGGTCGCTGACCGTCACCTCACCGCCACCACCAGACGCCGTGGCCGCTGCGTGGTTGTGCCCCTTGTAAGACTGGTCGTTGCTGTGTGCGTCGGCGTTGCCGCTGGCGGGCAAGCCCGTGGCGAGCTCGTAGCAGAGGGCGTTATTGGCGAGCAGTTTGTTAACAAGGTAACTGCTCACCGCGCGGTCATCGTTGAACATCGCATCATCAAACGATGTGAACGGCTCGTTGGTGCTGCCGCTTGTGGGGCTTTCGTTCTGTCCCGGGACGCGCACTGATGTGTTGGCGTAGGTGCCGAGCTGGTGCGGCACCGCCTGGCCCACGCGCGCATACTCCGGGGAGACATGCACAGAATCAATAGAGAAACCACCCAGCGGCAGTTCTGTCTCGCCGTCGGGGCCGTAGCGTCCATCCCACGCCACCAGTTTGAGCAGATTGACGCTGTTTTGTTGGACGCCGACGTCTGTGTAGTAGACCACGCCACCCTCGCCGCCCGTCGGCCCATAGCCGTAGAAGCGCTGTGGGGGGTTGTGGTTGCTGGCCGATGTGTCCTGTGCCGACACTCGGATGTAGGGATAAGACAGCGACATCTGCGGGCCGACGATGAAAACACGCACAGCCACCACGCCCTCAGGGACAAAGAAGGGACACCACACCACAGGGGCCCAATCCTTGCCGCTTGTCGCGTTGGTGCGTTCTAGGTGCGCGCTGAGCTGCACCTGCAGGTATGGGATGGGGATGATGCCGCCATCGGTCCCGTCGTGGGTGTGGGGCGTTGCCACCGTCGAGCCGGGCGCGTTTGGAACGCTGAGCCCCGTGATGTAGCGGTAAAGGTAGGCCAGGTCTTTTGCCAGCGTCTTGAGCTGTTGCAGCATGCGCACCTTAACGGTGGGCCGCACGTCGTTGGCCTCGAGCCCGGTGTAACTGTCTGCCTCAAGGATGGTCACGCATCACCCCCACTTCGGACCGTCGCGTGCAGGGCTGCCCACGGTAAATGAGCTATCAGCCCCGAAAGCAAAGTCCTGCACATCGGCCCCGTCTGCGTTTGTGTTTCCGCTGTCGGCCCCGTCCTCAACAGTAACAATGTCCCCAGCCGCCGGCGTCGGCGAGGGCGTCGAGGTGAGGACGATGGTGGAGGCCGTGACGCTGCTGATGGTGGCGGTGGTGCTCGAGCTATACGGCGGCGAAGCGCTGGCGTCGTAGATGCGCACAACCCAGTCGGCGGCAAAGTCGCTGCCGGGGTTGCTGTCATACATCCCGGCCTCAGGCCCCGTGGTGTCGATGGTGATGGTGGTGGATGCGTAACTGCCGACAATGCAACTGGGGGCGATGGCCGCGCCGGCGATGACCTCCTCAAGCTCGGCCTCAATGAAACCGGACTGAAAATCCATGTCAACGCCGACCACCTCATACACGCGCGAGGTGACCCCGCTCCCTCCCTCAAGATCGGGCATGCGGTCGTCAGTGAGGCTGTACTGCTTCCCAATGACGGTGTCGACGTGTTTGGTCCAGGGCAGCCGGACCCTAGCGCGCCTGCCGCCAACCAAAACGCGGGAGCGCAGACGGTCCAACATCAGCAACACCGACGTCACAGGCATCGGCTGCGTTGCCAGCGCCACCCCCGGCAGCATCACACCCGTTCCGTCGACCCAAAGCGATTTCGTCTGCAGCCTGATGTGGTTCTGGTCGCGGCCATGCTCGCCATATAGGTCGGCGTTATCTTCCCAGATGACCTCAACCTTCCGTTGGTACCCCTGGCCGATGATGTAGTTACACTCGAGCTCGGCGCGGCCCGGCACCTCGTCCTCGGCGTCCCACACGCTGACGACGTGGCCGAGCTCGTCGCGTCCGAGGGTGTCGACGCCGGCCCTGATGTGCGCCGGCTTGTAGAGCTGAAAACTCAGTTTTCCGTCGACGCTGATATAGGCAAAGCCGCCCGACCTCCAGAGAATCTCGTTTGTCAGGAAGTCAAACAGGCGTTGCTTCTCGTCGATGATGCCCGTGATGGTGCCCTCACCGCCGGCGCCCATGTGGGTGTTCCAGGTGCCGGCGCCGCTCGAGGCCACCCACGCTGCCGGGATGCCGGCGCCAACACGTTTGGCGCTCAGGTCCTCGGTGGTGGTGGTGACGTAGCTGCGGCCCGGCAGGACGTCCCACGTCGCATCATTGGTGCCGTCGCCAACGATGCTGAGCATGACTTGCAGCGCTACCGCCCACGGCGCCTCGCTGTACCGGCCAACCTGCCGGACAGACACCTCACCAGAACCGGCAGCGGCAAGGCCGTTGTCACCATCAAACGCGATGACGTCACCGGCTCGCCATGAAGTGTTGCTGACGTCGACATAGTTGGATGTGTTGAGGTCGCCACTGTAAACATAATAGACGCCGACCCTGCCGCGGTAGCTAATCGCGATGAAGCCGTCATCCTGAATCTGCCGATAATCCGACAACTGCATGCGCACGCCGTCGGTGTCCGAGCCGTTGACTGTGACCGTCTGCGTGGCCACCGATTCAACCGGCACCTCATCCCAGCCGTGCATGATGGGCCGGTTTAGCACCGTCATCAGGTCGGTGACCTCGACCTGCCACAACCCATTCTCAAACTTGGGAACGCTCGAAATCACGCCGGCGCGGATAGCCTGCTCGGTGCCGGTGTCGAGGTTGACCGCATACAGCACGGCGCGCCGGTCATACCAGTGGCGGGGGGCGTCGCTGATGACGGCGCCGGCGAGGTGGGGATAGGCCAGCGTGTTATGGGCGCCGCGCACGCTCGAGCCGTATCCCCCGGAGCCGCCCGACCATGTGCCGAGCGTGATGGCCTCGCGCCCGATGTGGACCACGGTGCCGTCAGCCCACGTCTGCGAGCCGCTGCCCGTTTCGATGAGCGCCTGGGTGCTGTTGATGGCGAGCTCGAGCGTGTCCTCAGTGCCGCCGCGACGGCGGATGATGGCACGCACCGCGGAGGTGTCTGCCATCGAAAAGCCAAACGTGGCGGGCAGGACGATGCCGCGCGCACGGTCCAGGCGCGTACCACCACCGCGCAGTGAGCCCTCAGTGATGACCGGCAGGTAGGTGCCGCTCAGCCCAAAGTCTCCCATGTCGTGCGTTGCCAGCCTCGACGCGATTCCGTCGACGGCAACGTAATAGCCCACGCGATGGGTGCGCCCGCCCTCTACGTCTGACTCGTAAGTCACGCCACGTACTCCGCCAAGTCAAATGTGATGGCGTATAGGTTGGTGCCGTCATACATGCGCGTCGGGGCAAACTTGATGGCGCTGTCCCCCACAAACTCATAGGTGCCAACAAGGTCCCCCGACGTGAGCGTGGTGAGTTTGGTGCTGTCGCTGGCGGTGGTCTTGTAGACCCTGAATCGTTTGTTGCGCGCGTTGCGCCACCACTCCTGTAGCGGCCGGTCAGTGTCCGAGGTGGACGCGAAGTCAAACATGCGCGACTGCTCGATGTGGCTGAGCGTGAGCCGCAGGCGCTTTTTCTCATCGGCGCGGGTGAAGTAGTAGCGCTGCCGCTGGCTGGTCTCAAACACATCAACGCCAAACTCGCTGGCGCGCTGGTCGTCAGCAACCACAGGCTGCGAGGCCACCCACGTAGCACTCGAGCTCTGCGAGCTGGGGATGGTGACCAGCGTCGATGTGTCTGACTGTGGCAGGCCCAGTAGGGTGAGGTCTAGTGTGGACGATCCCAATATTTGAATGCTCGTCCCGTCCGTCGCAATGGTGGCGTGGCATGTATAACTGTCTTCTGCGTACCGACCCTGATAGCCCACCGCGTAGCCGTCGGGCCCCGTGGCGTCCATCTCATTATCAAGCGAACCGGCAAGGTCGTCACCCACACCGCCCGTGCCGTCCAGGAAGTAGTCCCCCACATCAAGCACGCAGTTGTTCGGCCCGGCGCCGTTGGCGTTGTAACTGAGCGTATTGTTGGTGCTGTCGAGCGTGATGACGCGGGCAAACACCCAATATTCAATCGCCATGGCTAACCCCTCGGCGCAAAGAGCTCATTCTCTGCGCGGCGCTGCAGGCGGTTGACCTCGCGCGCGGCGGTGGTCGGCTCGCCCACGACGGTACTGCCCTGGAAAACATATGTGATGGTGGTGGGTCCACCGCCGGCGGCCAGGTTCTCGCCGCCACTGCGCGCCGGGCCACCGTCGGGGCTGTATGCCCCCGCGGTGTCTCCGGGGCCAAACCCAAGGCCGCCAAACAGGCCGCCCCCCGGGGTGGCGCCGCTGCCGCCCCCGGCGTCCCCGCCGAATCGCCGCACCGCACCCATCCCCACAGCGCCAGCGCCGCCCATGGCGCCACCAGCAGCAAACGAGGCCGCGCCAAGCCCCATCAACTGGTAGCCAGATGGGTCCGCGCCCTTTGTAAGCGCAGCAATCTCGGCGCCCTCGGAGAACTGTTTCACGCCGAGGGCCATGAGTTGCGTGCCCACCTGCTTGAGGAAGCCGAAAGCTAGCCGGTCAAATGCCACCTGCTGCCCGGCCACAGCGTCCTCGATGACGTCGAGGGTGTGGGCGGTGAGCGTGTTGATGGCGCTGGTAGCGATTGACACATAGTCGCCGACCACCTGCGTTTTAAATGCCGCCTCGTCAGCGGCTATCTTTTTGCGCTCGTCGGCATTCTCGCGCGCGGCCTTGCTGATAATCGCCATGGCTTGCTGGTCGTGGGCAACCTCGGCCTTGCGGGCTCGCTCCTTCTGCTCGCGCTCCCGGGTGAGCATGGCAAAAATCTCATCGCCAGCGCTGATAGCGTTTTTCTGTCGTTCTAGTTCGGCCTTGTCGAGCTCGATGGTGTCTTTACGCAGTTGCTCCTTGATTTTCCGCTCTTTTTCGAGCATTTCAAAAATGATTTGCCCGGGGCCGCCGCGCCGGCGTCCCACCTTCTGCGCGTCCTTCTCGGCCTTGGCCCTTTCCTCGGCGGCCTTGCGGTTGGCCTTGCGCTGTTTCTCGAGTTGCCTGGTGAGTTTGGCCTCCTGCTCAGACAGGGGCGCGAGGACCCTCTTGAGCTCCTCAAGGGCCTTGATGCGCTCATTTTCCTCGGCGGTCAGCGCTCGGCGGCCAATGATTTCCCGCTCAACAAGCCCCGTGGCGGCGCGGGTGGTTGTCCGCACAAAGCCATCGCCGCGCTTGCGGATTTCATCGAGCTCTTGGTTGATGCGCTCCAGCCGGATTTCAAGCGGGGTTTTTTTGGAGCCCTCGGCTCGCAGTTTGTCCTCAAGCGCCCTGACCGCGGCCTTGGCGCCCTCCACCTCATCAAGCGTGGCTTTCTTGGCCGCCAGCGCTGCAGCGTCGGCAGCGTCGGCAGACTCCCACCACTTGGCGGCCAGGGTGCTCACCGCCGTGGTGGCGATGGCGATGCCTGCGAGCAGGGGGCCGCCGGTCAGAAACGCGGCAGCGAGGTTGCTGACGGCGCCGAGGGCCGCGCCGGCGCGGCCACCCATACCGCCAAGGGCCGAGGACATGCCTGAGACAGCCGTGGCGGCCTTCTCCACCTTAGGCTGGAACCCCTGCACGGCATCGCTGAGCTTGATGACCTTGCCGCCGGCCATGCCCCCGGCATTGCCGAGGTCGGTGACCTTGCCCTTGAGGTTGTCGACTGTGGTGTTGGCCTGCCCGGCGTCAACAAGGATGTCGAGGGTGGCCTGCGCGTTCCTAGCCATTTTTGGCCTTCTCCTCCTCGCGCCAGGCTAGTGCGTCATCAATGACCGCGAAAGCCTCAGACACACACGTCGGGGCGTCGGCGGCGAGCGCACCTAGGCGGCCCCCCGTCGCGTGGTAGAGCTGGCGAGCTCGACCAATCCATGGGTGCTCGTTTGCGATGCGTCGGGGGCATGTGCGGCTGGCGTATCGCCCCCCTCGAGCTCGGCCAAACCGCTCGGCGGTGGCGTTGCCGTGGCAGCCGAGGCGCTTTCTTTTGTGCGGGGGGCAGGCGCTGCAGTCGTAGCCGCTGAGGTCGTTGATGGCTGCAACGCGCCACAGTTTCCCCGCTCCTCCTCGCTCAAGTGCTGAAAGGACCGAGCCGCCTGCGACAGCGGGACAAGAAGATTTGCGCGCTCGAGCGCCTCGATGTCGGCGCTGCTCAGGCCGCCGCGCAGCGAGTAGGCGCCGCCGTCATCGTGCAGACCATGCACCTCGACCACCGCGCAGCGCACAATGTGGCGCCAGGCTTCCCGGAATGCCTCGTTGACATCCACGAGCTCACGCCAGGGCGTTGACTCCCCACGAGCTCGCCACAGGTCATGCGCCTCGGCGGCCATGAAGTCATACACCTCGGCCTCGGCGGGGTGGAGGACGCGCAGCACCACCTCGAGCTCACCCCAGCCGTCACCCGGCTCAAACTCGCCGGGGTCCTGCAGGGGGCTGCTGCCGTCTGCCTTGTCAGACAGCGGGATGGGTGGGTTGTGGTTCTGCCGCCGCTCAATCTCATCGAGCGTGGCGGTGCGGTTACGCTCCCACTCCTCGCGCAGCATCGCCTCAAGGTTGCGGCGACGGGACAACACCCCGGCGCGGTTCACATAGACCATCTCAGTCTTCTCCCTCGGCCTCCTCGGCCTGCAGTTCTGGCCCCGGCGCCTTGACGGCCTTGGTGGCCTTCTCGAAAGCGTCGCATGCGGCTGCACACTCGCCCTTGCTCCCCCAGCGGTAGGCGCGCACGATGTCCGCGCCGAGCTTCTCGATGTCGCTTTTGGTGGCCATGTCGCCCCCTAGAAGAGGTGGAAATAGAGGCAGTGGTCAAGATTGCTATAGGTGGCCTCTTCGGTCGCAAACGCCTCGAGCTGGATGGCGTCGAGGCCGTCCACGCTGGTCCGGGTAGCCCGGCAATCGGCGTCGGGCATGTGGATGTAGCAGGCTGCGCCGGGGTCCTGACCGGCCTGGAAAGAAATATCCTGCGCGGTGTTGCCCTGGAGCGTGGCCAACGTGGCGTCGGTGACCTCTGTGGGGCCCGTCAGCGTGCCGGCGAGCAGGGTGGCGGTCAGCCGGGGGCGGCCTCCCTTGATGACGTAGCCCACCCGCCCGTTGAGGCCGCCCGTCGAGGGCCGCGGGGAGATTTCCAGCGCCAGGTCGAGGCTGATGTTGTGCGCGATGTAGAGGGTACTGCCGATGTAGAAGGGGGAGTCAATGCAGACGATGTTACTGCCGCGCGTGGGCGCGCTGTAGGAGGGACTGGCCTCGGCGGTGTCCTGCCAGTCATGGCAGACCACATTGCTCATCGTGACCGTCGCGATGCCGCCATCAGGGAAGTTGAACGTGACGTTTCCACACACGCCATCAAAAACCCGGCGCCAGTTTTCGCCCTCAACGTCAAACTGCAGCAGGGCCCGGCTGTGGCTGTCGTTGCGGTAAACGTAGGTGCGTGACGCATAAGCCACCGCCCCCTCGTTGCCGGTGTCTGCGCTGCCGTCACGCTGGACGGGGGCCCGGTCTAGCGTGTAGTTGCTGCCTGAACTCGCCACGATGGTGCGCGCGACATTCCACCCCTCTGTCGCGGTGGCAAAAAGGAATGCCTCTTCTACCGAGCCGCCAGCCGCCGCATCGGCCATCGTCAGGGTTGTCCCACTGCCAGAGTCTGAGGCGCTAAGGTCAGCCCCCGTGAGCGTGCCCTCCTCCCCAAATGCCATGGTGAGCAGGTCATCCAGGCAACTCACGGTACCAGCAGCCCCAGAGGACACACCATCGCCGGAGCCGCCCCCACCCTGCCCGTACAGCGGGAAGGTCACGTCAGGCAGGCTTGCGCTCTTGGCGCCCTGGACGGCGGTGAGGTACTCGGTGCGCTGAAAGTTGCGTTCAACGTACTCATAATCTCCCCCGGGCACCCACTCACCCTCCGGCTCGAGGAACACCGAGCTCGATGGGTCCGAGAAGTCCACAGCCCCGGGGTGGAGGCCGTACTGCACAAGGATGCGTTTAGTCAGGTCGGTCATGGTTCACCTGTGGGTGATAGCAACGCGCAGCACTAGGTCCCGGCTGCCGTCCTCGTTGGTGGTGATGTCGTAGGGAATGAGCTCGTCTGTGGTGCCGGTGCCGGCACCGGGGCCCACGTTGACGATGAGGGATGTGCTGCGGTCCCAATTGCTCTCATCGAGCAGGGCGTCAGCGATGGCGTCGGCGTCGACACCTACGAGCTCATCGAGAAACGCGGGGTCATCGGGAAACGCGTCGTAGTAGACGCGCAAGTCCACATCCCGAAACCGCCGGCGCGCGGCCTGGTTGTCCAGGCTCTTGGATGCCCCCGCCACATGCTCAATCGAGAAGGTGCGGAAGTGGCCACGGTCCTCCTCTGTGGCGCGGGGGTTGTGCTGCAGGACGTTGGGCAGCCCACGGTCAGCATCGAGGCCGCTGACATCGTCCTCAAGGATGGTGATGAGCTGCGCGCGCGCAGTGGCCCAACTCATCGGGTCACCATCAACTGATAGGTCGGCTGGTCGTCATCGGCGCGGGGGGCGTCATCGTCCTCCTCGTCATACCAGAACCCCCGCGCATCCAGCGTGGTGCGCAGGGTGCTGAGGTACTCATCCTTTGCGCGGTCAGCGACGTCAGGGTCAGTCCGGGGGTTGGTGGCGAGGGCGTGGTAGTAGCAGGCCGCAGCGTGCGCCGGCTCGAGGGCGTCCCACGAGTTGATGCGCTCAGGCCGCATGCCGCGCGCGGCCAGGTCAAGACGCAGGCGGTGGTCCCATGCCGTCTCAATGAGCTCGTTGAACCCTTCATCCGAGCGCCCGGCGAGGTGGCGAATCTGGGGGTATGACTGTGTCAGCCGGTCATTGTTGAGCGTGTAGGCTACCCGCTCCTCAACGATGCGGAACTGCTGGTTCCAGGTCAGCGCCACACCGCCGACGGTGGCCGTCCACTCTGCGTTGCCCTCGCCGGCGTTGTCTGTCTCCGACGCGGTCAGGGCGTGGGTGATGGCGATGCCGCTGAGGGTGGCGCCGCTGCCCACATCGAACGGCAGCGGCTCCTCGAGATAGAGGGTGGTGCCATTCTCGCGCACAGTGACCACGATGAGCGGCTTGCCGTTGCTGGTGTCGTCGAGCAGATACTGCCGGCCCACCGTCGTGGATGGGTCCCCGGCGAAGCTCAGCGACGTCGCGCCGGCAGATGCGGCTGCGTTGGTGGTGCTGCTCACGCTGTCAACGGTGGCGGCGTCGCCGCTGTCGGGCATGTCGGTGGATGGGGTGGCAACCTTGACCGTGGCGCTGGACGGAATCCCCAGGGTCGGGGGATACGTCACCAGCGTCTCAGTGCTGTCCTCATGGACGTGCTGCGGCCCGCTCACCTGCGCCCCCTAAAAGCCGGCCCGGTGCGTCTGAGGGAGGGAGACACGCCGGGCCAGCACGTTGCAACGCTTCCAGCAGTGTAGAAGCGTCGCCCCTGCCGGTCAACGCGCAAAGAACTTGCCGATTCCCTCAATGCGCTTGTCCCCCACCAGCCGGCCCAACACCGAAAACAGCGGCTGGGGGTCGGCATCAATGGTGGTGTCGAGGAGCGGGAACCCGAAAGCCTCGATGCGCACACGCAAGTCAGGGATGCCGTTTTTGTTTTTGTCCTGGGGACCTTCAATGCAGCACTTGAACATTACTTCACCTCTGGCGGCTCGTCGCCGAGCGCCTCATCGGCGGCAGCCCATCGGGCATCGTCCGCCTTAGAAGGGGTTTCGGCGGCTTCTGCGCGCTTGCCGGCCACCCACGCCTTGGCGCCCGTCCACAGAACGCGCACAACCAACCCGGCCAACACAAGGCCGAGCGCTATCTGCAGCTCACGGGACATGACGCCTCCAGTGGGGCATTTGGACGTGGGGGGGGTCGTAGATAGTCTGAAAGTCCCCGCCCCACTCGAGGCCAATGGACTTCACGAGCTCGCCGAATCGGCGCCACTGGTCCGCCGCGTTTGGGCTGTGGTAGTCCCACGCGTCGGGGTAGGACTTGCCTGAGCCCTTGGGCCACTCGCGGGAGCGCACCCCAACCTTGTTGGTGTCGAGGACGTAGTCCGCAGCCAAGCCGTGGTTGTGGGGGCTGTCGCCGGGCTTGGCCTTGGTGGTGCCGCGATGAAAAAGAAGCGCCTGCCGGATGTTGTGGCGGCCTGTCTCCCACCGCACAAAGTGCAGGCCCTCCTCGGCCATCCGAAACTCGAGCCATTCAATGGCGTGGCGGAAAATGGGGACCAGGCTGTCTAGGTCGTTGTGGCGCTCGCCGGCGCTCACACCCGCCCCACTTCGGTGAGAAGCCGGTCCAGCTTTTCCTCGATGGCCTCGAGCCGCCGGGCCATGTCAGCGCCGCGCGCCTCGCTCGCAGCTCGGTGCTCGCTATTCTGCTTGATATCAGACTCGGCGCTTTCGATGCGCCTTGTGCAGTCCTGCACCTTGGCCTCCAGGGCCGCGCTGGTGGCGCGCCAGCCGATGACGGGGCCCACCACGGCAACAACCACGGCGGCGATGGCCATCACGAGCTCAAGCGACATCACAGCCCCCAGGGGTATCGGCCCGTCTGGGCCTCGACCATTTCAGCGTCGGTGAGCAGCCGATCCCACACCACGAGCTGCCCGACGTACGTGTTGCCGTCGGGCGGATGGCTGTGGTCCTCACCGACAAAAATGGTGTTGTCTGAGGTGTAGCCCAGATAGATGCGGCTGCGGATGTTGTTGGTATCCTGCGCGAGCATGTAGTGGTGGCCGGGCAGTTTGACGCTGTTCTCATCCCACCCCACGACAACGCGCACACGCTCGCCGGCGATGGCCGGGCCGATGGTGAAAAGCGCCTCGCCGCCAAAAGTGTAGGCGGGGGGGTCCCGGCGCTCACCCTGGCCGATGGCGAGTTTGAGCAGGCCGTCCTCAACGTAGACCAGCCACACCTTGCAGCACGCATAACGCAACCAAGACCCCGCTACAGGGTAGGGGCCGGTGACGTCGTCAGCCAGGACCACCTCAAACGATACGGTGCGCTCGTCGGCGTTGGGGATGTTGAGCTCGTGGTGCCAGTGGCGCTCAACCTCGGCGCCGAGGTCGCTGATAGGGGGCGGCTCCTCAGACACCTGGGTGGGCAGTTTCCTGTCCCACCGCAGGCCGTTGACGTGGGCGGGGTCGGCCACCCATCGGGTGATGGCCCCTCGACGGTACGCCTGGAAAACGTGCGCTGGGTCGTTGAGACTGCTGAGGGTCTGGGCGGTGTGCCACTCCGGCGTGCCCCATAGGCTGCGCTCATTCTGCATCTGCCCGCTGCCCGGGGGCCACTCCACCCGCCCCCGCGAGCTGTCGAATATCCAAGCGTTGGCAGCTCGTGGCGCATCGGCGTAGACGTCGCGCGCAGCCTCATCGAAATAGCCGGTGCGAATCAGGACACCGGGGAACCGGCGCCGCAGCGCCTCATCGCGCGCGCTGTCGTCCTCGGCGGACACGCGCCAGCCAACGCGGTCGCGCGCCCACTTGCCCACCTGGCTAAAGGCGTGCTCGGTCCATGCCTCGCCGCCCACGCTATCCCACAGCACCGCGGCGCAGGTGTCGCTCGAGCTCGCGGGGTAGATGGCCACCGCGTTGCCGGTTTCCTTGAGCGCACGCACAAGCGGCTCCATGACGTCAAACGCCTCGGCGTACCCCAGCCGACACTCAGCGCCACCGCTGTGCCAATAGTTCTCAACATCAAGGACGATGGTCCGCTCGGTGCCGATGCCGGCGCCACGTCGGACCAGGCGCGCGGCATTCTCCCACTGCGCAGGATCGTCATAGTCGGCGCCGGTGCGGAACCCCCACATGACGCGCAGGCCCTGAGCTCGAGCTGCCTCGGCCTTGGTGCGGCTGTTTGTCAGGTCGCAGGCGTCGACGTCACCCGACGCGGTGCATTTGTCGAGAATGTGGACGCCCTCGAGCTCGCCCGGCCGCTCAATGATGGCAGACAGGTAGTCCGTGTGAGCGTACTGGCGGACGTAGGTGTCAGCCGGTGCGAGCAGCAGCAGGGCAAGGGCTGCGGCGGTCACGGGTAGGTGTCCTCAAACAACTGCGCGGCGCTGCTGATGTTGTCCGATTCCCAGATGGTGAACCGCTCCACCCGAATGTTAACCGATGAACCCGCCGTGATTTTTCCTGACATCTGCACAACGTTCGCTGTGGCGTCTGTGAGAGTGTTTGTGTCGGTATCTTCGACCGACCCATCAACCCAGATGGCTGAGCCCCCGCTCTTGTGAAGCGTGCAGATGTTGTAACGGGCGGCAATGTCCGACGTGATAGAGCCGTCAACTGTGTAGGTGCCATCAAGTCGCGGGCGAAACTTCCAGCCGCTGGAATTATTCGTAGACGCCCCCGGCTTTGAATCGACTGTGTCGAGCGAATAGACCCAGCGGTTGTTATTTCCAGCGAACCCGGCGCGAATGCAAACAATATAGGGCGGCTCAATCGTGAAGCCGGCAGAGCGGCAAAC
>JAAOEI010000310.1_pt1 | contig 19275 bp, 31 predicted proteins | sample 7059261 | NCBI WGS metagenome assembly JAAOEI01 (sample SAMN14008812, study PRJNA610033) | viral metagenome | isolation source: viral particles filtered from seawater | place: China: Hangzhou Bay, Yangshan Deep Water Harbour | collected 2017-10-31 | reverse complement strand
TGAACACGTCGCCGGCCTTGGCCCATCCCGTGATGCTGTTCGACGCGCCGTCGATGACGAGCGTCTGCGTCCACGTGTTCTTGGCCGTGTCGTAAGTCACATTCTGGTTGGCGCCGTTGACCAGAGGCGTTCCGCCACGCGCGCCGGTCGTATGCGTGGGCACGACCTGCGACATGAAATTCTCGACGCCACCGAGCCGGCCGAGCGAGCCGTCACGGTAGGCGTCGTTAGCCGCGCCCTGGATGTACATTCCGGACTGCGCTCCGATCAGCGCCCAGTTGTCGGACGGCGACAGCACCGAAACGCGGTCGTTCGCTGGCACCGCCATGATGTCGAGCCGTTCCGGCGCCTTCGCGAAGTCAGGGAACGAGTTGACCAGCTCACCCGGCGTGCCCACCCAATTGTAGATGCCGCGATACATCTGGGTCAGGACGTCGTTGGCCATGTAGTTGATGATGTTCGACATGCGCGGCTTGATCACGCGCTCGCTGAGATCCTCGATCTTCAGCGTGAGATCGGTTGAGCTGAACTGGAAGTCAGAGCCGATCTGCTGGTCGATCGTCAGCGTGGTCTTGCCCTCGATGACGTCGGTGGTGGACAGCGTGGCGCCGGTACGCACCTGGCCATCCTCAGGCCTGCGGATCGAGATCGTGTCGCCGACCTTGTAGCCGTTGACCTTCTGGTCAAACTCGCTTTCGTGCGCCCGATGCAGACGCTTGATCCAGCCAAGCTCGTTCTCGAGAATCGCCAGCGCTTCCTTGGCGATGATGTCTGCGGTAAGTGTCGTGTTAGCCATGGGTTATCAGCCTGCCTTGCTGCGGCTCTGCCGCCACGCCGCATATTCCTCCATGGACATCGCCGCCGGGTCCTTGAGGCCGGGCGAGGATGCGCCACCGAGTTGCGGCGGGGGAGCGGGTGCCTTTGAGACCTTGCGCACCGTCGGCGCCGCAGCAACGCGGGCCTCGATGCGCGCGATTTCTGCGCCCTGGAGATGCGGGGGCAGCCGATAGATGCGGGCGGCATCCTGGGGGTTCTTGCCGAGGTAGTAGGCAATCTCCGCGGCCTTTTCGCTTTCGGCGATCAGGTCTGCGGCGATCTCCGACACGGGCACCTGTGAGAACACCTGATCAAAATCAGGCATGCGATCGCGGGCTTCCGACACCTTGGCCTGAAACGCGGCGATGCGGGCCTGGTCGGCCTGCCACTGCGCGCGCTGCGCCTCGGCCGCTTTCTCGGCCAGGCGCTCCTCCTTGACGGCGGTCCTCACGCGCAGCTCGTCTTGCTGCTCGTATGGCACCTGATCCATCGGCGTGGAACGGATCTTATCCAGCTCTTCGCGCAGATGCATGGCCTCGCGCCGGGCGAATGCCGCCTCAGCCTCAGCCTGCCTCTTCTGCGCATAGACCTGGGAAAACCGCTCCTTAAACGGTACTTTCGGCTTCTCCTGGGTGCCCGCGTCATCCTCGGGCTGCGGAACTTCGGCACTTTCGGCAGGCTTCTGGCCTTCCGTGACCGGCTTTTCGGCCGGCGTCTGCAACTCTGGCGACGCAACGGGAGCAACAGGCACTTTCGCCGGGACTTCCGGCGTGGTCGGTGTCTCAGTCGTCATCGTGAAAGCCTCACATGCGCCATATGGCGATCGCCCGTCAGCCCGGCGGCGGCATCAGCTGCGGATCGGTCAACTGACCCATCGCAGACGGATCGATTTCGCCGCCCATCATCTCTGGCGGCATCATGTCTGGGGACGGCATGCCCTGCTGCGGCATCTGCGGCGGGGCGGTATCGGAGAACGGCATCGGGAATGCGTTGACGATCTGCTCGGGTGGCACCATGGCTCCCATCAGCTTGATCACAGTGTCGGCCCGCTTGTTCTCGACCTCGGCGCGCATCTTGGCGACCTCGGCCTGCGCTCCTTCCATCTGCAGAGCTTGCATCTGCTGCGCGATCGGATCGGGAGGCGGCTGCGTTTCGGGCTTCTCGGGATCTGCGAGCACGGCCGGCGGCACGAGATTGCGCAGGCGCTTGGCCAGCTCGTCGGCGCCGGGCCAGTCGAAGTTCTTCGCGATGAGGTCGCCAGCGACCTGACCGGCACTTGGCACGGCCGAGACGAACTGCAACAGGCTGTCGGCGGCCTCGGCTCGCTTGGTGGTGTAGGACTTGCCGACCTTGACGCGCACATCGAAGCGCGCAGCCGACAGATCGTTCATGACAATGGGCATGCCGTCCATGCCCATCACAACGCGGTTGATCGGCACGAACTCCTCTTGCGCGTCGTCGTGCTCGCCCATCAGGCGGATCACACGCTCGTTGTCGTAGACCTTCGGGATGAGGTCGATCAGGATGCGGCCGGTGTAGTCGAGCGCGCGCTGCAGGTTGTCGGCGAAGTGATAGTTGGCCACGTCTGATTCATGCTGCCGGCGGCCGATGGCGACGCCGGAGGTCTCGTTGCTTTGCCGGCCGAGCGCCGCGTCATAGATGCCGGTGACGCCCTTCATGTCCTCGGAGGCAACCTGCGCCTCCTGCATGAGGGCGGCGGGCAGAGCCGGTGGCGCCTCGCGCTGCGGCTTGGCGCCGGGCGCCTGCGGGTCTGGCTTGTAGAGCAGATACGGACGATTGCTCGTGTGCGCGGTGTCCCACATCGCCTTGAACGGCCCGATCTGGTCGGGCGTGGCGACGTAGGGCGCCTTGGGCGCGAGCGCGATCGCCTCGGCCGTGGCCGTGCGATAGAAGTTGTAGAGCTGCTGGGGATCACGCGCGAAACGGATTACGCCGTAGCGGTAGGTGCGCTGCTCGAGCGGGAACTCGCCGCCGATCACGGGCACAATCGGAATGTCGGCGCCGGCCCAATCGTGCGGCCCAGACAACACCTCCGAGCCGCTGACCGTGAAGCACTCGATGCGGTGGCTGTCGACCTCGCGCGTGCGAACGATCGGGTAATAGGCCAGCTCGGCCTCGCCTTTGCCGGTGATGTCGACGGTCTGGCCGTCCTCCAGCAGGGCGATCGTCTTCTTGACGGGCACCTTGCGCCAGTACTCGGCAATCCTCACCATGTCGGAGGTCGCCCAGAAAAACGCGCTGAGGCGGCCCTGCTCGCCGTTCGGCACGTCGATGCCGGCCTCGGCGGCCTTGGGATACTTGGCCTTGAACGCCTTGCGCGGCCACAGTTCGACGACTGCGCGCCACATGGCATCCGAGCGGTCGGGCTCAACGGCACCTGGGTCATCGTAGACCGACAGCGGGTTGCGGATGCCCTTGATGCGGATTTCCTGATCGAACGCGCTGTCGTCTGGATATTCGGTGCAGACCCGGAACCATCCGATCCCACATGCGGCCTGGTGCTCGGCCGCCTGCGCGAACACGTGGCGCGCGCTCGACTGGTACTGAATCTGCCGGATCAGGCCGTCGTAAATGCGAGCGAGCTTGGGGTCACTGCCGTCGTCCTCGGGCGCAACCTTGATCGAGAACTCGGCTTGCCGAATGTCGTTGGTGACTTGGCGGACGAACTGCGGCAGCCGGTTGATGGTCAGCATCGGGCGCTGCGCGGCCTCGCGCTCGCGGCGCACAGCCTCCGGCCACTGGTCGCCGGCCAGGAATGCCAGATCGGACGCCGCATCCATGCGGTTATCGCGGTCGTGCGACCAGCTGTCCTCGATGCGCTCGCGGACTTCCTTGATCAGCACGTCCTGATCGCGCTTGGAGAGCTTGCGGGCGGGCTTGCCGTAGTCGGCCATCACATTCCCATCCAGGCGCCAGAGCCCTGCGCTGATCCGGTGAACGCCTTGGACCAGTCGACGGCGTCGGCGCGCACGATCAGAGCCGGGAACAGCTGCGTCAGACCCCACACCAGCGCATCCGTGCGGTCGCCCGTGGTCTCACCCGCGATGCCGGACGGCGTAAACAACACCATCTGGTCCTCTAGGTCGGGCAGGCTGCCGACGTGGCTGATGCGTCCCTGCTCATAGAGCGCGCTGATTGGCTCGGCGCGCGTGACCTTGCCGCGTGAGGCGTGCACCTCAATCACAGGAATCGTGTCGCGGACAGCGCGGATCACCTCTTTGACCATGTCGCCGCCCTGGTTGGTCTCGACCACGATCGCGTCGGCCGACCACAGATCGAAGGCTGCAACCGCACGACGCGCCCAGCCATGCGGGCCGAGCGCGCAGGACTGATCGTCGAGAACGTAGCCCCGGCCATCAACGCCGAGGCCGCACACGATGATGCCGGTCTCAGCCGTGCCGTCGCTCTGCGCGTTCTCGCGGCTTTTGGCGGCCGGATCGATAGCGACCACAACGCGCTGCATATCTGGCAGCTTATCGCCCTTCTTGCGGCGGGCGCGGTCGATGCTCTCGCGCGTCCACAGCGCTCCTGGTACATCGTCGAGAACCTCGGCGTTCAGCTCCTGCCGGCCGAGGCGGGTGCCGTCGTACTTGGTCTTGATGTTGGCGAGGAACGTACTGGCGAGATTGGCGGCGTTGTCGAACGTCGAACCACGCGTGATCACGGTCCGCTTGTCGGCCATGATCTTGCGCAGAAGGACAATCGGGCGCGGCGTGGTGGTGATCATCTGCCGCGGGCTTTCGCCGAGGCGCAGGCCGAATTGCAGCATGTCCCAGGTTTCTTCGGCGTAGCGCCACTTGGCGAGCTCGTCGCACCACGCAAGATCATGTTGGGGGCCGCGGAGCTGGTCCGGCTCGGTGGCGTTGAACAGCGTTGCAACAGCACCGTTCGGCCAGGTCACGCGGCGCTTGGATGGCTCGTAGGTCGGGCGGAACGCCTTGGGATGCACAGAAAGAATGCCGCTATCCCCTTCCACGAGCACGTCGCGGCAGTCGGCGGCGGTTTCGGCGACCAGCGCCACGCGGCTGTAGCTGCCGGCGGCGAGCGGGGTCGTGCCGCACACCATCTCGCGCACCCATTCCGAGCCGGCGCGGGTCTTGCCGAAGCCGCGGCCGGCGAGCACGAGCCACGTCAGCCATTCTCCATCTGGTGCCCGTTGCTCAGGGCGCGCCCAGAATGGCCAATGGGTCAGAAGCTCAGCCTTGGTTTGTGTCGGCAGCTTCGCCAGTTCCGCCTTCAGTTGCGGCTCTGGCATGCGCGCCAAGGATTCTGCGGGTGAAAGCATCCGCTGTGACAGCTAGTTCCTGTTTGATGGGCGGGTCATTCTCGTCGCCGCCGACGTGGGCGAGCTTGTCGCCGAACACCTTGGGCAGCATCTTGGACAAAAGCCATTTGCGGGTATCGACACGCAGGCGCGAGCGCTGGAGATGCTCGCCGTTCGCTTCATAGCCTTCGTTGTCAGGATCCTCGCGCTCCATCCAATCGTTGGAGCCGTCGTCGGAGATTTCAAGCAACTCATCGGCCATACACAGAAAACCAACTTGGCGTGCATGCGTGTATTGCGCAGCAATTGGATGGTTCGGGTCGATGGCCCAGCTGCGGACCGTAGCCTCTGCCGGCATGTGCTCATCGCGGCAGATGCGCCGAAGGCTCTCGCCGTTTGACAGGCGAGAGCAGATTTCAGCGGCGATGTCTTCGGTGTAGAGAGTTGGTCGTCCTGCAGGCATGGTCTCTACTGTTTCACGTGCAACTTAAGCCGGCTTGACCTCGAACGTCGCCGGGCGGGCGATGCCGTTCTCTCCGCGGATCATGTGGCCGATAAGCCATCGGTCCTTTGGCGGCGGGGCGTGGCGGTGCTCGACGGGCGGGACCGTGCGACTAGTCGCGCTTTCAAAGGCGAACGCGATATAATTGAGCAGACCACCGGCGCAGATGGCGAACAGGGCGAGCAGGGACGAGATGCCGACGCCAGCCCAGAACACGGCGCTGTTTGACGGGTTCTCGTCCATGCTGAGCATGCTGGCGAGGACGACGCCTTGCGAGGCCGCGCTCGAGGTTGCGACCTTAGTGGTGCTCATGCGACTGCGGGCCTGCTCGTAGGCGGCCTTAGCTTGTTTAAGCTCGGCCTCGATGGTGACGGCCTCGGTGGCGCCGGCTTTGTCAGCGACCGCGCTGGCGTACGATGAGCAGAACTCGCGGGTTTGGGCCCCCTTGGTGGCCTTGCAGCCATCGGTGATGCTCCAGAAGCGATGCGCCATGGCGTTGTCGATGGCGGCTTGCGCCTGCTCGGCGTTGCGAACGGGGCGCATGTTGAGGCGCTGCGTCAGGCGGGCCACTTCCTTGGCGAGAGCGTCGACGTTGCCTATGTCGAAAGTGGTGTTGGTCTGCTGCAGGCGAGCACCGGCAATGGTGGCGTCGCGGTTGGCGGCGGTGAAGCCGGTGTGCGACAGGAACTCGACGGCCACGGCGATGGCAAACAACGCGACGGCGGCGTGACCGACCGATTGCATTCGGGCGCGGTAGGCATGGAATGCGAAGGTCAGGGCATAGCCGACGATGACGGTGCAGAGCGCGAGCAGGACGGCAAGGCTGATCTGCTCCAGGTAGCCTTTGCCGAGATGCCAGCCAAACTGCGCGGTGATGGCGGCGGCGGTCATGGTCGCGATGAATCCGGCCTGTTTGGCGCGGGGAATAAGCGTTGCGAAGTCAGAGGTCATAGGGTTGTCTCCAGTGCGGGGGGGGGCGGAGACGCTTACGAAATGAGTAGGACGGCGGCGGTGAGCGCGAGGGCTGCGCCGACCATGAGACCGACAAGGATAGTGCCGACGAGGGCGGGCGAGAGGGGAGCGTCGTCGTCGATCATCAGAGGCTCCGGACGATCATGGCGAGGGCGGCGCCGAGGGATCCGAATATGACGCCGAGGGCGAGGTAGGTGCCGGCGATGTAGGCCCAGTCGGGCAAATGATGCATAGGGCGACCGCGGTTGCTAAGGCGGTGAGCCAGATCATCAGGCTCAGGGTGGCGAAGAACATCAATGCAGGGCGACGTGGATCTGATCGAGGTACTCGTCGGGCTGGTCCATGGCCTCGGTGAGCATGTCGCGGACCATGCGGACGGCGGTTGCGGTCGGGATGCCGGTGTCGTGCATGATGTCGGCGATGGCCCAGACGAGGTCTGGGATATCGGCGTCGTCGGCGAGACTGGCGTCGGCGTCGCTCACGGGGTTATCAGCAGCCGCTTGAATTGGTCGATGTGCCAGTTGGTGTCGGCGTCGCCCATGGTTGAGGCGGTGTCGAGATCGCCGTATGGCTTGATGCCGATGACGATGACCTCGGAGAGGGCGCCGTCACGGGCGGCCTTGAGCATGTCGGCGAGCAGCAGATCGGGCCGGCCGGCGTAGTTCTGGGTCGGGAACTCGACGATGTTGGTGTCGGCCATCAATCTGCCGTGGTCGTTGTGTAGGATCTGACGCAGGTTGCAGAGCGGTTTGAGTAGGAGACGGCCTCGGGAGGGTAGCCCTGGTGGCCGGTGCATTGAGGCCGCTCGGAGAAGAAACCGGTACCGCGTCCCCGTCAGAATCGGTTCAAGGCCCGCGTGAGTTGGCGTCGCGGGCCTGTTTGTTTCGGGCGCATTTCTGGATTGGTGCGGATACAATCCGCCGGGGCGCTCAAGCGGCCTCGCCTACGACTACCGGGGGCTGCGTCAAGTCAGCGCTCGTCCGCTTCCGTCCATGCACCGATTTGCCACATTTGGCAAGGGCTATCCTGGGTCGTGCTTGCGCATGCAGTCGGAGGCGATTGTCGTGCGCAGCGTTCGGCCGAACATGACCACATCAACGACGTACCCGCGCCGGCCGCGTTTTTCGACGACGACGCCGGGCAGGCTCGTAAAATGACCGCGGTCAACCACGATAGCGTCACCCGGCATAAACGGATCTTGTGTCTGCGGGCGCTGGCGGCGGGCGTAGAGACGGGCGATCTCGACACGGGATGTCAGGCCGATAGCAGCTCTAATGTGCTTGGCCTCGTAGGGCTTGCCCTCAGCGAAAACGTATCCGGGCGCGACAGGGCGGCGGCGCGTTGATTTCTTGCCTGATGCCGTCTTGACCGTGACGCGCTCAGTCGGCACGTAGGCGCGATGGCCTGCGGCTCTGGCTTCCTGGGCAGCCTTGGTCTCCTGCTGCGGGGGGGTGCGGTATGCGGTGATGGTCGGCATGCGTGACCTCGCAGGGCATGTTGAGCAAAGCACGCAGGACATTAACGGGGACAGGACAGGACTGGCCGGGGCAGGCTTTCGCCCACCACTCGACGCGGGCCGTAAGCTCGGCGCGGGTCATGGCTATCCTCAATTCACGGTTGTTCGCGCTTCTGGCAGCACCAGGGCGGGATTGGTCTCGTAAGCGTCGGCGAGCGCACGCAGGGCGCTGATCGTGTCGTGGCGCGTGGTCGCCATGGTGTGTCTGTGCATCGCGGCCTGGATGGTGTTGAGAGCCGCGATGATGGTCACGATGGTGTCTGCGGCCTCGGGCTGGTGATCGCCGATGTGGGCTCTGGCGACCTGCTCGATCTCAGTCATGGCGGCGTCGGCGAGAGAGCGCCCGAGGTCGGTGGACAGGGTAATCATGGTTTGGCTTTCGATTTCTCGGCCCAGGCCTTGGCGAGGCGGGCGGTTTTCAGGGCCTTGTTCCTGCCGCGGTAGGTCGTTTTCGTCTGGACAACTTGTCCGGACTTTTTGTTGAGCCGCAGGCCCTTGACGGGAAGGGTGGACATGTCTTGCTCCTGCTTGCGGGTGACGGGCATCCAGCCAGGGCCGAGGTAGAGGGTCATGCCCGCCCCGCGATGATGGCGAGCGCAGCTCCGGTCAGAGCCGCGGGCTCCATGAGGTCGAATAGCGTTCTTGTACGCTCAGGCTTGATGCAGGCCGGCGAGAACCACAGCCGCTCGCGCTGTGCGTTGACGCGGCCGAGGCCATCCTCGTCGTCATTTTGCGACCCGAAGCCGCCGCGCGCCTTCCATTCGACCATTTCCCAATCGCCCGGCATCTCGTGCTCGCCGTCGTAGCCGGCAAGGCAGATGCGCATGAGTGGGTTGGTGCCCCTCTCGATGGCCCAGGCGCGCACGTCGTGGGCGACACTGAGATCATCGGTCGAATAAAGGCCGTCCGTGCGCTCGGCGGTGTCGGCATAGGGCGGGTCGAGAAACACGGCGGTGATACCGTGCCGGTGCGTGACGGAAGGACCGCAAACGCGTGACCAGTCGCCGGCGCAAACGCGCACGTCGCGCAAGCGCTCAGCCAGCAAGCCGATCCATTCGGCGATGAACCGGCCCCTGCCGGCGTTGCCGAGGTGCGGGAGCTGCCGGTTGAGGCCCCTGCCGGCGTTGCCGAGGTGCGGGAGCTGCCGGTTGAGGCCCATGCCGGCGTTGCCTTCGGCATCCCCGATCTTTCCCCAACCGGAAGCGCCCCATTGCCACGGGCCACGCCCAGAGCACCAGCCCGAGCCGATCCATGCGCACGCGCCCCAAACCCACCAGCCCGCGACCTGCGCGTCATACAGGTCGGGCTCGCCTTCAATGTCGCGTAGCCGTGCGGCGCCCTCCGTCAGCAGCCACCAGTGCCGGGCGTGCAGGTCGGTTTCATTCACCGGCCAGTCGGCATGCTGGGCTACCGCTTCGGGATCACGCTGCACCGCGCGCCAGAAGTTGGCGACGTAGTGATCCTTGTCGTTGATGGTCTCGGTCTTGCCGATGCGCGGTCGGGCCAGCAGCACCGCGCCCGACCCGAAGAACGGCTCGACGTAGTTGACCGGCTCGCCGAAGCGTTTCCACACCACGTCGGCAATCGCCGATTTCCCGCCAAACCAAGGAAACGGCGCGCGCAACACGTCGGCGTTGATGACGCGCACGCTCACGAGCACGCCTCCTCTTCCTCGCAGACGCGCATGCACGCGAAGGAAAACCCGGGCTGCACCACCTGCCCGTGCTCCGTGATGAGCTGGGACCGCATGCGGGTGGCAACCGCGATCTCGTAGGATTTGGCGTAGAGGAGAGCCCGGTCGAGCCAGCACTGCTGCTCGGACGGCGTCATGACCACGTGGATGTCGCCGGTGGTCAGGAGGATCAGAAGGGCGAAGGGTTTCATGCGTCGATCTCCATCTCGCGGCGCCAGTTGGCGCGGCGGGGCTCGGTACGCGGGCACCTGCGGTCGGCCAGCTTGGCGAGCCGGCGATTACGAGTGGTCTTGGCCTGCTTGCCGTAATGGCTGCCGTCGTCGCAGGAGCGCGGCAGCTTGATGGTGACGACGTTGCGGCCTTTGATGGTGGCGCGGAACCGCGGCGTGACGATATCGACCTGCATGTTGAGGTCGCGGGTGCAGGCAATCCGCACGGCCTGCGTCAAGATCGCATCGCGCACACGGGGATAGGCATCGGCAAAGGCCTCCTCGGCCTCGCTCGCGGTCATGCCCTCGACACGCTGCAGGTAGCGGATGGCGGCGTGGCGGGTGACGATCATGATGAGGCCTCCGCCATGATGTCGTAGCCCTCACGCGAGCAAAAGAACGCGCCCGTCTGCTGATCCAACCTCATCTCGTAGAGGTTGGGCTTCCCGAACACGTCATGAGACTTCACCTTGTCGACGTGCAGCAGCGTCGGCCCCTCGAAATCGGGCCGCCAGACCGCCCATCCGAAGTCGGCTTTGTTGCCGTAGTGGCTGGTATCGGCGCCGTCATTTACGGTCATGAGATGGCCAGCGGCCAGGCGCTTCTCGACGCCGGCCTTGGGCGGATGCGCCGCAGCGATGACGAGCAGGTTGTAGTCGTCGGCAAGCTGTTTCAAAGCCATGATGAATTGGCCCATGTAGTCGGTCTTGGACTGGAACTTCGGCACCTCGTGGTCGATCTCGTTGACGGGATCGATGATCACCACGTCGATGCCGTAGACCTTCACGGCGTACTCGATGCGATCGAGCAGACGGTTGAGGTCCAGCCGCGTGTTGCGCTTGCGGCGCAGGAAGCGAAACGCGCGCTGAATGTGGATGTCAGCGCGCGCAATCTCCTCCTCGCTCCAGAACTCGGGCTGAGAACCGATCATGTGGCGACGCAGATCGCGCTCGTAGCGCGGCCTGATCTTCTCCTCGAAGGCGGTCAACAGCGTGCGCCAACCATGGGCCCGGTAGAGGCCGGTGGCGAGCTGGCGCAGCAGAACCGACTTGCCGGCACCGTAGTGGCCAATCACCGGCATGAATGCCGGCCGGCCAAGGCGCACGCCGCGCTCGTCGAGGCTGGCAATACCGGTCTTGTAGGCAATCTCGTCGCCAGCAACGGGGACGTCCTGCATGGTGCAGATTTCGTCCGTCCACATTGGCTTGGCGGCGACGATGGCGTTGGCCAGATCAATTGCGCCGAGCCCCTGCAGCATCTCGACCGGGCCGGGCATGTCGTCGGTGAAGTCGACCCACTGGCAGCGCGTATCGCCGAGGCGCACAGCGAGATCGTCGCGAAGTTGGTGCCAGTCAAGCGGCAGCGCGAGCACGATGCGCGTGAACATCGCCAGCGTCGGGTCGAGATCGTAGGCGTCGGGGCCCGGCACGTAGATCTGCTCGGCGGCTGTCACCACGCGGACGGAGCGCAGGCCAGCTTCGCGCATGGCGCGGGCGTCGTCCTCGCGGGCGACGATGATCAGATCGAGGCTCATGCGGGCACCACTGCGGTGACGGCGATGCGCTGGCCGAACCGGCCGAGCTTGAACTTCGGCGCGACCTTGGGTGCCTCGACGGCTGGCAGTCCTGCGATGCGGCTGGCCCGGTTAGCGGCCACGGCCTTGGCGAAGTAGGCCCACGAGCCGATGCGCTCGCCCTTGGCGGCCTTCTGCGCGGCGAGCTTGCGGATTGCCGGCAGCACGTCGGCATCGAGGTCGGCACCGTTGGCGATCCAACCGAGCGGCTCGTTGACGGCCATGAGCCCGATCGCCAGTGGGTCAGCCGCCTCACCGATGGCGTTCAAGCATGCGGTCGAGATCGATTTCCAATCCAGCTTCAGCGCAGCCAGCGCAGCATCGCGCGCAGCGTCCAGAGGTGGTGTTGCTGGATTATCTTTCTGGTTCTGGTTCTGGTTCTGGTTGGAAACCGCCTGTGTTTGATTTTCCTCACTAATTTCGATCGAGCCTATGGGGGCGCCTATGGGGGCGCCTATGGGGGCGCCTATGGGGGCGCCTAGTAGGGCGTCGCAGGCTTGGGGGCCTTCGCCATGCTGCGGTCGAACCGGATCAGGCGACGTTGCTGCTCCGGCGTCATCGTTCTGAGACGGCGCGTCAAGCCGTCGTCCAGGTCGGGATGGCTTGCCAGCCTCCGCTCGATCTCGCGCAAGATCGAGTTCCGTTTCCGCTCGTGTGATGCCATATCCGTCCGCATGTTTCTGCACCTTGTCCTTGACCACGAGACGATCACGCAGGCGCTGGTAGTTGTTGAACTGCAACCCCATCATCCGCGAGGCTTCAGCGTCGCACAGAGGCACGCGCTTGCCTGTCGTCCAGATGTAGACGCACATGCTGATGTAGACGCCGCGCTCGTCGGCCTTGAGCCCGGAGACGCCGGTGAACCAGTCGTTGGCATAGAACCTGACATACGGCGGCGTAGTCATTGGGACACCTCCGCGTCGAGGAACAGACCGACGATGCGACGCATGGCGCTCACTTCGGAGGGCGCCGGCAGGCCGTCTTGGAAGGCAATCTTGTAGAGGCGGGCGATGGAGATGTTCTGAAGCTCGACGGAGAGAGGATGGGCGAGGATGCCCTGCGCCATTTCGACTGCGCTCTGCGCGTCGTGCGCGGCCTTCAGAAACGCGGTCAGATTGAGCTGCGGAACCTTGATTTCGCCGCAAGCATTCTGTACGATGATTTGCATGCCAAACTTGACCTTTGGCTGAACGCATGCACGCTTCTTGCACCCTCGCCGTTTGCTGCCGGCGGGGGTGTATTCGTTTCAGGCGGGGCGGAGTGTTCGCTTAGTGGAGGCCCTGCCACGGCGGCGGGGCGGCAGCTCGAGGCGGTGAGCCTTGCCGATGACGGCGTTTTTGGTGACGCCGAGCTGAGCGGCGATCTTGGATGCGGAGACCGGCGAGGCCCAGAGCTTGGCCAGCTTGGCGGTCTTGTTGTCGGTCCAGGGCATAGGGCGGCTCGGGTGTGACGCGCACTGGGGTCGGTCTCGTGAGGCGGCGGGTGTTTCCCATGGCGTCTGCAGACCGCCAGCGTCGCGCTTGCGCAACGACCCACCCGCCGGCTGACGAGGCCGGGACACACGCACGACGCAACGGAACTGACAGGGAGGTCGGCCGAGAGCTTTGGCCATAAAGGACAAGGCTCCCGGCCGGGATCAAGCCGGGCCGCAAGGCCCGACAAGTCGGGGGGCACGGGCGCAACCGTGCTCCCCAATTCGGTTACGCGGCTGGCCTGACCTCAGCCCTCCGGCGACGGGCCAAAGGGCGCGAAGGCTCAGGCCCGTAAATGTCCGGGCGCAGCCGGTGCCGGCTGACGCCAGACAATTCCTCGACCTTCAGCACGTGACGAGGCGGAACCGCCGGCCACTGCTCGACAGCCTGCCGCGTCAGCGGACGGCCATCCCGTCCAATCAGATGTGTTGCCAACTTGGCGGCGCCGCCGACCTTGGCGATAGCCTCCTGCATGGCATCGAGGTTCGTGCTCATGACCAATCGGTAGCACCAAAATCTTGCAATGGCAAGTTTTTCTTGCCCTCAGGGCTAGGCTACCTTGCATTGCCTGGGGAAAAATTAGTTGCAACGAAGGTCGTATGCCAACACTCGGGGAAATCATCAAAGCTGCGCGGCTCCGCAAGAAGTGGAGCCAGATGCAGCTTGCCCGACAGGTCGGCGTTTCGCGCGCCGCAATCGGCCAATGGGAGGCCGACGAGACCGCCCCGACGCGCCGGCACGCTCCGGCCGTGGCGCGTGCCCTTGAACTACCTATAGCGTCTTTGGATCATAGCCATCCCCAAGGCGTAGTGCATATTGACAGTACAACTGCCGGGCGTAGGATTCCTCTTGTGGCGTGGGAGGATTTTATGCAGCGCTCGCGAGGGGATCGATCTGCCGGTTCTCTTAGTGTCGATGAAGACACTCCAGCGGATGCCGTGGCCATGCGGGTCATTGACGACGCGATGTCGCCTGACATTGCCCGCGGCGAGACGATCGTGGTCAGCCGCACAGTCACACCGCAGCCGAATGATTACGTGATTGCGCAGGTCGGCAACGGGCCGCACCTGTTGCGCAAGTACGTGCCGCGCGGCGCCGACCGCCAGGGCAGGCAAGTTTTCGACCTGTTATCCACAAGCGCAGACTTTTCGACGATCACGTGCAATTCGTCTAATCCTGGCAAGGTGTTAGCCGTTGTGGTCGCCCATGTTCGCCGTCTGCGCCGAGAGTGACGGTTGATTTTTTTTGACGCAGGGCGCAAGATTTTCTTGCCACGCAAGGAAAACTTGCATATGGTCTCGTCATCACCGGGGCGGCGGTCTCCCGAACCCGATCCTCGCAGGCGGCGGCATCCCGAACCCAACCGCCAAGTCGCCCCGGTGATACCGACAACAGGAGGCAGCATTGACAGCAGAGCGACCCGTTCTCGTGACCACAGAGTATCGCGGCGTGTTCTTCGGCTACGCCGACGACACCAGCGGCGACAACATCAAGCTCAAGCGTGCTCGCAATATCCCGTATTGGGATGCGGCCACGAAAGGGTTTCTCGGGCTCGCCTCGACTGGTCCCGGCAAGGGCTGCCGGGTCGGCCCGCCCGCCGACATCGACCTCCGCAAGATCACGTGCGTGGCCGAGTGCACGCCGGTCGCCGTCGAGGCTTGGGAGGCTGCGCCGTGGAGCAAGTGATCCTGCGCGGAGATGTGCCGGCGTGGGTTAGTGGCTCCGGCGACGGCGACGGCTACGGCTACGGCTACGGCTACGGCGACGGCTACGGCTACGGCTACGGCTCCGGCTCCGGCTCCGGCTACGGCTCCGGCTCCGGCTACGGCGACGGCTACGGCTACGGCTACGGCTCCGGCTCCGGCGACGGCTACGGCTACGGCTACGGCTACGGCTTCGGCTACGGCTACGGCTACGGCGACGGCTACGGCTCCGGCGACGGCTCCGGCGACGGCTCCGGCGACGGCTCCGGCTCCGGCTCCGGCTACGGCGACGGCGACGGCGAGCCGAAGGCAACCTGACAACTTCAGCGGGGGAGAGGGGCGAGCGCCACGAGGGCATCAGGCGCTCGCCCCATGAGATCACAGGAGGCGCAAAATGGAATCCTTCATCACCCACAAATTCGAGGAATTGCCGATTGTCGTCGGCGGGTTGCTGGTCGATAGCGCCATGCTGACTGGCGAGGCCGACATCGACGACGGCCGCATCGAGACGATCCGAATGTCGGCCGAGGGCGGGCGCACTGTCACGCTCGAGCGCCGGCACGGCGGGGCCATATTCCACGCCATCGCCGAGGCCATCGAGCGGACCTGCCGCGACATCATCGAGGAGTCGGTCGCCGCCGCCGATCGCCACATGTACGGCTCGTATGAGGACGAGCACCGCCTCACCCGCGCGCAGCTGGGGGTGTGATCATGTTTCCTCGCACACTTCCCAAAGAACTCCGCCCGTTCTGGGAGCAAAAGATTTTGCGCGGCGGCCCCTATGTCGATGCCGTACCCAAGCTGGCCGAGCCCAAGCGCGGCCTCGTCGACGAGGTTCTCGCCCGTCAGGAAAGGACAGCCGATGAGCGGTTTCGGATGGCTATTCGCCGGCCCGCTGTGGTTCAGCCTCGGCTTCGCGGCTGCTGCATTCTGGTTCGGGAGGGCACGCGATGACGACGACGATCCCCTTCCCGAATTTGAGGGCGAAACGACGCCCTATCCAGGGGGCCGCGGACAACTTGGCGGACATCTCACAGCCGGCGGCTTTGGAGGGCAACATCATCAGCACCCTGGCAGGTGTGATGGCAGCGTCGTTATCGACCTTCGGAACAGAGAAAACCTTGGACCTCATCACGGAGGCCATCAAGGCCGCGCGCAGGGAGATGCCAAATGAGTGAGCAAGCGGTTTCCAAGATCGAGCTTGCAGCAGCGCCGGCCGTGCATGGCGAGAACGCCGCCTTGATCTCCATGATCGAGCGAGCGGCGCGTGACCCGGCCGTCGACATTGCCAAGATGGAGCGGCTTTTTGACATGCACGAGCGCATGCAGAAGTCAGCAGCCGAGCGCGCCTACTGGGCGGCGTTCTCTGAAATGCAGCCGAAGCTCCCGACAATCGAGCGCAACGGCACCATCAAGACCAACGAGAAGGTGGACGGCCAGAAGACAGGCCGCCAGGTCGCGCAAAGCAAGTACGCGCTTTGGGAAGACATCGACGAGTCCGCGCGGCCGATCTACACGGCGCATGGCTTTTCACTGACGTTCCGCATGGAGCAGACGCCGGAGCGTCTGACGACGACGGCTGTTCTGGCTCACCGTGATGGGCACAGCGAGCGAACGTCATTCTCATGTGGATGCGACAGCTCTGGATCGAAGAACAACGTGCAGGGCTGGGGCTCAGCGATGAGCTACGGCAAGCGCTACACCGGCACGGCCATCCTCAACATCGTGACGCGCGGACAGGATGACGACGGCAGGGCGGCTGGCAGCGGCTTTATCTCCGAGGCTCAATACAAAGAGCTTGCCGACCTGATCCGCGCGACCAACACCGACTTGCAGGCCTTCCTTGACCTTGGCGGCGTCGAGAGCTTGGCGGACATTCCGGCGGCGCAGTTCCAGGCCGCCAAGGCCAAGCTGGTCCAAAAGCAGCGCCAGGGGGCGCGCCGGCCATGAAGATCATCGACGTGAAGCAGGGCTCGCCCGAGTGGATCGCCGCGCGTGTCGGCAAGGTCGGCGCCTCGCGCGTGCACGAGATCGTCGCCCGGACCAAGACGGGATGGTCAGCGATGCGGTCGAATTACGCTGCTGAACTCGTCGCAGAGCGCCTGACCGGGGCACCAGCCGAGAAATTCGTATCCGGCCCGATGCAGTGGGGCACGGACTGCGAACCTGCGGCGCGCGATCTATACGCGTTCGCAACGGGCGCCAAGATCACCCGCGTCGGGCTGGTGCTGCATCCCACGATCGAGATGAGCGCGGCGAGCCCGGACGGGCTGGTCGGCGATGACGGTCTGGTCGAAATCAAGTGCCCGAACACGGCGACGCACATAGCGACGCTGCTCGGGTCCGAAATCGACGGCCGCTACGTCAAGCAGATGCAATGGCAGATGGCATGCACCGGCCGGCAGTGGTGCGATTTCGTCAGCTACGACCCGCGCTTGCCGGCCGAGATGCAAATGGACGTTCGGCGCGTCGTTCGCGATGCCGAGATGATTGACGAACTCGAGTCCGAAGTCGCGGTGTTTCTGGACACGGTCGCCATGACCGTTGCGGCGCTGCGCGCGAAGTATCTGACCACTCAGGCCGCGGAGTAGCCGCTATGGATGGCCAGTTTACATTTGAGTTCCTGACGCCGGCCGAGGCTTTCGAGCGCGACCACTCCGCGCTTGTCGCTGATGTCCGCGCCCGCCCGGTGCGCTACGCCGACCACCCCAAGGTCAGCCTGCGCCGGCTCAAATTCCTAGCCGACGTCAAGCAGGAGGTCATCGATGACCCGCAAGCTGAGCATCCTACCTTTGTGCCCGTCCACTCCTACCGCACAGAGACGGCTTTTCGCGCTCGATATGGCGAGGGCCGGGTACGGCAGCTGCGACCTACGCGCGATTACCGGTTTGTCTCTCGCCGTCTGCAAGGGCCTGGTGAAGGTGTACGGGGGGCGGCGTCATGACACCGGCACTCTCGGTCAGGGAGCGCGAGTGCCTGCAGCTGCTGGCCAACGGACTCAGTAACAAGAGGATGGCCTCGTATCTGCAAGTCAGCGAGGCGACGATAGCCATGCACATCATCAACGCCAAAAGCCGCCTGCAGGCCGCGACGCGGGAGCAAGCCGTCGCCATCGCAGTGGCAAGCGGGCAGATCACTGTGAGGGCGCCGTGAGCATAGCGCAGAAGGCTATTCAGGCGGCGGACAAGCCAGCGCAGCCGTTACGCAATCGGATCGTGACCGACGAGGACATGGATAGAGCGCTGTCCTTCCTGCGAGACAGTGCCATCCAGATCGGTGCCGCGCGCGAGGCGATGATCAAGGCGCAGCGCATGGTCGAGCACACGGAGGCTTTGCTGACGTTGGCCAGTAAGCAGTCGAGCGACCAGAAGCGCAAGGCCGATGCTCGCACAAATCCGCGCTGGCTGGAAGCGACGACGCAAGAGGCGGTGGCCGCCGGCGAGTTTGAGAAGATGAAGGCGCTGCGGGAAGCCGCAAGCGCGAAGATCGAAGCGTGGAGAAGTGAGCAGGCGAATTACAGGGGAATGAGGGTGTGATCATGCTGAAAATCGTCGAGAGACCGAAGCGCAAGGCAAGCGTCGACTTCGAGATTGCGACCGTGACGCCGGAAATCGCACGCGCGTGGTTGGATCAGAACATTTCGAACCGCAAGGTCAAGGCGAGTCACGTCGATGCGATGGCGCGCGACATGGTTGCCGGTGATTGGAAGATCACCGGAGATGCCATTCGCTTTGACGTCAACAATCTGTTGTTGGACGGCCAACACCGCCTGTTGGCCTGCATCAAGGCCGGCGTGCCGTTTACGACGGCGGTGATCTATGGCCTGCCCTCTGAGGTGAAAAAGTCGATTGACCTCGGAGTCTCGCGCTCGGCTGCCGACCTGCTCAGTATGGCGAACATTGAGAATGCCAACCACGTCACCGCCGCTGCCCGGTGGCTTTATACGTTTCGCTCTGGCGTCGTGCGCCGCAACGCCAATATCAAGGTCACGGTTTCTGAATACATGGCTGTACTCGCCAAGCACAAGGCTTTGCCCGCCAGCGTGCGCGAGTGTCGTCGCAGCCACGGCATCCCGATCTCAATGGTCTCCGCCATTCATTACATCGGGACACATTTGATTGGCTTCCCAGATCGAGCGTCCGCCATGGCGGAAGTGATGCGTTCAGGATCGCCAGACTACCAGGGAGACCCGATTCACAAACTGCGTGAGCGCATGATGCGGTCTCGTTCCGACTCCAAATATGGCATGCATCGCAATGATGTTTCGGCCTATTTCGTGCACGCCTGGAACAACTTTGCAGTAAGAAAGTCATTGGAGGTGGTGAAGGCACCGTCAGAACTTTATATCGAAGGCTTGGACCCTAAGGCGCTATGACCCCTTTCCAGCACCACAAGCGCGGCGCGATGACGCCGCAGCGCCGCGCCAGAATATTCGCAGAGCACGATGGCCGCTGCCACAAGTGCACGCGGAAAATCATGGTCGGCGAGGATTGGGACGCGGAGCACATCATCGCGCTCGAGAACGGCGGCACCG
>JAAOEI010000309.1_pt1 | contig 19284 bp, 11 predicted proteins | sample 7059261 | NCBI WGS metagenome assembly JAAOEI01 (sample SAMN14008812, study PRJNA610033) | viral metagenome | isolation source: viral particles filtered from seawater | place: China: Hangzhou Bay, Yangshan Deep Water Harbour | collected 2017-10-31 | reverse complement strand
GTGAATATCGCAAAGATTCCAGCGTACCAAATTGGGGTCTTGAGATTGTGTTTAACTTTTTTATTACACGCAATTTTATAGCACCCAGCAAAAATCGCAATCAAAGAAATAATATTTATTAAAAGGACTTGATTTCGTAAAAATGAAAGCATAGCCTACTTCCTTTTTGCTCGTTTCTTTTTGGGATTTTTAATCTCTCGCCCGATTTCCATTATGTCTTTATTCTGATTCTTGGCAAGGAAGTTGGCAACCCAATTCATTACGGAGTAGCCCACGAACCCACAAAGGAAAGCGATGCCCAATTCATACATCCACAATTCATTTTGCTGTACTTCTAATCCAATTTGCAAAAAAATCGGCTGGGCAAACATCAAAGCAAAACCAACCGAGACACCGCCCCGCATGAAGGCTTCTTTAACATCCTTCGGTGGAATATAACTTAGAATGGATAAGCCACCGAGGATGCCCCCTATAAAAGATGAAATTTTGGCTGAAATCCATTCAAGCATTTTATTTTCCTTGACCTCTGTAAAGTTTAACACACTTGTCTTTTGGGCCCCTCTTGACAGACTTTGTTGTTTTTGTTTTGTAATTCCATGCTTTTTTAATTTTCATTTTAGACCAGTTTTTTTATTTTCAAGATAATAAGTTAAATCTTTAAGACCATCAAGATATCGCCTTCTATTAGCATAGTCATCAACCTCTCCAGGTCTCTCATAATAATTTCTTATATAATCAACTTGTTCATACGGACTTAACTCGCTTTCCCCGTATAAAATTTTTCTCAGTTCCGCTCTAATATTTCTACCTTTATCATCGACTCCATTTGAAATAGCACCAGGGGTTGAGCGGTGACCATTAATTTCCATAATCATGTGTCTAACACTTGCCTTAACTAATGCTTCATTATAGTTGGGTGTACTATTAATAATTGCTTTTCTTAACATAAGAATTTGTGGTTCGGTTAATTTATCACCCTTAATTTCCCCCAAAAAATTTTTAATTGTTTTGCCACCAAGTTCAGCAATTCGTACATCGCCAAACTGATTTTCTAAAAACCGTTTTCTTCTATCTCCTAGAAAATGAAATATGCCAACCTGACCAGTTTTCATGAATAAATAACCTGGGTCAAATTGATTAGACCTAAATTTACTTTCCTGATTTGCATTAGCCAAAAATGCAAGAATTCCAATGTGGGGACCTCCAATAAAAGTGCCTTGTTTTTCAAATTCTTTAAGAGCAAAAAGAAAATTATTTGTTTGTTTTTCATATTCCCAAGGTATTTTACTCCAACGGAGTCCTTTGTAAATATTCATTGCGGGTTTAAGTGATGGAATAACAATTGATAATCCTTTCCCCAATCCTGTTTCTACTCCCTCTTCTACTTTTTTTACTGTTTTTTTTGCAGAACCAACAATATCTTTGGTTTCCTTTGAAATCTTTTTAATAATGGGCAAGGGAGAAGTATCGGTATTGTAATTAACTTTTTTTTCTTCTACACGCTCTAAAGGTAATGCTTTATCAGTAACTGGAACATTTGCCTCTGTTGTTCCATCATTTATTCTGACCTCTCCAGGTCGTTCTAGTATTTCACCGTTATTTTCTTGATTTCTGGGCAAATTATCCATTTCTTCTGGTTTAATAGGAGATTCACCTTTCATGCCAGTTTTTTCAACGGTATTAGTTTCATTTTGCTTACCAGTTTTTTTATCAATAATCCTGCGTTCTGCATCTAATTTAACTACTCTGCGTTTTGGCGGCTCTTGTTTTGTTCCATCAAAACCAATTCCAGTTCGCTTAATCATTATCCCCTCTCAACTCTAGAAAATGTTGAATTGGTGTCTCCCTTTTTGCCAATCATGTATTGCTTTCTTGGTTCTTCGCCTTCTTTTTCTATGCCTAAATGAACCCAACTTGAGCCTTTATTATTGGTCTCAATAATTAATTGGTCAACAACGATAGAACTTTCTTTTATCTTATTAAATACCGTTTCAGCATCAAACCATTTCACATTAAAATCACAGGCTCTTCCATCCATGTGTGCAGATGTTTTAGAGCCACCCACTTTTACATTAAGTTCTGGGCATCTATAAAAAGAACTAATAATAATTGGCTTACCAAATAAAGACCTAACTTCCTCTAAGCGTTCGCAAATTCTTTTAACATTACTTATAAGATTATCTGGCAAGGAATTATTTATACCAAGCCTATTGGCTGTTTCTGAACGCTCCACTTCTGATAATGTAAAGTTTTCTGTAATTTTCATTATTGATTCCTACTAATAACTTTTGTTTTTTGAATAACTTTCTCTGGCTGGTTCTTTAAAATGCGTTCAAATAGTTGTCTGGTATTTATAGTTTTAATTTGTTCACCGTCTTCTGATAAATAAATTTCGTTTTTGGGTTTTGATTTGACCTGTTTTTCTCTGTCAAAAAATCCAACACCAACTTCATTCATACTTGAGAAATTATTAAATCCCATTACCTTTTTAGTAACATCCTGACTATCTGTCATAAATGTCTTTAATAAATGAAACTGAAGAACTTTTTCCATAGAACGCTTTTCTTCTTCTGTTCCAGTAAAATAAAATTCTCCTTTTTCATTAACCATTAACTTTCCTCTATACCTATTCCCATCCTCAACATGCTTATTAATTTCATATTTAATTCTATACATAGCCTGAATTTTTTGTGGGTCTTCTAAATATGAATAATCATCATCAATATATGGATTATTAATTAAATCTTTCTTTAGATTATCTAAAGACCTAACATCGGGTAAAATTCTTATCTCTTTTTCACCTTCAAGAATTGAATTATAAGTATACATATCGTCTATGTCTTTTTCTTCGTTCATCCTTTGAGAAGAATAAAGCCATGGAAATGCTGCATTAAAATGTTCTGCAATTTTTTGTTTAGTATCAATATTAAAGTTTTCCCATAAGTATTCGTAATTGGTTCTGCCGTTTTGTTGTTTGATAGACGCTATTCGACCATCACTAAATAGTCCATTTAATCTTTTCTCAAATTGATTTGAAATAATATCAACTTGCTTATCAATAGGAATTTCATTACTAAAATGGGTCAATGACCATTGTTTTATTTTTTCATTGGGAATTGCTGTTAATGCTTCTGTTACCATTCTGGTTCCCAAAACAGAGTAAACCTGTAATTCTGAATCATTAATTAATGGTGTTGTTCTACCATAATCACCCGTTATGATTTGTACAAATGCGTTTTTATCTTTTACGATTCCAGAAAAGAATAATGCATCTGACCTAGAAATAATTGCATTTCTATAATTAATATACGAAGGAGAGAGTTCTTTAATGCTATATTTTAAACTTTCACCTGGTTCTATTTCAAATGCTCTTTTGTTTAATTCCGCTATTTGATTTTTAAACGCCTGACTTTCTTGATAAATAGAACTGTTCCAAAAATCTTTATATTTAAAAGTAGTTGTGCTTCTCCCGAAAAGAGCTAGTTCTAACCAATCTCTGAAATTCATTTTGTCTTCTTGAATTTTATTCAATCTTTTTATATCAGGTGGAGTCATGGATTTTGCTGTAAGTTTTACTGCTGGAATAACTCTACCGAGTATGGTAGTTTCTCTTCCTTCGTCTTTAATCTCATCTAAAATCTGTCCAGTTTTAAAGTCACGACCAGTGGTAATAGCAGAAGCAAGTGGCATGACTGGAGATATAAAACCCTCAGCAAGTTTTTGCCTAAAGGCTTTTTCCAAAATTCCAACACCACCATCAAGTCTGCTTTTTTCGTAATCCCATGAACCATCTTGATTAATTTCTTTTATAATTTCACTTAATCCAATTATTCCGTATTCAGTACCCCATATTAAAGGTGAAAAATAAGTAGCATATTCATTGTTAATAATACTAATTTCCATTTTTTTTCTATCAAGTTCGTAATCATAAGTCTTGCCTTCAAAATACCCAGAAACCAATTTATCAATATTCTTTTTTTCATTTTCAGATAACTTATCTTTATCTTTATCTTCATCGCCAGAAAACATTCTGGTATGCAAAAGCAAGTAATTAATCCCAAGTCCAACAATTAAACTGATAAGTAATTTTCCTGATATATTTTTTAGCTGCTTTCCCTCATCTTCAGTAACCTCTCTTCCAATCCATTTGGACGCAGTTTGAGGGTTTTGTAATTCACTAATAGTTTGAAATTGATTAAATATCGCCCTGGTTCCCATGATTTCAAAAAATATAAACGGATTTAGTATTCCATATCTACTGGCTAATTTAATCATTTCTGGATAAGTTTCAAACCTAGGAACAACCCTATGGGTTAAAGCATAAGACGCACTGACAATTTCTGTTGGTGTAAGTGTTGTTTTTGAAAATTCATTTAAAAAATTTAATAAAACACCAAGCCTACTTGCATTATTGGTTGTTCCAAAGAAGTAACCAATTCGAGAAATCATTTCTCTTGTAAATCCCTTTGACTCTTTCATGCCTTCCGTTTGTGTTTTCATGAAAGGTTCTTTCTTAAATTGTTTTGTAGTAAGTAATTTTATTAATTCATATATTTTAAACTTCTTCTTTTCTGAAAACAACGGTTGATTAGCACCAAGATTAGACAAAATATCTTCCGTAACAATGTTTTCTTTAAACACGCCCATACCCATAATTTGATTTAAAATAACATCAACAGGGTCAACATTTTTATCGCTAACAGAAAACTTATCTAAAACTTCTTTGTTAAGCAATTTTCTAAATGAATTTTTAAATTTTTGTGTTTTCACAACAGGAGAGCCATATTTATATGCTTTCTGCATTTGCAAGGTTAAACTTAAAAGTCTAACAACATCGTATGGATTTTTTGTTTTGTATCCAAGGGTAATGGCTGCAAGTCCGTCTGAAATAATTTGTCTTATCCATGTTGCACTATTTAAAATAACTTGTTGAAATTTAATAAATCCTATGGATTTGCTATACCAATTTCTTTCTACATCATTTTCAATCCAAGCAAGAGTTAAGAATTTTCCATAGGGAGTATAAAACAATTTATTTAAAAATCCAAATTGACTGGCTTTTGCTAGAGCCAAAGAGTTCTTCACATCGGATTGTGTAAATGTTTCTGTAAATATTTCACTAGCATTTTCTGACGCAAACCCACTTTTAATTAAAACGCTACGCAAATGTTTTTGAAATGTAACAGATGATAAAAATACAATGTTTTTCGCACTACCAACAGCAGCCCTTTGCCAGGGGTTTTCGAGTTTTCCTAAAAACTTTTGATAAGAGTCTAACAACTTTATATTTTTATCTTCAAAAATGGCTTTATTAATTTTAGACGGAATGTAACTATTATGTGCCGTCTCCTTTGCTAGACTTAAATAATCTTTACCCTTAATTTTATCAACAATAATTGTAAAATCATTAAGAGATTTCTGACCCCTATTTGCTAATTTTAAAAGAACATCTAACTTAAGTGCTTTTTTTCTATTTGCAAATCTTGTTTCTGCTGGAGTTTGTTTTTTTCGTTCAGCATTATCTTTTTCGTGCATTGTTAAATTGTCAATAGCAGATAAAAGTTCATTAACAACTTTTGCTTCGTCTGGAGTTAGACTTTTAAGAAATTCGTTAATTTTTTCGCTGTTAGCTTTGGTATCATTTCTTGCTAAAAATTTCTTAACTCTAATTTCTCCCCATGCTGGAACAATCTCTCCAGTTTTATAATTTTTTCTACCTACTTCTTGATTAATGATTTTTGTTTTTTGATTTTTTATGGTAACTTCATAAAAATGTTTAAAGAATTCACGCTTAAATTCTTCTTCTCTTTGTTGAAAATCTGGTTGCAAAAGCCATGAATCGTGACTGTCAAAAGCCTCGTATACTATTGGAAGATACTCACCAAGTTTTCTTTCAATTTCAATTTCTTTTGGTAATTTAGTAATTTCATCATTTTTATTTTTTTCTGCCGCACCAAGGTCAAAACCCTCTTGGCTAAGTAATAATAATTGTTGAGAAATAAATTCAAGTCTAGTTTTTATTTCTTTTGCAAATGGTTTTGCCGAGTCAGGCAATTTACTATAGGCTTGTTCTTGTAATTCTAAAATCTTCTTCTTCCTAAGTTTTAAAGCAATATCAGTTAGAAGTGCCTCCTTTGGCAATTCCTTAATTGTTTCTTTAGTTGGAAATCCAGTGATATAAGAAGGATTTGAGAGCAATCTAGATAAAGCATTTTCCCATTTGACAAGTGCTTTTACCTGTGCCTCTTCGGTAAACCCAAACCAAATATCATAAATCGTATTCATTCTTTCTGTTTCAATTTTTATAAAGTTTTGTTCTTCTGGCTTTTCTGATGAAGTCTCACTCAATGTTTTTAATTTTAACTCTATAAATGATTTCAAAGCCGCTTTTGCTGTTTCAAATTCTTTGTCATTGTAAATTTCTTGAGCCATTGGCAATAAAGATAATTCCTTATCTGGCCCAGTCAAAAGGCTGTTATTAATTATTTCATCAGTTGGGTCAAGGTATTGATTAACCAATCTTGCGTACATAACTGCTTTTGTGTAATCAATTCCTAAATTTATATCTCCATGCATACTTGCAGATGCAAGTTCTTTTTCAAGTGCATTAGCGGATATAGTAAGTTGCTGAGTGAGGCTTGACCACTTGTCCTGGAATCTTAATAATTCATATTTTTCTACTTCTGAAAATCCAAATCTTTTGTCAGCCAAAACCCTTGCAATAAATTTTGCTTTTTCTTTTGGGTCTTTAATTCTAGAGGCTGCCGAAAGAACTGCCTTCATGTACATTTTTTGCCTAGAATCATTATTAATAAGTGTGGCACCAATAAGAGCAGTTTTACTTAATAGTTCATCCCCAAAACTTAATCCAGACAATATTCTTGCATCGTTTGTGTAAGAATAAACACCCAGTCCAGTAATAATTCCAGTACCAATAGCATTAGATACCTCTTTTCTGAATATTCTATCTACATAGGGTATATCCGCAATTCCAATAGAAGAAATCGTAGTAACATTTTGGCCACTGGGTTCTGATGGCACACCCTTTTTATACATAATTCTTGAGTAGTCACCACTTTCAGCGGCATCAAACACAGTAGTCATCATTTCATTTGTGTGACTTAATGGAAAACGATTTTCAAAACCTTCTTTTGACAATGCATTAAGATAACCATACATATAGTTATAAAATTTATTTACTTTACCTTGAATTGATGGAATAGCAATATTTTCAATTAATCTTTTGTAATCATCGATGTAATCAAAACCAATTCCATATTTTTCTAAATTTATAGCATACATAATTGACAAAGTTCTTTTTTCTTCTGGAGATAAGTAATAATCCCATTTTAAATTGAATTCTGTTTCTTCTTGATATTTTTTATCAGATTCTAATTTTTCAAGTATTGATAATTTTTCAGATAAATCTCTTTCCAATTTAGTGGTATCAAAATTAACAGTTTTTACTCCATTTCTAATAATTCCCTCACCCCGTTTTCTTTTTTCAATATTGGTTTTTATTTTACTAATTTCTTCTTGAGTTGTTGTTATTTTTTCGTTCAAACTTTTTATAATTTTTTCTGTAGATTTATTGATACCCGCAAAAAGCCTAGTGCCAATCTTACTTGCGGCATTGTTCTTTCTTTCATTTTTAGCAAACAATGCTAATGAAAATGCATTTTTTGCTTCTATTTGTTTATTGTCACCAATTTCTAAAGTATATCTACCTCTAGAATCCTTATCGGATTTTTCAATAAATTTTTTATACTCTTCATTAGTAATTTTTTTTATTTCTTTTTTTGTCTCTGTTCTCTCTTTACCATCTTTGTCAATTATTGTTTCTTTTGTTGTTATTTCAATATATTTATCTACATTTGGACTGGTAAACTGTTTAATCGTATCCCAAAAGGCAATAGTTACAGCATCTATTTTACGCAATTTTAAAGCTGCATCTACTGTTCTACCTCCAGAATAAACGCTACTGAGTTTATCAGGACCATTTTCTTTTTTTAAATTGGTATCAAATTCAATTCTTTGTCTCATGCCTTCAAGAGCAACATCTATAACTAAAAATTTATCTACTGTAGGTATTTTTTGTTCTTTTTTAATAATTTTTTTAGCATCTTCAATTGCATCTTGAGGTATCTTATATTTTTCAGGAAAAGTTAAAAGTAAAAAACGAACAGTTGTATTTACCTCATCATTAAAAGCTCTTGTAAATATGTCTCTTGCTAGTTCGGAGTTTAAACCTCTCTTCTTTTCTATAATTTTCCCAAGCATCCCTGTTGGTGAAAATTTTTGTTTTTGTATATCTTCGTATGTAACTGATGGCAATGTATAAGAACCAATTGCCTCCTCTGTAAGAACATTTTTTTCACCTTCAATAATCTCATTAACAATTCTTGCACTGACACCATACATAGCATCCGATTTGTCTAAACTCAAAAGTTTTAAATATGCAAATGATGCGATAGAACCCAGGTATCTTGACATAATATTGTCTTTATGCCAATCATCAAAATTTTTTGCATTTTCTTTTTCTTTTTCTAACTGTGTTCTAGTTGATAACGAAATTTCCTGACTTAGGCGTTTATCAATTTCATTAAGATAATTTAAATGTTCTTTTCTTCTTTTTACCAAATCTCTTTTGAGAGAATTCAATTCATCAATATCTGACATTAATTTATTTAAAGATGTTATGTTATTTTCATTTTGTGGGTCGCTTTTCAACAATTCCAATAATTTGACCTTCTCAGTTTCCAATCTGTTTAATTCATTGTTTATCAATAATTCATCTGACATACTAAGTTTAATAAACTTTTTTTCTCCCTTTTGAGCGTTAATTTGTGTCAATATTTCAGTAAATGCATATCCAATAGCAGACATTTTTTCCGCAGTATTATTCCAAATTAATTGGCTAGAAGATTTTTTCTCAGAATCTACATATTTAAAACTTGCAATAATATCGTTATATTCTGCTTGAAGCTCTGCATTTTTTAATGCCAACTCTTCAAGTTGTTTGTATTTTATTTCCTGCTCTTCGGTTCTATTTTCTTCAGGTAATCTAGCCATCTCATCAATTAATTGTTGTTTATCTGCAACTAAATCATTTTTTAATTTATAAATAGAATCTTCAGAGGCTTCGTTAATTTTTTTTGTTATATCCTCAAGAACTACCCACGATGAAGGCATTTTTTTATTCTTTAGTTCTTCTCTTTTTTCTTCTATTTTATCATTTATGTATTGATATTCTTGAGCTATCCAATCTGGTTCATAGCCCATTTCTAATTTAACTATAGGAGTATAGTGGTCTCCAATGGCTTTGTTGAGAATATTTATTTTTGCTTCTTTAAATTCTTCATCGGACAGTTTTGAATTTTCAATTTTTTCAACAAGTGCATTAATCTCATCAGTAGTAAAACTATATTCAGTAAGCCATTTAAAAAGTTGTTCATTAGTAATATCGACAAGTTTTTTATCTTCTGCTTTGATTTTGTCTGTTAATGAATCTATTAAATTTTTTGTGTACTGGTTGCGTAATGCTTCAAAACTAATAATATACCTATTTTCAGCAACCTTTAATGCATCTTTTTGTTCTTCATCTAGTTTTTCAATTTCGTACGATTTTCTTTTTTCCCATAACTCTTCTTTACGCTCTGTGGATATTTCTTTTATAACTGTTTCAAAAAATTTGGGTGTTAAAGATTTCATCCAAACTTGACTAGAAATATTTTTATTGCCGCCTGATGACATCTTAAATTTAATACTTTTTATAAAATTAGTAAACCACATGGAACTAACAGAATTAGGAATTTCATCTGGAAAATATTTACTATATAAATCTCTAACTGATTGTTCGCTAACCTCAAATTGAGTTCTTCCAATACCAGTATCTGTAAGTTTTTGCTGTTCTTTATAGTTTTCTGCATTTGAATAAAATGACGCTTCAGAGGCAGATAATACTGTATAGTTCGACAGAACTTCTAATCCTATTTCAGTTCTTGTGTCGTAAATAATAAACCCATTATTATCAACTTCATATTTATTTGGTTTAGAAAGCAATGAAAGAGTTATAAGACCATTTGTAATTTTTGCTCCAACATATCTTGAAACATCATTATTGGAATCATTTTTAATCCATACACCAGGAACAATTCCAGCATTTTTTAAATTAAAATAAAACTTATTTTGAGATTCAGAATATTCATCTAAAAAGTCCTGGTCTTCTTCGCTTAATCGTTCAGTATATAAAGAAGCATATAATTTACTTGCTTTTTCAACATCTCTATTTAATCGTCTTATTTCCGATTCGTCTAAAGTGTAAATAGTATCAAAGTCACCAGTTATTTCTGTTTTAAATCTATTCGGAGAAAAAATACTAGATTCAACTGACGATAACTTAGTATTCATTGTATTTAATGCAAGTAGTTTTACAAAATCATCAATGGACTCAACCTTAGATGGGGTAGGATAAGACTTAACAAGAAATTCATTAGAATTTATTTTGTATCTTCCAGCACTTACATAGGTTCTTTTTGAAGCCTTGATGGATGTTGCCATCAATGTTTTCATGTTTGATTTTGTAATTTTAAATTTTTTACCAAGCCTCTTAATGTAATCTTTGTAATCAAGAATATTTTTATCAATTAATTGTGGGTCGGCTTTTTCAAGGGTGTAGGCTAAAACCTCTTCCATAAATCCCTGACTCTCTATGTCCTCAACTATTGAAAGAGCAGTTTTTAAAAGTGTTTTAGTTGTTGGATTTGTCTGACCATTAATTAAATTTTCAATTGTATTTTTAAAAAATTTAGATTCAACTATAGAATTAAAAGCATTAATCAGTTCTGCGTCATTAGTATTTTCAATAATTGGTTTTATTTCATTTATTAAATTATTATATGCATTTAAATTATCAAGTCCCCTTTTTAGTATTTCATGCGGACCCTCTAGGGATTCACTTAAACCATCATTATTATTTAAAAAAGAAATTATGTTGTTATGAGTAGTGATTAATTGTGCAATGTATCCTGTAGTTTTTCTTGTTGGTTTCCCTGCATTATAAAGACTCAATAACCTAATAAAATTCTCATGCAATTCTGAATTGAACGCATTGGGTACTGCATCATAATTCATTAATAAATTTTTAACTTTTTGCATAATGGCTGCATATTCTTCTTTTGAATAAACAACAAGAAAACTATGAGAATTTTCATGCAACATTGTTTCAAATATAGTTTTATTAAACGCATCAACAATGTCTTCACTTTTTGCATTAGGATATTTTTTTACAATATAATTCCAAATATTGTCAGTTAAAATGACTAAACTATTATTGTGTATTCTGTCGTTATATCCCATAGTGACAAAAGTTTCTGGTCCATATATATTAGAATCCCTGGAATACCAAGACGGAAGGTCATCCATATTTGAAATAAGCATTAATTTGTTACTTTTTATTTGTTTCAAAAGAGATTGGAATGAAGGCTTATCAAGATTCTTCCCCAAATAATCAAATGCAATTTTTGCAGTTGATGGTTTCTTGTAATAATTACCAGTTCTCAACCCTTCATCATTCTGATTCAATCTCTCTCTTATGGCTTCTTCTGATAAGGTCGAACCAGAAAATGTAGATTGTAGCAAATTAAATTGGGGTTGTGATTTTATTTCTATCGAAGTTTGTTGGGATTCAATAACATTTTTATTTGAAAACGATTTATTAAGATAATCTTTATATTCTGGCAATTTGCCACTAATTATATCTGCATAATTAATATTATTTATTTTTGAATTCCAATATTTATCTTTAGAGAAATCGTAATCAGTTTTATTAAAGTTGTTATCGGACATTACCTGATTAACAAAACCTTCTGCACCGTTAACATATTTTGATTGTATAAACTTTGCTACTTCAATTGGAGTTAGGTTATTTACAAATGAAGCAATCTCATTTTGACTATAGGTAGATGAAACCTTGTTATCTTCCTCTATTTGTTGTTGAATCCAAGTCCTAGCCTCAGACAATAAATCAATTTGATTAGCAGCCTGTGTCGTTACCTGTTCAGTTGGTTGAACCTGTTGTTGAACAGTGACTTGTGGTGTAAGAGTTGGACCAAGCGATATGTTGTAATTAAAAGCAGCAGAAGGTGCATTATTGATTTCGGCTTCAGCCTCAAATGAAAACCTTGATGTATCAGTAAGTTGTCTATATATCAATTCAGCATTGGCTGTTTCTTTTTCTTGAATATTGGCAACAACACCAAGCCCAGATAATGGGAATGATGTTGCAACTGCGTATGCTGTTTGTGTATAAATAGCTATAGCGTTGTCATCAAACAATGGTAATCCAGCGGCCCATCTTTTACTCATTTCTTGAAGTATTTCTGTTGGTATTTCCGTACCACCAAATTGTAAAATTTGTTTAATTGCGGCTTTTGAAAGGCTTTGATTGGCGGCCTTTTGAAGTTCTAGCGATGACATATTTTTAAATGATGGGTTAGTTTTTCTGAGAAGTTTTCCAAATAAAATTTCAAAACTAACCAAATCTAAAGCCGTATTAACTGATGATGCCAATAACGATTTTGTAACAACTGCTAAATTACTTCTGGGAGAAGTGCTTTCTTGGTTTTGTTTAATTGTTTCATTAAACACTTCGGATAAATGTATTGGAAAAGTGGCGGCTGCTGGACCAATATGCCTTAAAAGCGAAGGAAAACGAGCAGTAAGCACACCACCATAAAGCATAGCCAAAATTTGAGGTGTTTGAGTTGCCGTACCCTGTGGAACATCACCAGCAAAAGTTGCAACGGCCTCCCAATATCTTTTTTGTTTTATTAATTCTTCAAAAGGTATTTGATACGGGTTTTCTTTTATACCAAAAAAAGCATTTATTTCATCATTAGTTTTTTTAGATTGCGTTAATAAGTTGCCAAACTTCTTTGATGTTTCTTCATCTGTATCAAAAGGCATTTCTGCCGCTGTAATTAATTTTGCTAATCCATCTGCAATATTAAAAACAAGTCTTTCTGATTCAGCCTCAACAGTGTTAAGAAAATTAAAAGTGGGAGAAAATATTTTTGCTTGTTCAAAAGTTGATTTTCCCTCTGCTGCTTTTATTAGTTCTACTGGTGGATTATACGGAGAAAGAGTAGAAAGAAATTCTGAAATAAACGGAATTCTAGAAAGCACACCTTCAGAAGTTCTTTTGTATGCTTCATAATCTTGTTCTGTTTTTATTTTTTTCCAATTTTCATCACTTAATGAATTTCGCAATTCAACAATAGTATTGTAGATTTCAGGATTAGATTTATAAAATTCCTTTAATCCCTTGTCTCCAACTTTAGAAGCAATGTATGACTCAAATTCTTTTGCTGCGTTAATAGAATCTTGTCTATATTTATCATCCAATTTCCAAAGGGGTACTGGTTTTCTAGTTACCCTTTCTATAGTTCTTGTAGGTTTTGCAGTCAATGGATGTTCAGAGGAAAAACCAAGTTGTGCCTGTTCTTTTAATTCATCTGGAGTTAACCATTCTTCAACTTTTTCTGTAGTCTTTGGATAAACTATATCAAGTAATTTGTTTAAACTATTTGAAAGACCAAAATTAAATTCTTTTAATTTTGCTTGTGATTGTGCTTGAAATTGTGCCTCATATTCTTCTCGCTTTTTGATATTTGAACCAATTGTTTTTAAATCATCTACAGAAAATTGGTAAGGCTTTGGAGCAAAAGGATTCTCTGTTGAAGCGTTATCAACATTTTCTTTTGGTTTTTCTTGGGGAACTGTGTTTAAGTCTGTTAGTTTGTTTTCATCCATTTTTGCTCTGTAAATAAATAAAAATTATCTTTTACCCATGCCATCACCACCCTCTGGTTTTGGAGTACCACCACCAGTTATATAATAAGTATTAGTAATTTTTGATGGGTCATAAGTTAAAACTTGAATATCTTTAAAATAATTTTTATTTATTTCTACAACAGCAGTTCCATCTGGTCTTTTAAATCGTCCCTTTTCATCAAAGTAATCACCCTCTCCATTTTTAAGAGCATCTAATTCTTGTGTGGTTACAAATATTGGAGTTCCTGCACCAAGACCAAAAACACCATTTGTATCAATAATCATTCTACCGTTTGATGGTGTAAGCAGTTTTCCTTTTTCAATATTTCTTCTAGCAAATTCTTTTGCAGCATCACTAACTTGACCTGGCTGTATAGTAAGAGCATTAAATTTATTAACTGCTTCTTGAACAGCAAGGTCTGATTTTCTCTTTTCTTCTCTAATGGTTTTTTGTAAATCAGCAAACTTTTCCGTATCCGTTAAAAATAATGAAATTTCTTTTGTTGAAAATTTTGTTTTATCGTTTCCATTCATTAAACTCCAATTACCAGTTTCTTCATCATAATCAAAGGTTTGATTTTTACCACCAGTTAAACCAAGAATAGAAGAAAGAGTATTTACAGCAGAAACATCTCCCATTTCAGCACTCATTTTAATTGCATCTAAATAATATTTATTTTCGTACTCTCTTATTTTTGAACCATATTTTGCTTGAATTTCTTTTGCTTTGTAACCATAAAATTTGTTTCCAGTTTTCTTTTCCATTTCTAAAAACTGTGTAACTTGCTTTGAAACTATATCTTTCATTGGTTGCAATTTGTCAATTTTTTTATCTAGTTTTTCAAGATTTCCAGATTCTGATGTAATCATTGGCTCTTCTTCATCTGCAACTGGGTTATAGCCTGGCATACCCTTCACCAAATTTTTACTTGCATTTTGCTGTTTTGCTTTTTTGATTTCTACAGATTTTGAAACAGCATCCATGTTTTGTTTGTATGAATCTCTCCAAGTAGGTTTGGGCTTATCTATATCTGGAATACCCGAACCCATCACTCTGCTTACATTTACTTGGGTTTTATCTTGAACAAATTTTTTATCATCAGGATTTTCTTGCAATCCTGGAATAGCATTTTCATTTGGAGTTTCAACTCCAGGAGTTTCATTCTGTGATGGCTCACCATCTTTTTTGGGTGGAATATTTGAATCTGCTGGTTTAATTTCTGTTGAACCTGGTTGACCACCACCAATACCTTCAGTTACTTTTTCTTTTTCATTTTCACTTTTTCCATCAGAAACATTTGTATTTGCTGGAGCTCCAAGTCCGTAATTTAAACTACTTGCCGCATTTGCAAATTCTGCATCTAAACCTACAGCAGCCGCATCTGCTTCTGCCTTTTCTGATTGCATTTTTATAAGTTTGTTTTGTAGTTTCTGGGTTTTTAAATTCTCGGCTTCTTTTAGACCTTCGGCATAAGCCGAACCAGCCCTGCCTAAACCCCTTGCTAAACCTGCACTACCCCATGAACCCATAGTAATCCTTATTTAGCCCCAAAGTAGTTTCCTAATGCTTTTGTACCCGCAGCCATTCCCTCAGCCGCAGCAGCACTTGCACCTGCCGCTTGACCATAAAGCATTTGAGATTGCTGAGACTTTAAATTTCTCTGTGCAGAAGTATCGGCAGCCTTTGTCTCTAGGTTAAGCACATTGCTAATATCTCCCTCTGCCCGAGCCATAGCCATCCGTTGTGCATTAGTTTGAAACGCACCCTGAGTCATAGCATTGGCCTGATTAAATTCAACCTGTCTTGCTTGGTCTCCAGCATACATGCCACCCATTGCACCCTGAGCCTGGATGTTCCTCATTTGTGCAGAGGCTTGTTTTTTTATTTGAGAAGACATCTGTGGGTCAATACCACTTCCTAAGATATAGTCTCTAGTCTTGTCTCTAAAAGCATCAGTTCTTGCCCTTTCCTTTTGGGCAATAAGTCCAAGTTCCTCTCTCTCTTCTGCCGCAAAACCCATGGCCTCGGCATGGGCAGCACTGGCTTCAGCAGCTAAATCATCAGCTGCACTAGCACTCATCAAAGCACCAGCAAATGATACTCCAGCAGAAATTAATGCTCCAGTAGACACAAGACAACTCCAATATATATATAAATTAATATATCATCAATTTTTTTAGGCTTATTTTACGGAACAGTTATCGTGTTTGAATCTGTCCAATCAGACTTGCCATCGGGAAACACACTTCGTACAGACCACTTAAAAGTATCTCCTTGACTGTAATCGTGCGTATAAACCATTTTAAAGCCCAGTTTGGTTACTCTTATGTATATCTGGTTTTCACCGACAGACCCCACTAGTTCGTCATTTAAACGATAAAGAGAGCCAGGATTAACTATGGTAAGGCTAGATACATTTCCATTTCCACTAGAAACAAAGTTAATTTTAGCCAAAGCACCATAGCCACCCGACATACTTATGTTGCTATAGGTTCCCTGTGGAACATTGTTTAGAATCAATTCGGCATCTGCAATATGGCCATTAAAGGTTTTTTGCCTAGCCCATGATGGGTTGTTGGGAGTTCCATCAACGGGGTAAACAGAAAGTTCAAACCCAAGTGGAGACCTAACATCTTTAGGGTAAGTCCATTCCAAAATTGAATAATAAGTCGCAAGTGGCATTTAAGTCCATTATAAGGAGTAATAGTAATTACTAGTAATTATACCCCTGTATAACCCCGTTCAACCCCTTTATTTATTTATCGTAGTTAAAAAGGCTTGTCAAGTAGTTATTTTAAACTGTGTATAAAACTCTGATTGGATTACTGCCTGTACCTGATGCAATACCGCTGCAATAGGTCTTCCAATTAACGACATCAACACCACCTAATCCAACCGTTTGAGCGTAGGTAACTCTAATCTTTAAATATTGTAGGTTCTTTGTACCCGTAACATTATCCAAAGATATTTGATGGCTTTGTGGAGTTCCATCTTGATTGGCTCTGACTAATCTAATAAATAGGATTTGGTCGGCTCCACCATTGTTATAGATAGCACTAACTGTGGCAGCAGCATATTGGAATGGAGTTCCACCAGGGTCTTCAGTATCCTGAGCAAAGGAAGAATCGAAGAACAATGTGGCTGTTGTAAATGCCTGAGAAGGGAAAGACGCTACGGCTTCTGCAAATCCACCATCCTGGGGAACCTCTGGGTAGGGTGGGGTATAGGCGGCAGAACCATTAATCTCAATTCCGTATGTACTTGCTTGATTTAAAGAGTATAAACCAGCAGGACTTTCTGAGGTTATATTCCAAGCATTAGGAAGAATTGGGCTAAACGAAACAAATAGATATGCAGAGTTTGAGTAGGTTTGGGATGTAGTATTAATTGTGACTGAGGAGTATGGAATAGAATCTCGGTAAACTCCATCAATAGCATCGGTTGCCCTCAAAAAGAAAGTCCCAGATGTTCCACCCAAAATAGAGGTATTAAAAGTTTGACTTTGAGATGGATTCAGTCCTGAAGAAGACATTGTAGATGAGTTGTACCATTGGTAATTAACAGCGTGACCCTCTGGGTCTACAGCAGTTCCACTAAGTGTAATTTCTAATCCAGACTTAGTATTGGTAACAATACAGCGATACGGGATATTATTATCTCCGCTACTAGTAGAACCCGTTGTATATGAATTACTATTAGTTCCAACATTACTCCAAGAACCTGAAACATATTTTTGCCATTGATAACTTAAAGTTCCACCATCAGAAGGTGAATTGGCTACAATGCTGAATGTAGCAGGGTCTGGTGCAATCACATATTGATTCGTGGGTTGTGTTTGAATGATTGGCGATACAGGCCCAGTAGTGCTACTTTCTGCGGGTAGAATTGTAAAATAGGGCGGGTCTCCCGCATTGGTGGTCGCTGTAAAATTACCAAATGGCTGTAAAATCATATTAAAATCCTCATTAGTTTTATTGTATCACTTAGGGATAATAGGAACCTTCTGTTCGTAGATTGTTAAAAAATATTTCTGCTTCTCCACCTATTCTTCCAGCAGAGGCTGCTGTTCTAACCCTAACTAAAGTTAGGTCTTGAGAGGTGGAAAGGGCATAGCCACTTGATAGCAAATTAACAGCAACCCCACTTGCAGAGGCACTATAAAGCGTTGTTGGGTAAGTTGAACCACCGTCTAAAGAAAGCGAAATGCTAACTGTTGATGGTATAGAAGAACCATTAAAAACATTTGAGCCAAGGCCATCTGCCTTTAAGGTTAAAGATATAAAAGTTTGTGCCGATGCAGCGGGAAACCCGTAAACAGCACTTTGACCAGACTTGTTAAGATTGGCTGCAATATTGTAATAATAAAAGTTTCCATTTCCAGAAAAGTCTTCAGTTATTGTAGTGAAACTACCCGAAAACAAAGCCGAAGTTGTAGGCCTTCTGGTTTCAATAAAAGGGTCAGGTTGCCATACGGTAGCCCAAAAGCCATCTTCCCAAGTAGAAATTTTTTTACAGGCAACCCAACTGCTACCATTCCAGTAGTAAGGCTTTACAATATTCTTCCAAGTATTGTTATCCCATATTTTATATAATTGAATTGCCACACAAAATTCCTATGCAATAGGTGTTGGGGGAGACGGAGGTGCCCAAGGCAGGGGTGGGTAGACAATCGGAGGATTGATTTGATTATTGATTTGGTTTTGAATGTTTTCCTCGGCTGTTTCCTTCATACCAGGATTAGCCGCATAACACCAATTAAGAACTTGTTCCTCAGTTAAGTCTTCATAAGGAGTAAAGTTCTCTAGGGTTGATAAGGCAAACATACAACCACCAATTTGAGTTCCACTTACCGTTTTGCCATCAACCACTTCGGTTGCATAACAATTCCAAGTAGCAGAAATAACCACATCAGTTTCACCCTCATATTCTGGGTAACAACTCATTCCTGTAATAGACCATTGATAATTAAGTGACATTATTCACCTTCTTTTTTCTGAAGAGCCTGTGCTTGGGCCTGAATGTCTTGTTGAATCTTGCCAACAAGTTGAGCCACTTCTGCAAAGGGTCGTTGCGTTAAGGCACCAAACACGATGTTCAGTTCTGCCTCTGTTAGTTCTAGTTTGAAAGTCATAAAGACTCCTATAAAGTTAAGTTAAAATTGTATCCAAATGTCGCCATTTGTCAAAGTGCCTGTAGGGGTTGATGATTGGACAAAGGTTCTAGGAACTCTCGTTTTATTATCTGCCTCGTGAACATATAAAGTTTGAGCAACATCAACGGAAGTCCCGTAAAGAATAATACCCCCACCATTAGGTCTGCTTAAAACCGACCAATTTCCCTGATTAGTTAATAACCCAAAATAGCCACTTGTTTCAGCGTAAACATAACCTAAAACCGCCCCTGCGTGTCCGTTTCTAAATCTAATTCCTTGTGTGCCACCATAAGCAACA